>ERZ1740072.218-NODE-218-length-25150-cov-5.254712_pt1 | contig 25150 bp, 37 predicted proteins | sample MGYA00581733_ERZ1740072 | MGnify/ENA primary metagenome ERZ1740072 (study PRJEB43018, sample SAMN04849741) | marine metagenome | isolation source: floating plastic debris | place: Pacific Ocean | collected 2008-08-30 | study: EMG produced TPA metagenomics assembly...
ATCGAAGACCAAAAGTTTTCAGTGAAAAAATAGCTATTTTCACAAGGCGCGTACCTAGCAATCGAGTATGAAAAAAGCCACATAAATTGAATAATGGATTAATCTGCAAAAGACAAACAAAGGGAAAAGAAAAATAAACACAAACACTAATATTAAGAAAATGTAAGAACTGCAATAGATATACCACAATCGACATTAAGAGGACTAGCCTTCAAAAAAGGTGGACCACTAACCTGCTAACTTCGATATTTCTATATACTCTCTTGGTGAGAGCATTTTTAACGCCTAATGAGGCGCTTATTTATTATAATCTTCAAACCATTTGTCTAGTTTTTCTATCACAACTTTAGCATTTGAGATGTCATTTGGCCATACGCCGTATGTAGTCTTTTCCTCTTAGCAAGGTCTGATCGAAAGGTCTAAGAGACCTATCGAGCTTCGGAAATAGCTCTCATTGCATACCGCTTTTCTTTGACCAAGCTTGCCGCGAGATGAGTCTTCTCCATGTAAATAGTCCGCTAGGACTTCTATCATATTTGCGCGCCATAACGGAAACGCTCATCTAAGGCTGGTACGTTTGTTCAACAATGGCTTTCTTCAGCGCTTTATCGTCTGCCTTTTTCTATTTAGGCGATTCCTCAATATGATTGGATTTAGTCATAAACCCCGTTTTTCTCCTATAGTGAAGAAAAAGTCCAGTCGGTATTTGTAGGAAGAGCCTCTCTTTTTACCAAACCGTTAAAAAGAGATCATCGGAGCGTACAGGCCCGTTTGCAAGAAGATAGCATAGCTTGTTATTACCCCTCAAAAACTTAGAGATATCAAAGTGCATATTTGAAAACGCCGTAGATCTATTTGTATTTTTAATGATATAATGATTTTTCTGCGTTTTATGGAGACTTTATATGCATCCTGCTGTACACGTAACTAATTCCAATGTGCAACAAATTTTTTTAGGTTATAGCAGCGTATTTCAAAAGGGCTACAAGAAAAATCTTATCCGACTGATAGCTAGTGTAGCGGTAAATATTGTCGTTTTAATCAGTATGATATTTGCATTCGCCTCTAATGCGCTTGTGGTTTATTCTGCATTAACACTGTTATTCGGATTTTCTGTTGTACCCGCTTCCTACTATATATCTATTTTGCCTAAGATAAAAAAAGCGATGCGTATTAATTTGCAAGCTTTGCGAAGCGCAGCGGGCCGGCAGCTCGTAGGCCGCTCATGTGTACCATCGATTTATTCTACTCGTGATCATCAAACGCACCTACCGATAGGTCCTAATGCTTTACCCGACTTAAGCTATCGCGATTTTTACAATCATTGCATAAGCAACTCCAACCTAAATGAAGAAAGAGAGCTTCATTACAAGCTGGTCTCTTGCCAGAGCTCAGCTGAAGGCATAGCTCTTGCTATTTCTTCTTTTATGGCAGGGTTTTTTACCACTTGCCTTTTTACTATAACCAGCCTTTCACTGGGGAGTTTAGCTCTAGTATTGTCTATAGGGTCCGTTGCAGCTTTTATAGTAAAAGATGCATTTGTTCTTGCGACCACAGGTGTGTATAAAGTGATGTTACAAAACCCGGATCTATTTTTCCGTACAGATTATAATTTAAATGCAGAAGAACGTAGACGAGCGGAAAATCACCTTTATGAAGATTTGTATGTGATTCCGCTATTTTTGCCAGATTTTTGGAGGGATAAATTGTTGTATATTCCCCATGAAATACCTTAGTAAAATGTTGGGGGAAATAGCTAGTAGACCGTCAAGATCAATCTCTACTTTTTTATCCAATGGCTGAGACAGAAACTTCACTAAACTGATCATAGTCTCTTAAAAAGTCTATGGAGCATCGTAAGATCTATCGCCTTTAAGAGAAAGAGATAGCAATGTAGACGTATTTTGCTTGCCTGTATTAGAATTTTGTTTTTAAAACAGGTGCAGTATGGGCGCAACACCTCTTCAGCTTTCTCCAGGTACTAGATCGGTGTTTGTTGGAAATGTGCACGTCTTTCAAAAAGGGTTTGAAAAGCATTTGCAACAGCTTTTAGGTACAGCTATTGCCGCTATTGCATTTCTGGCCATAAATATATTTTCCAAGATCCACCATTTATTCTTACTGCATACGGTTAGTTCGTTTGCCTATCCTATATGCGGCGCTTTGACTTACATTGTATATGCAAGTACGCCGGATATTTTGAATGGAAGAAAAAGGATTATCAGGGCTTTAAGAGAGCATGCAAACTGTCCTGTCAATCCACTTAAAAGAGTTCCAGGGTTTTCTTTTATAGAAGGGCTTCCAACAGCAGAAGATAGAATCGCGAACTTTGATTATAACCAGTTTGTAGATGATTGCGCCCGCATGTCTTACCTGGAAAAAGAAGAGCTTGCCTATAGGATTGATGTGCTTCAAGAACAAGCGGTTTTTATTGCAGGGCTCGTATCTATGGTTGTAGGCGCGTTGTTCACAAGTATTGTATTCAACCTCGTCCCACTCTCTACATTTGGATACGCCATGTACGGGGCGGCTCAAATAGTCGGGGCATTTATAGTCAAAGAGGCATTTATCTTTTCTACCCGAAATGTCCATGAGTTAATGCTGCAGGAGCCTAGGTTATTTTTCCGTAACGATTATAGATTAACTGTAGAGGAGAGCCGTGTGGTAGAAAGGCATTTATATCAAGATACCTACCTACTGCATTTTTTCTTACCTAATTTGGCTGTGTGTACGCGTCGATCATAGCTGTCTAGTTTACTAGCTAGCTCCTCTGTAGGCACTTCAGAGGGCCGTTTTTTTTCTAAAGATTGTAAAGAGCCCAACTCCAAAGAATACTTTTTCAGCGTCGATCCGATCATTTTTCTTGGATGGCGAAATAGCGTTTGTACAAGAGAAAATACGTTTTGTGCATAGGTTTTTTTTCTTGGAATAAGCTCAATAACAGCAGAGTCTACCTTCGGTATAGGGCGAAAAGCTGTTTTTGGCACAATAAAAAGTAGTCGTATCGAAAAAGATAGCTGCATTTCTGCAAAAAATGCCCTTTTTGCATAAGGCGAAGAGAGAGCTTCTGCCACTTCTTTTTGCACCATTAAAATGGCTTTGGCAAAAGACTGTTTTTCATTTTGCAGCTTACGTAAAAGGGGAGATGTGATGTTGTAGGGGATATTTGATACAATTGTATCATAAAAAGAGCCCTCCAAAGATATAGTTAAGATGTCTTGATTTAGAAGTTTGATCGGCAAATGGCTTAGATGAGCAATCAGCCGTCTATCTTTTTCTACCGCCGTCAGCTGGCACATTTTACTGAGAGGCTCAGTCATCTTACCTAAACCTGGGCCTATTTCCAAAATAGACTTTTCAGGAGAAGGGGAGACAGCTTCCAGAATTTTATCGCGTATCGAAGTGTCGTGTAAAAAATTTTGGGATAAGGTTTTTTTTGCCTGAATCACTGGCGGATGACAAAAGGTTGAAAAGAGCGGGGCATATCTTCTGGTTGCGTAGATACTCCATAGAGTTTTTGTAATTTGTTTACATACTCTTGATTGTATTTTTTTGCCGCCTGTTGCATCAGTTCCTGACGAAGAGATGCATATTTTTCTTCTAAAGAAGCGGGAGGCGTATAAGTTGCGTCTTTAAGATAAAAAATCTTTTGGACTTCTTTGCCTTTTTTGCGATTTGTATGCGTGATGGGCTGGGAAAAATCTCCAGGAGAAAGTGTGGCAAGAACGTTTTTATCTGCTCTTGCGATGGCGCTTTCCTCTCTTTCATATTCAGAGGAAAGGGAAATAGTTAAGTTGGGATTCGATCTTCTGTAAGAAGAGAGGATATCAGTTAAGTTGAGGGCTTTATCAGAACGGATTTTTGCATACATACTTTCCGCTGCTAAGGAAGAGTTCCTACCTTTGATGGAAATAATCCGATAGCGCCACTCTTGTTTTCCCGGGTTTTCTGTCAAAAATTTTCGATAGGCGCTGCGGATATCTTGTGGATGCACGCTTTGGATCGCTTTTTGATTTACGTAAAACCACATCATACGCTGCACGATCATTTCTTGTTTAATCGACTCTTCCGCTTCTTCATAGGAAATATCGATTTTTTCTAATGTTTGCAATACGCTTGGTCCAAAACGATTGATGAGAGCTTCGTGGATTTCTCCTTTGCTGACAGTCACTTTTTTCTCCTCTGCATCGAGAAGGATCAGCTCTGTATGGATGATTTCTTTTAATACGTTTTTCCAGTGCATTTGGTAGAACTGCAGACGGGCGTAATCATTTTCATACAAATTGGGGTACTGTTTGTGATAGAAAAGGTCCATCTGTTTTTTGACATCTAAAACAGAAATCGGTTTTTTTCCTACATGGGTCAAGATCCGATTTTCTAAGCTGAAGCGGAGGCTACCCTTCGGCATAAGGAGGGGCATGTTCGAATCAAGTGAGGCAAAAAGGGTGATAGATAGAGGAAAAAAGAGGAAAAAAATACTTAGCTTCATGTCGTTTAGTCTAACAAAATGCCTGGAAAGCTGCCATAAAAAAACCGTCATGGGCTTGGCTAACAGGAAGAATCTGTTTTTGTTCTAAAAGTTTTACGGGAAAATGCTCTAAAAAATAGGCTACCTGGTCTTGGTTTTCATCAGGAAACAAGCTACATGTAGAGTAGATGATTTTCCCTCCTTTTTTGACGTACAAAAGAGCCTCTTGAAACAGCATTTTTTGTGTTTCTACTAGAGCAAGCATGCCAGATAGCGTCGATTTCCATTTCATATCGGGGTTTCTTCTAAGAGTTCCCGATCCAGAGCAAGGGACATCGAGTAAAACGGTATCCATATTGCCTTTCAAACGTCTTTTAGCTTTTTTCTCAGGGAGAACAATTTGGGCGTTTTGTATATGAGCCCGTTTGAGCCGTTTTTTTGCTTGAACAAGGGCAGACGTGCGAATATCATGCAAAAAGAGTTGCCCAGATCCTTCCATGAAAGGGGCAAGCGCTAAACTTTTGCCTCCCGATCCGCTGCAGTAGTCTAGGATTTTTTCTTTTGGTTTTGCTTTTGTGAAAAGGGCAATAAGTTGACTGCCTTCATCCTGCACCTCAAAGAGCCCTTGTTTAAATTCATCAAGGGCAAAAAAATTGATTCTTTTTCGAAAAGAAATGCCCATAGGAGATAGTTTGGTGAGGTATACGGGATAAAGAGGGGCCCACTTTGCAAAAAGCGTTTTTCTATCGGTTAAATACGTGTTGACCCGAACGGTTGTAGGCGCCTCTTCATTTAAGGTTTGACAAAGGGAAAAGGCTTGATCCCCATAGCTTTCCTCTAGTTTTTGATAGTACCATTTCGGAAAAGCGCACTGCAGATAACGGGGCGCTTTTTTTATAACGTCTATAGGCAAAGGATGAAGAAGCCGCTCATAACGAGTGATCCATGAAGGTTTTTTTTCTTTGTAGTCTAAAAACGTTTTCCAACGAACAAGGAGGTAGGCGTGTTCGGTGATCCATTTGCGGTCTTTGGCGCCTGCAGAGCGGTTGTTTCGAAAATACCGGGAGATGAATGCATCTAGAGGGTAGGTGGTTTTTTCCCATCCTGTTAAAAGATCGATTAAATGCTGGTAGCGAAAAGGGGAATTCATGAGGTATAGTATGCCTTGTCTTGGATTTGCTTAAAAGAGCGCTTTTTTTTGATCCATAGATTTTTTTATAGCTTTTTGCCATTTTAAAAGAAGTGGGTATAGTACAGCACCGAAGGAGAAACGATGCGATCTTTGCAAATCATTATTTTATTTTTTGGGCGTTTATGTATGAGCGCGATCTTTTTACTTTCTGGTATCCATAAAATCTTTCATTGGAAAGATGCCTCAGAAGGGTTGATGCGGGTTTTTTCTTCTTGGGCGGTGATTTTCGAGCATAGGCCAGAATTAGCGGAGTTTTTTTCGTCTGCAATCTACTTTTCACCCGCCTTTTTATCTATAGCAATTGCAATGGAGTTGATTGGGGGGATTTTTCTTTTAACGGGATTTAAAGCGAGAACAGGGGCGGTTATTCTAGCTCTTTTCTTGCTGCCAACAACCTTTATATTTCATCATTTTTGGTATTTTACCGGTTTGAAAAGAGATATTGAATGCGCGATGTTTCTAAAGAACATCGCTATTTTAGGAGGGCTTTTATACGTTATCGCTTGCGGAGAAAGCGCCCCTGAGATTGGAAATGCTAGTGAAAAGCCGCATACATCTGTAAAAGAAGACTAAGCATTTTATGAACTTATATGTGCTAGGATCTTTATTTACCGTATCTTGGCTGATCTGTAGCCTGGGTCAGCCGAGCGCATCTTTTTATTTTTCTGTAGCCGCTTCTTTATTTGGTTATGCACTTTTTTGGAGAGGCTTATCGGAGATTGCCTGTTGGAAAAAACAAGGGTGCATAGCATTTCTTTGGTTTTTTCTTCTTTCTTCTTTTCAGCTTTCTTGGATGCTGTCTTTTACTTACCAAGGAGTGTACATAGCGTTTCTCCATCAGTTTTTATCTGCTGCTGTTGCGCTGCAGTTTGCTGCGCTTTGTTTTGCTCTTATCCGCTCGACCAGTAAAAGACAGGTGGTTTATAGCGCTGCTTTATGGACCCTTTTCGAATGGTCTCGGCTTTACTGGTTATGCGGATCTACTTGGAATCCAGCAGGTCTTAGCTTAACCGCCTCCAAGTATACTATTTCTCTTGCAACAGTCGGAGGAATCTATTTTTTATCATTTTGGGTCATCATGACTAACGGCCTATTTTTTTTCGCGTACAAAAAAAAACAGGCTCATGCCGTTTATGCAGCGGTTTTTTGCGCTTTTTTACCTTATGCAGTAGGTTTTATTCATCAAGCGCGTCATAGCCAATCGATTGCCTCTAGCCCAAAGCTATCTGCTGCATTGATCCAAACCGCTATCAAACCAGAAGAAAAAGAGCCTATTCTTAAGAAAGGAGCTTTTATTGATCCTTTGCTGCAGTGGGAAAGGATTTGGCGTTTTTTGCAAAAGGCGCCTAAAGATGTAGATATCATTGTGCTTCCAGAAGTAGCGCTGCCTTTCGGCGCTTTTGGCGCGATCTATTATGAAGAGGCGGTAAAAGATGCTTGGCAGGTCTATTTTGGAAAAGAAGCGCTTCGGCATATGCCGCCTTTAACTTACCCTTATGCTACACAAGATATTCATGGATACTGGTATGTATCAAACGGATATATTGCAAAAGCGCTAGCAAACTACTTTCAAGCAGAGCTGATTTTAGGATTAGAAGAGCGCATGTTAGATGCTACTGCAAGAAATAGCGCTTTTTATTTTGCCCCTTTTCAAGCGTTTCCGAGGTCGTATGCTAAGTGCGTTCTTGTTCCTGGAGCAGAATATATCCCCTATTCTTGGTGTGAAGGGATTGCGAGAAAGCATGGTGCAAAAGGCGCCTACGTGCATGGGAAAATACCTGGCGTGGTGGCAGGCGCCCATCCCCTAGGGCTCTCTATTTGTTATGAAGAGACGTATGGGGATCTCATTCGGAAAACAAGAAAACGCGGCGCGCAGCTTTTAGTGAATCTGTCTAACGACGGCTGGTTTCCTGGAACCGCTCTTCCAAGGCAACATTTTGATCTTGCAAGAGTGCGCAGCGTAGAAAACGGCGCACCTTTAGTTCGAGCGACAAATACGGGAATCACAGCAGCAGTTGACTCCCTTGGGCAGGTGGTCGCTGCATTTACCCCTGCCTTTGCTGAAAACCCCCAGGCAGCAGGCGCTCTTTTTGTAGATGTTCCTGTATATACCTATGGAACTTGGTATACACAGTGGGGAGATGGGTTGATTGTATCTATTTCTTTAGGCCTTATTTTTCTTTGTATGCTGGAGAAATGGCGCAAAGAGCAGAAAGCCTCTCAAGGAAAAGCGCTTGCTCAAAAAATACCTGTTCGCTAAGTTTTTTATAATAAGTTATGAGAAATGCTTTGTCAGAATACCCACATATGCAATGTACTATAGAGCGCTCCGTTCATCTTTCTGGAAAAGGACTGTTTACTGGAAAAGCGGTTTCTCTTTCTTTACATCCTCAAGAGGAAAATGTAGGTATTGTTTTTCGTAGGAACGATCTGCCAAACGCTCCTTTAATCCCTGCGCATTTTCGGTATGTTTCTTCAACGTTTCGTTCTACGCGGCTGCAAAACGAAGAGGCAGATGTGCTTATGGTAGAGCATCTACTTTCTGCTTTACATGCATTTGCTATCGATAATGTGGAAATTGTAATTGATGCAGAAGAGATTCCTTGCGGTGATGGTAGCGCAAAAATTTTTGTAGACCTATTAAAAAAAGCAGGCCAAATAAAGCAAACGGCTTGTCGAAAAATAAGAAAGTTGAAGCAGCCTGTTTACTGGTCTGATGGCAACGCCCATCTTGTAGCTTTTCCTGCAGATACATTGAAGCTAAGCTATACCTTGCATTACCCTAAAAGCGCTCTTTTACAAGCGCAGTACCATGAATATACTCTAGATCCTTCTAGTTATGTAGAAGAAATTGCGCCCGCTAGAACGTTTGCTTTATACGAAGAGGTGGAGCCGCTTATGCAAAAGGGGCTTTTGCAGAAAGCGAGTTTAGAAAATGGTATTTTGATTAAAGAAGATGCCGTTTGTAATCCAGAAGGTCTTCGGTTTGCAAATGAAATGGCTCGCCATAAAATTTTAGACTTAATTGGAGATATGACCTTAACAGGCTTTGCTTTGCATGCGCATATTTTAGCAGTTCGCTCGGGTCACAAAGCGCATGTAGCTTTTGCTAAAATATTACACGATTCTATGGAGATGGCTGGTTGCCCATTATGACAAAGAAACACCCCACTATTCAAACGAAAGATATTCCAAATATTCTTCCGCACCGCTACCCTTTTTTGCTTGTCGATAAAATTGTAGAGATCGACTTAGAAAAAAACTTTGTCATTGGACAGAAAAATGTCAGCTTTAACGAGCCCTTTTTTCAAGGACACTTTCCCGATGCGCCGATTATGCCTGGTGTATTGATTATCGAGGCAATGGCGCAAACAGGGGGCGTGTTAGTTCATCAAAAAGGCTACAACGAGAAAATAGCGGTTCTTTTAAACGTATACAATGCCAAGTTTCGAAAACCTGTAGTTCCAGGAGTTGTGCTGATGCTGCATGTAGAAGGCGTGCATATTAGCGCCAATGGCGGCAGGATTAAAGCCAAAGCTCTTATAGAAGGAGTTGTTGCCGTACAGGCAGAACTAAGCTTTGCCCTTGTCGCAAAGTCAGCTTTATGAGAAACAGAAGGCAGTGTTGAAAACTAATAGATTATAACGGATCACCATGTCACAAAATATTCATCCTCAAGCATATATCGAAGAAGGCGCGCAAATTGGGCAGAATGTCACCATCGAACCCTTTGCTGTTGTAAAACAGAACGTGATTTTACAAGATGGCGTGACCATCAAATCGCATGCCTACATCGACGGGTACACAACCATTGGAAAGAACACAACTATTTGGCCTTCAGCAAGTATTGGTACAAAAACCCAAAACTTGAAATACCAAGGAGAAAAAACAGAGGTTCTCATCGGAGAAAACTGCGATATACGAGAATATGTCACCATCAATTCTTCTTGCGGTGAAGGATCAGAAGTTAGCATAGGAAATAACTGCTTGATCATGGCTTATTGCCATATTGCCCATAATTGTAAGTTAGGTGAGTCGGTTATTATGACGAATAATGCGATGTTAGCAGGTTATGTAACAATTGAAGATTATGCAATTATTGGAGGTATGACTCCGATCCATCAGTATTCTAGAGTGGGTAGACATGCAATGGTAGGCGGGTTTAGCCGCGTTTCTAGTGATATTCCTCCTTACACAGTAGGTGGGGGCGTTCCTTATAAATTTGGCGGCATCAATATCATTGGTCTCAAAAGAAAAGGATTTTCTTTATATGTCCGCCAATGTTTAGCCGAAGCTTTTAAACTGACGTATAGGTCAAATTTACGATTAGCCGATGCGCTGCATGCAATTCGAAATAATGTAGAGCCCATAGAAGAAGTGCAGCACTGGATTGAGTTTTGTCTATCTTCGAAACGGGGACTAATTGGACTGCAGGGCATTTGCAAGCAAGATCCCGAATCGCTTCCAGAAGAAGATTTAAAAGAGCTTTTTGATCAACAAAAAGAAGAGGAAGCGCAAAAGGAAACGGTGTGAAACTCGTTTTTTTTGGCACGCCTATATTTTCTGCGCGTATTCTTGCATTTCTATCTCAGCAGAATATACCTCTACAGGCTATTGTAACGCAGCCAGATAGACCTAAAGGAAGGCGCAAGCAAATTACGCCGAGCCCTGTAAAGATCGCCGCAAAAAAACTCTATCCCGAAGTAGAGATTTTGCAGCCAGAAAATGCGCGAGATGCCCATTTTATCCAAAAGATCCGAGATCTTGCTCCGGACTATTTTATCGTTGTAGGCTACGGGCAGATTTTATCCCAAGAGCTTCTTTCTATCCCAAACATCTTACCGGTCAATATCCATACCTCTTTTCTTCCTAAATATAGGGGGGCGGCTCCCATGCAAAGAGCGTTAATGCAAGGGGAGATAGAAACAGGTGTCACGTTAATGGAAATGAATACCAAAATGGATGAAGGCGATATTTTACTCCAAGAGAAAGTTGCGGCGCCGCAAGAGATGACGTTTGGCATGTTGGAGTCTGCTTTAGAAAAGGTTTCTTGTGCGCTTTTAACAGCATTTTTTCAAGGGAAAATCGAGCGTAAAAAACAGGACCATACTCTTGCTACCTACGCCCCAAAAATCACTACAGAAGAAAGGCGCATTGTATGGCACGCTTCTGCAGAAAGCATCCACAACTTGATCCGCGCGCTTTCTCCTAGTCCCGGCGCTTGGGGCAGAGTGGAAATACAAGGTGAAAAAAAAACGAGAAAAGATTTTTCTTTCCAAAGTGCTGGATCCAGTAAGCTCCTTATCTCTACTTCCTGGAGAGGTGAAAATAGATAAAAAATCTTTACAAGTCGGCTCAGGTAAAGGCGCTTTAGAAATCTTTTCTTTACAATTAGAAGGTAGAAATCAGGTGTCTGCGCCCGAGTTTTTAGCGGGCTTTGGAACTAGCCTTACTTTTTTTTGATGCGCTAAAAACAGGCATTTCTTAAACTTCTTCTGTAATTTTAGAGAGGTATTTATGGCAGTTTCAGCGCCAACTGGTGACCCAAGCAAAAAAACCCCTACCAACACACAGTATTTGCAGCCTACTTGGAAGCAGTATAGAACGGCTATTGAAACAGCTGTAGATAAGGTGAACAAAAGCTGTCATTCCTATACTGGAACTTTACCTTCTTTGGTCTCTCAACTTGCAAAACAAGGGATTTTTCCGGGAGCAGAGCTTTCTGAAGGCATGCGCCTTTTTTGCAGCAATTGTAAACATGCAGCAAAATACGGCCTTGTTTTTGCTGTTCCATATGACGTGATTGTTTGGTTGAATGAGTGCATTAACTCTTTCTCTGAAAAAATTTCTTTTGACAATCTCAAAAATCTAGCTGACGCTTCGTTAAAGCTTATTCGAGATGTAGCCTTTTTGACTTTGTTCTTTGTGAAGGATTTCGCTTTTGGTGTCGTAGGAATTTTTGGTGCAGTTGGAAATGCAGCCTCTTTTGCTCATGAGCTTGTCGTCTTAGACAAGGATGTAAAAGCTTATGAATCTGCTGCAGGAAAAGGTAAAAAATGGCAAGCATCTGGCCTTAACCCTGAAAGAGTGCAAAAGCAACAAGAGCGCTATAAGCTTCTTTCTATTGCAAAATCTGTTACAAGTATTGCCGGCGCAGCTCTTTCTCTTGTCGCCTTTTTCTTTGCTTGCGCTCCTTATATGCTTGCAGGCGTTCTTCTGTCTGTTACAGGTAAAGTCCTTTCTATTAGCAAAACATGTTACAAACAGACAATGGATATCACTATTTTCGATAAAGAGCGGGAAGGTGCTCCGCTCGGAAGCTATAAACCTGCTAAAACATTTATGCCGGTTGCTGTAGGCTGATTGTTAAAGGGTGTATGGAGCAAAAACTCCCCTTAAGAGAGAAGTGCTTTCTTGGTGTTTTTTCTCTTTTGATATTTCTTGCTTCTGCTTATGGCGCCATTGCAAGTAAAAGCGCATCTTTTAATGCAAAAGGTGCGCTTTTTTCGTCTAAAAGCTACGTCGTTCTAGAGATCTCAGGTGAGGTAAAAAAGCCGGGTTCCTACGCATTTCCCATAGGCTCTACTTGGAGAGAGGTGTTTCACAAGGTGCGTATGAAGCGTTTTGCTGATTTGCAAAACTTTTCTTTAGAAGAGCCTTTATTGCATGCAAAAAAAGTGGTGATTCCTAAACTAGAAAAGTTAGAAATTTTTTTGGAAGGAGCGGTAAGAAATCCTGGTAAATTTTTTATTCCTACGGGAACAAAAGTGCGTCAACTCAAAAAAATGGATGTGTTTTTGCCTGATGCAGAAAAAAAAATTCTTTCACAGAGCCGTTATTTGCAAAATGGAGAGCGTTTTTTTATCCCTTTTCAAGAAAAAAAGAAACAATCGCTTGAGATCAATTGATCTATTGTTCTATGATGTTACAACAAATGAGGGTGAATACTCATCGGATTTATCTGTCGGATGATTCCCCCTCGAAAATGAAGCGGTTTTATTGAGAAACCGTAAATTTTTATGCCCATCATTTATGTAACTTAAACCCCTAGGGGTTTAGAAGGCATCAAAATTTTTGCTACAGAATTTTTATAAAAGCTAAGGATTTCTATGTCATTAAAATTTATTGGCCGTAAGAAAGGAATGACACAATTTTTCGACAAAAATGGTAAGCGAATCGTTTGCACAGTTCTCGAGGCTGAGCCAAATATTGTGACGATGATCAAGTCTGAAAAGCGCGATGGGTACAAAGCGGTACAACTGGGCTCTATTCTACTTTCAGGAACAAAAGCAAGAAACCTCAATAAACCGCAAAGAGGTTTTTTTATCGCGAAGAATATGGAGCCTAGAAAAGAATTAATTGAATCTTTGGTAGATGATGTAGATGCATTTGAAGTAGGACAAATCTTTGATGTGAATTATTTCAAAGATATCTCTTATGTTGATGTAATCGGCATTTCCAAAGGAAAAGGTTTTCAAGGGGTCATGAAGCTTCACGGCTTTAAAGGAGGCCCTGCTGCACACGGATCGGGATTTCACCGCTCTGCAGGTTCAACCGGTATGCGCTCTACTCCAGGTCGCTCTCTTCCAGGTAGCCCAAGAGCAAGTCGCATGGGTGGAAGGCAGAAAACAGTGCAAAATTTAGAAATTGTGCATATCGATCAGGAAAAGAATTTACTGCTGGTGAAAGGGGCAGTTCCAGGTCATACTGGAAGTATTGTCTACATTTCAAAAGCGATTAAGTTAGGAGAATAGAACCGTGGCTCTCAAAAAATACGACCTTTCAGGACAAGAGACAGGCGAAGTCGAAATAGAACAAGAGCTATTAGACCATAAAGCTAGCCCTCAACTAATCAAAGACTATATTGTGGCAATTCGGAAGAATGGACGCCAGTGGTCAGCCAAAACTAAGGGCAGATCAGAAGTCATGGGCACCAAGAAAAAGCCCCATGCGCAAAAAGGTTTGGGTAGAGCAAGGCAAGGTAGTTTTCAAGCTCCACAATATAAAGGTGGCGGCGTTGTTTTTGGTCCTAGGCCAAAATTTGATCAGCATGTGCGGATCAACCGAAAAGAAAGAAGGCTTGCTATTCGTTCTCTTTTCGCTTCTAAATGCAACGAAGGTAAAGCGCGTATATTAGATGCGTCTACTCTGCAAGAGGCGAAGACGAAACCAGTCGCTTCATTTTTAGATGCTCTGCAGCTTGCTAGATCTCGCGTTCTTTTTGTGGGCGCATCAGAGCAAGGTGATGGAAGCTTTTGGGTGAAAAGTACAAATAACCTGCCAAAAGCGCAGTTTATCCGCCTACAAAACATCAATGGGTACGATCTATCTTTAGCTGATGAGATTGTGATTTTAGATAGAGCTTTCGATGAATGCTTGCAATTACTAGGAAAAGAATCATGAATAGAAAAAGTCCATACTCTATTATTAAGCACCGCTACGTTACAGAAAAAGCGAGCCTTTTAGAGGAGCTGCACACAGCAGATAGCAATCCTTCTTTGAAAAAATGTGACGCTCCTAAATACGTATTTAAAGTAGATATCACAGCGAACAAACAAGAAGTTCGAAAAGCATTGCAAACTATGTATCCAGATATTGCGGTTACATCGGTTAACACCATTACGATCCCTCGTAAAAAACGTAGAGTTCGGGGAAGATCTGGTATGAAAAGCGCGTATAAAAAAGCGATTGTTACCCTTTCTCCCGGAAATACTATTGAGGATCAAGTTTAGGAAATAGGAATATAAGCCATGATGAAAAAACGCAAACCCACTACTCCCAGTCAAAGAAAGCTTGTTCTTCCCAAGTCATTGAAAAAGCGCCCCAGACAAAAACAGCTCACGGCGTCTAAAAATAGAATTAGTGGAAGAAATCATCAAGGCCGCATTACCTGTAGGCATCGCGGCGGTGGTCACAAGCGTTTATACCGTATTGTGGACTTTAAAAGAGATAAAGAAGAAGTGCCAGCAAAGGTAGCTTCTATTGAATATGATCCAAATCGATCAGCGCATATTGCGCTTCTCCATTATCTAGATGGAGAAAAACGCTACATCATTGCTCCTAAGGGGCTGGAAGAAGGCGCTTTTGTATCGACTACAGATAAGCCTCCATTCAAGGTGGGAACCTGCATGCGCATTAAAGCAATGCCTTTAGGTTCTGTTATTCATAATATTGAGCTGCAACCTGGAAAAGGAGCAAAGCTTGTCCGTTCTGCGGGATTGTCTGCGCAGCTTTTAGCTCGTAGCGGCGGTTACGCAACTGTGAAAATGCCTTCTGGCGAAGTGCGCTTGATTCATGAAAATTGTAGAGCTACTTTTGGCGCTGTATCCAATGCATCGCACAGCCTTCGTGTAGATGGAAAAGCAGGGCGCACTAGATGGAGAGGATTTAGACCAACTGTTCGAGGAACTGTTATGAACCCTGTCGATCACCCTCATGGTGGTGGTGAAGGAAAGAGCAAGGGAAATATCCCGCAAACTCCTTGGGGTAAGTTTACTAAAGGACAAAAAACACGTTCTAAGTCCAAAACAAATAAATGGATCGTAAAGAAACGTAAAAAGAAACATAGGAAATAGGCAGCATGGGTAGATCGTTAAAAAAACCACCGTTTGTTGATCATCACGTTTTGAAAAAAATGAAGAAACAAAAGGAAGCGAATAGTAAAAAGCCGATCCAAACGTTTTCTAGAAGATCTACGGTGATTCCAGAAATGGTTGGTTATACTTTTGAAGTGCATAACGGCAAAAAATTTATACCCGTCTCCATTTCAGAGAACATGGTAGGGCATAAGTTAGGAGAATTTTCTCCTACAAGGACGTTTAAAGGCCACGTAAAGAAATCAAAATAAGATAAAGAAAAGAGATAAGCAATGTCACTCATCAAAGCGAAAACAAAATATGTGCGCATTAGTCCGAGAAAAGCACGTTTAGCAGCAGGGCTTATTCGCCGGTTGTCTGTAGAAGAAGCGTTATTGCAGCTAAAAGCATCTCCTTTAAAAGGTGCGCGCCTTCTTAAAAAAACATTGGATAGCGCGGTTGCAAACGCTGAACATAATTTTGACGCAAAAAAAGAAGCGCTCATTATCGATGAGGTCCGGGTAGATGATGGCCCTACGATGAAGCGAGCAAAGTCAAAAAATAGAGGCGGAAGAGCGCCGATATTGAAAAGGATGAGTCATTTCACAATTGTATTGAAGGCGGCGTAAAGTATGGGACAAAAAACATCACCAATTGGTTTTCGTCTATCTAGAAGAAAAAAATGGGTTTCTAACTGGTATGCAAACAAGCAAGATTTTGGAGACCTTCTAGAAGAAGATCGGATTATTCGAGAGTATCTTTTAAAAAAATCTATCTGCGTAGGCACCTCAAAAATCATCATTAAAAGGATGAGTGGGAAAATCGAGGTGACGATACGTACAGCAAGACCAGGTCTTGTTATTGGTAAAAAAGGTGCAGAAATTGAAAGTTTGAAAAAAGAGCTAAAGCACCTCACCAGACAAGATGTATGGGTCGAAGTAGAAGAAATTAAGCGTCCCGATTTAGACGCAACTCTTGTAGCAGGCGGCATTGCGCGGCAATTAGAGCGTAGAGTTCCCTTTAGAAGGATCTTGAAAAAGTCGCTTCAAACGACAATGGATGCGGGCGCAGTAGGCATAAAAGTAGCAATCAGTGGCCGAGTAGGAGGCGCTGAAATCGCACGGACTGAAGGTTATAAGGATGGAAAAATCCCCCTTCATACGCTAAGAGCAGATATCGATTATGGTGTTGCAACAGCGCGAACCCAATATGGATCTATCGGCGTAAAAGTGTGGATCAATCGAGGTGAAGATATTCTTCAAAAGAGTATAGGAGGTTAATCTTGGCGCTTCAACCACGAAAAACAAAGTACCGAAAGCGGCAAAAAGGCAGTTTTCGAGGATTAGCTAAAGCGGGATATTTACTAAGCTTTGGTGATTTTGGAATGCAAGTTCTAGAAAGAGGATGGATTACAGGCCGTCAAATAGAGGCGTGTAGAGTAGCGATTAACCGAGCTTTTGCCCGAAAAGGAAAAGTGTGGATCCGTTTTTTTCCCGACAAACCTGTCAGTAAAAAACCGGCTGAAACCCGTATGGGTAAAGGAAAAGGCGCAGTTGATCATTGGGTAGCTGTTGTTCGTCCTGGTTTGATTTTATTCGAAGTGGGCAATGTGACAAGAGAAGAAGCGCAAAGAGCTCTTCGCCTTGCTGCTGCTAAGTTGCCTTTGAAAACAAAATTTGTCGATCGAGTTGAGGTTGTGTAAATGAATTTACGAGAAAAAACAGAAGATGAGCTTATCTCCCTCTATACCGAATTAGATAAAGAGATTTTTGCACTGAGAAACGAGCTAAAAGTAGCTCGCAAATTAGAGAAGCCGCATTTGTTACGAGAAAAGAAAAAAACAAAAGCGAGAATTTTGACCATTTTAGGAGAAAAGAAATGAATCAAAGAAACCAAAGAAAAACTCTGAAAGGAGAGATCATTTCGACGAAAATGACCAAAACTGCGGTGGTTAAAGTGGTTCGTAAAATGCGTCATCCGCGGTATCAGAAGCTAGTAGAAACATGGAAAAAATATTACGCTCACATTGAATCTGGAGAGTATGCAGAAGGAGATCAAGTCATCATTCAAGAAACGAGACCTCTTTCTAAGCTTAAAAGATGGCGAGTAGTTGGTAAAAGCGGCGCCTCCGCAAAGGTAGAGATGGCATGATTCAAGAAGAAACGGAACTAGACGTAGCGGATAACACAGGCGCGAAAAAGGTCAAATGTTTCCGAGTCCTTGGAGGGTCTAAAAGACGCTATGCGGGAGTAGGCGACATTGTAGTGGCTTCAGTAAAAGAGGTTTCCCCCCAAGCAAGTACAGTAAAGAAAAAAGATGTTGTGAAAGTAGTTATTGTGAGAACAAAAAACTCCATCGTCCGAGATGACGGCTCTGAGATTATGTTTGGCGACAATAGCTGTGTGAGCATCGATGATAAGAAAAACCCCAAAGGGAGCAGGGTCTTTGGCTCTGTTGCAAGAGAAGTGCGAGATAGAGGCTTTGTTAAAATCGCTTCTTTAGCGCCGGAGGTAGTGTAACATATGAGTAAATGGATTCGGATAGGCGATACGGTTGTTGTTATTGCAGGTAATGACAAAGGCAAAAAAGGCAAAGTCTTAAGACTTGGCAAAACCAAAGTTGTCGTACAGGGTGTAAACATTCGTGCAAAGCATATGAAAGCTGAAAGCGAACAAAAAGGCGCTCAAATTATAAGAACAGAAATGCCCATTCATATCTCAAATGTGATGTTAGCACCTGCGGGAAACCCTGTTAAAGTGCGAGTAAAAATCGATGAGAAAACGAAGGAAAAGCTCTTAGTTTACCGAGAAAACGGCAACGAGGTTCTTCATCGAAAAGTAAAAAAACATGTAGTAGGATAATAAGACCATGTCTCAATTACGCGAGAAATACGTAAAAACCATTAGACCCGAGTTACAAGAAAAACGCTCTTACGCAAACGTGATGCAAGTGCCTGTTCTCAAGAAAATTGTCATTAGCATGGGCGTTGCAGCTGCTCTTCAAGACAAAAAAATACTTGAAGATCTCGAAAAAGAGCTTGCTTTGATCGCAGGTCAAAAACCTGTCATCACAAAAGCAAAAAAAGCGATTTCGAATTTTAAACTAAGACAGGGTAATCCTATCGGTCTTATGGTGACTCTTCGCGGGAAAAAGATGTACGACTTTTTCAGCAGGTTTTGCCATGTTGTCTCTCCAAGGATTCCTGATTTTCGCGGATTCCAAAAGAAGGGTGACGGTCAAGGCAATTACAGCCTAGGGCTGCAAAATCAGCAGATTTATCCTGAATTGAACTTAGATGAGGTAAAGCGCGCTCAGGGAATGAATATCTCTTTTGTAACCTCTGCGCATACCAATGAAGAATGTGTAGTATTACTGGAAAGCATGGGCTTTCCTTTCAAAAAGTAGAAAGAGGAATGTGTATTTATGTCGTTTAACGATCCCATTGCAGAAACTTTAACTAAAATTCGGAATGCTGCTAAAGCAAAGCATCGTTTTGTCGACATGCTTTTGAGTAAAGCGCGCCTGCAAGTACTAGAAATTTTGAAACAACAGGGCTTTATCGAAAACTTTTTGGTCGACCGATCAAAGCATAGAATGCGTGTATTTTTAAAATACCGCGCAAGAAAACCTGTCATTCAAGGATTAAAAAGAGTTTCTAAGCCTAGCTTGCGCAAGTATGTGAGCTGGACCAACATTCCAAAGGTATTGAACGGAATTGGCATCGCGATTCTATCCACTTCACAAGGTGTAATGGATGGAGAACAAGCGAGAAGGAAAAAAGTAGGCGGCGAAGTCTGGTGCTTTGTCTGGTAACGAAGGAATAAAGAAACATGTCTAGATTAGGAAAAACCCCCATCAAAAAGCCTAGCGGCGTTACGTTAAAAGTAGAAAAAGGGATAGTTGAAGTAAAAGGCCCTAAAGGTGTTTTGACACAAACTCTTCTAGATGGGATCTCTATAGACGATACAGATAACCTTGTAAGCGTATCGCTATTAGAAAAACCGGCAGTTCATAAAAAGTTTCATGGTTTATACCGCGCTCTTTTGAACAACATGATCATCGGGGTCTCTGAAGGGTTTTCCAAACGCCTAGTTTTAATCGGCGTTGGATTTCGAGCGGAGCTGCAGGGCACAAAACTAAAGTTGCAACTTGGATTTTCTAATCCGATTATTGTAGATATTCCTGAGGGAATTAAAGTGGAAATTTCAAAACCCACAGAACTTGCTATCACAGGTATTGATAAACAACGAGTAGGACAATTTGCTGCAACGATTCGTAAATTTCGTCCACCTGAGCCTTACAAAGGAAAAGGCGTTAGATATCCTGACGAATATGTGCGTAGAAAAGCTGGAAAAGGTGCAAAATAAATAGGTAATCCATGGAAAAGATGCTGATAAAAAGAAATGCGAAGAGAAACTCGAGAACAAAACGCGTGCGTAGAGCTCTCAAAATGAGAGGCTCAAGACCGCGCCTTTCGATATTGAAAACGAATAAACACCTTTTTGCGCAATTGATCGACGATGATAAAGGCGTATCCCTTTTAGGTCTTGGAACTCGATCAAAAGCACTTCGCGAAATAGAGCTTGGACAAAAATCTAAAGCGTCTGCTGAGAAAATCGGAGAGCTTCTCGCGGCGAAAGCAAAGGCGCAAGGTATAGAAAAGGTCTACTTTGATCGAGGCCCTTATAAGTACCACGGTATTGTATCAATCCTTGCTGAAGCAGCAAGAAAACATGGTTTAATATTTTAATTAGGATCCCACATGCCAAAAAAAGAAGACGCAAAGACAGATGAATTTGAAGAAAAAGTTCTCTACATCAACCGCTGTTCAAAGGTGGTAAAAGGAGGAAGAAAGTTCAGCTTTTCCGCCTTAATTCTTGTAGGGGATCGTAAGGGGAAAATCGGTTTTGGCTTCGCAAAAGCAAATGAAGTGTCTGATGCAATACGCAAAGGATCGCAAGCTGCAAGAAAAAATACTTTTTCTTTTGAGATGGAGGGAACAACTATTCCGCATGAAGTACTTGTCGATTGGGATGGTGTAAAACTGCTTTTACGACCAGCTCCTGAAGGAACAGGTGTAGTTGCTGGATCACAAGTCCGTTCCGTATTAGAAATGGCAGGTATTCCAGACGTAGTCTCTAAAAGCTTAGGCGCCAATAATCCGATCAACTTAGTCCGCGCTACAGTAAAAGGACTGAAGATGCTTAGAAATAGAAAGAAATCGTTAGAAACGCGAGGAGTCAGTCATGCCGTTGCATAAACTGAAAAATACAACCCGTCCAACCAAAAAAGTTCAACGAGTAGGTCGAGGCCCTGGTTCAAAAAGAGGCAAGACTTCTTGCCGAGGACAAAAAGGTGATGGATCTCGCTCTGGTTATAAAAGGCGTTACGGCTACGAAGGTGGCGGCGTGCCTTTGCACCGAAGATTGCCTATTCGTGGATTTACAAGAGGCCGCTTTTTCAAACCTCGTTTATCAATCAATCTAGATTTCATTGAAAAATTTTATGATGATGGCGAAACTGTCTCTATTGATACTTTGTATCAAAAAGGTCTTGCCCCAAGAAACTTATCTGGTGGTTTAAAGATCCTTTCTCGAGGAGAATTGACAAGGAAAGTACGAATCGAAGCAAACCGCTTTTCTGAAAATGCTGTAAAGAAGCTAGAAGAAAAGAAAATTGCTTATGAAAAAGTGTAGGAATAAGTCTTCATGATCGACAGCTTGAAACGCATTTTCAGTGTCCCTGAGTTAAAAGCAAAAATTTTTGTTACCCTTGTTCTTTTGGCTGTATGCCGGATTGGCTCTTTCGTGCCGATACCGGGAATTAACGTAGATATGGCGGTCAAAGTATTCCAGCAAGCAACAGGTGGTTTGCAAAATCTATTTCAACTGGTCGACATGTTTTCTGGAGGCGCCTTTGCCCAGATGACAATTCTTGCTTTAGGGCTTGTTCCTTACATCACCGCATCGATTATGATGCAGCTTTTAGTCGTGGTGATTCCCTCTTTACAAAGAGAGATGCAGGAAAGTAGCGATCATGGTAGACGCAAAATGGCTAAATGGACAAAGACCGCTACTCTACTTATCGCTCTGGTTCATTCCGGGCTTTTAGGCAAGTACGCTCTTTCAATGGATCTATCTTATCCTGGAATCATTGTACCAGAAATGCTCCACCTAACGCTATTTGGTTTTCCTTGGCTTTTTATGCTTACATTCATGACCACGATGACTACAGGCACCCTCTTTCTTATGTGGATCGGCGAGCAGATTTCAGAAAAAGGTATTGGAAATGGTGTGAGCTTGATCATCACTGTTGGTATTTTATCTTCCTTTCCAACAACCTTAGGCTCGATTATTCATCAGCTAAACTTGGAGTCTCAAGGCCCTGGAAGTCTATCGCTATTTTCTTTGATCATTTTATGCTCTTTATTTGTTTTTGTAACGATTGCTACCATTTTAATGATTCAAGGACAAAGGCGGATCCCTTTGCAGCATGCTAGACGTATTGTAGGAAGAAGGGAAGTGCAAGGTTCTAGTTCGTACATTCCGCTAAAAGTCAATTATGCAGGCGTTATGCCGGTGATTTTCGCCTCTTCTTTTTTGATGTTTGCGGCAACTATTGGAAGGCTGCTTGGAGATGGACCTTTTTTAGATGCGATCTCAGGAGCTCTAGCCCCAGGCAATCTCTTATATATGTTGATCTTTGTGGGAATGATCATTTTTTTCACCTATTTTTGGACAGCAACCCAGTTTAAGCCAGATCAAATTGCATCGGACATGAAGAAAAACGGAGCCTTTATTCCTGGCGTAAGGCAGGGGAAGCCGACCCAAGACTTTTTGGAGAAAACTATGAGCCGCATTACTTTTGCGGGCGCGATTTTTCTTGCCTTTATAGCAATACTTCCCGGCTTAGTAGAAAAGTTTTTATACATAGACGCCTCACTTTACCGTTTTTTTGGCGGCACTTCACTCTTGATTTTAGTTGGGGTGATTTTAGATACAACAAAACAAGTGGAATCCCATCTTCTGATGAAGCGCTATGATGGATTTATGAAGAAGGGTAAGGCAAAAAAAACAAAAAGTCTTTCGTAGATATAGGGATCTATACCAAAGATTTTTAACTATGGTTTTTATTGAAGAAATTTGCTAATTTTATTGTGAAAAAAAGGAAATATAATGCCTAGAATTATAGGAATTGACATACCAGACAAGAAAAGACTGCTAATCAGTTTACAGTCGATTTATGGGATTGGCCAAACTCTTGCTGTAGAGCTTATTGAAAAGCTTAAGCTAGATCCGAATATGCAAGCACAAGATTTGACAGAAAGCGATATTGCGCGCTTGAACAAAACACTGCAATCAGAATACGTGGTAGAAGGTGATCTTAGAAGACAAGTAAGAAACGATATTACTCGCTTGATATCTATCGGCTCTTATAGGGGCAGACGCCACAAGGCGGGCCTTCCTGTTCGAGGTCAACGTACACAGAAAAATGCACGTACGCGGAAAGGGAAAAGAAAAACCGTCGCGAACAAGAAAATATAAGGAGATGAAGGGTGTCTAAGGAAAAAACGGCAAAAAAACCCGCAAAAATGGCTGGAGCAAAAAAAGCCCCTGTGAAAACAAAGAAAAAAGCTCATCGCAATGTGCCCACAGGTATTGTACATGTAAAAGCGACTTTTAATAATACCATCATTACGATTACAGACCCTGCTGGTAATGTCATAGTGTGGTCTTCTGCCGGTAAGAATAACTTTTCTGGATCGAAGAAATCTTCAGCATTTGCAGCAACAGTAGCTGCACAAAATGCCGCTAAAGCAGCGCAAGCTATGGGCTTGAAAGAATGTGAAGTAAACTTAAAAGGAGCAGGACTAGGTAGAGAATCTGCCGTTCGCGGCGTTTTAAGCGCGGGACTCTATATTACCATTGTTCGCGATAAAACTCCTGTGCCACATAACGGCTGTCGTCCCCGTAAAAGAAGACGCGTGTAACCATTTTTTAGAGGAATAGAGGACAATATGGCTGTAAAGTACGGCAAATTTGAAATGCCAGAATCGATTAAAGTAGACGAAGCAACAAGATCAAAAACCTTCTCTCGGTTTGTAGTCAAACCGTTTGGAAAGGGATTCGGTCATAGTATCGGTAACTCCTTACGCAGAATTATGCATACGGCACTAGAAGCGCCTGCAGTTATTTCATTTCGCTTAGAGGGTGTATCCCACGAGTATACGGCGGTCGAAGGTATCATAGAAGATATGACCAAAATCATTTTAAATCTTAAAGGAGCTCTTCTTCGCTATCTTCCAGATGTAGAAGAGGCGACTAAGCCGTTTTATTCTCTATCTACTATTTTAGAAATTACCCCAGAAAAACTGCAATCAGGTGGCGGGCAATACCAAGTCACATTAAAAGATATCATCGGCCCTTCCCTTTTCGAACTAGTCAATCCTGACATGCCTGTATTTACCGCAACAAAAGAGATGAGCCGAAAAGTTGATCTAAAAGTTGCTATCGGAAGAGGTTATGTTCCTGCGGATAGGCATGTAGTTGAAAGACAAATCGATGAAATTGTGATCGATTCTGCTTTTTCTCCTGTGCGTTTAGTCAACTACTACGTAGAAAATACCCGCGTTGGTCAAGATACCGACTTCGATCAATTGATTTTCGAAATCACAACCGATGGACGGGTAACTCCAGAAGAAGCGCTTTCTTTTGCAGCGCAAATTGGTATACAACATTTTTCTGTGTTTGATCACATCAAACCTTGCTCGATTTCGTTTGAAGAAGGAGAGCTTGAAACCAATAAAGATCGCGATGAAATCATGTCGAAACTAGCTTTGAAAATTGGTGAAATTGAACTTTCTGTTCGTTCAACCAATTGCCTGCAAAGTGCCGATATCAACACGATCGGAGAACTTGTGACTATGTTCGAATATGAAATGTTAAAGTTCCGTAACTTTGGCAAAAAATCTCTTACCGAAATCAAGCAAAAACTCGATGAGATGGGTCTACATTTAGGTATGGATCTTGCAAAATACGGAATTACAAGAGACAATATCAAAACTATGATTATAGAATATTTAGAGGAACAAGCGGGAGCTGAAGCATGAGACACGCAAAACACACCTTTAAAATTGGGCGAACAGGTTCCCACCGAAGAGCATTGATTGCAAACTTGCTAAAAAGTTTGATCATCCATGGCCGCGTAGAAACGACATTGGCGAAAGCAAAAGAGTTAAGACGCCATGCAGATCATATGGTGACTCTAGGTAAAGAAGCATCTTTGCATGCAAGACGTCAAGTGACTGCTAAGTTGGGTATCCGTTATAATACACTAACTAGAAAAGAGCAGAAACAAGCAAAAGAAGGCAATACTAAAGCCTACAATGCAGATCGCAAAGTGCTCCCTATCTTATTTGATGAACTGGCAAAGAAGTATCAAGATCGACAAGGCGGCTATACACGCATCATACGTATTGGCGCGCGCGTAGGAGATGCCGCCGAAATGGCTCTCATCGAGTACATATAAAAAGGCTTTTTCTTGTTAGAGCAAGCTTTACAGCCTAACAACTCTTCTATATAGTGAAAATAGTGAAGAGTAGGAGAATAAGCAAATGTCTATAAAAATTGCCATTAACGGTTTTGGACGCATAGGAAGGCTCGTTTTTCGGTTCGCCTTTCTCCATCCTGAGATAGAAGTCGTAGCGATCAATGACCTTGTTCCAGCTGATAACTTAGCCTACCTCTTAAAATATGATACCGTTCATGGAAAGTTTTCTTCTGCAATAGAAGCTAAAGAAAACTCCATCGCTGTTGATGGCAAGGTGACCCAAGTATTTTCAGAAAAAGATCCCGCAAATCTTCCTTGGAAAGACTTAGCAGTAGACTATGTTGTCGAGTCTACAGGCCTTTTTCG
>ERZ1740072.219-NODE-219-length-25044-cov-9.409140_pt1 | contig 25044 bp, 21 predicted proteins | sample MGYA00581733_ERZ1740072 | MGnify/ENA primary metagenome ERZ1740072 (study PRJEB43018, sample SAMN04849741) | marine metagenome | isolation source: floating plastic debris | place: Pacific Ocean | collected 2008-08-30 | study: EMG produced TPA metagenomics assembly...
CCGCTAATGGCATTGGTCACACTCATCAAAGGGGTGTGCAGCGATGGCGACACATTCCAAATCACCTGCCAGCCTACAAAGCAGGCCAGGATAAATACAGTGAAGTGGGATAGGAATGACGTCGGTGCACCGATACCGATGCCAATCAGGGCGAGGGCCGCAAAGACAACGCCGAGCCACTTCCAGGGCAGTGAGAATTTTGGTGCAGCGGGTGCGGCAGTCTCAGTTGGCTCTTCGGTTTTGGCTTCAACTTTTTTGGGTGCAGGCTTCTCCGCCTTAGGTGCAGGCCAAGTCACCTGACCCTCGTGGCTGACCAGGGCACCGCGTACCACTTCATCCTCAAAGTTGACGGTGTAGCCTTCAGAACCCCCCATGTCGTTGAGTAGGTGGTACAGATTCATGCCATACAGCTGACTCGACTGTCCGGCCATCCGGCTAGCCAGATCGGTCAGCCCGACAATTGTCACACCGTGATGACGATAGACTTCCCCTGTTCGACAAACTTCGCAGTTCCCACCTTGAGCTGCAGCCATGTCCACAACGACTGAACCTGGCTTCATCAGCTCTACTGTGTCTTTGGTGACCAGCAGTGGTGCTTTTTTGCCTGGAATCAGGGCGGTGGTAATAATAATGTCGACGTCTTTGGCCTGCTCAGCAAACAGGGCCATCTCGGCCTCAATAAATTCCTTGCTCATGGTTTTGGCATAGCCGCCAGTGCCGGAGCCGTCTTCTTCAAATTCCAGCTCTAAAAACTGGGCACCCATGCTCTCGACCTGTTCTTTTACGACAGGGCGGGTGTCAAAGGCACGTACGATCGCCCCTAGACTTTTAGCCGCGCCAATGGCGGCGAGACCGGCAACACCTGCACCAATAACTAGTACTTTGGCTGGGGGAACTTTACCTGCCGCGGTAATTTGTCCGGTAAAAAAGCGGCCAAAGTTATTGGCCGCTTCAATGACGGCCCGATAACCGGCTACGTTTGCCATGGAGCTGAGGGCATCCATTTTTTGGGCTCTGCTGATGCGGGGAACAGAGTCCATCGCTAGCGCTGTAACTTGCTTGTCAGCCAGCTGCTTTACCAATTCTGTGTTCTGAGCTGGCCACAGAAAGCTAATCAGGGTTTGACCGCTGTGGGCTAACTCAGTTTCGGAGCAGTTCAGCTCATGGTGATGACTGGGGGGCTGAACTTTGAGAACGATGTCAGCCTGACGCCACAGTTCAAATGCATTGGCGACCACCTCGCAGCCAGCATCGCGGTAGGTCTGGTCTGAAAATTCAGCTCGTTCACCAGCACCCTGTTCGATCAGTACGTCGAATCCAAGGGCCTGTAGTTTTTTGACGGTTTTAGGAGTGGCGGCAATGCGGCATTCTCCTGGTGTGACTTCTTTCGGAATGCCGATGCGCTTTGGACGTCCGCTTGAAGACGCCTGTTGGTCAATAGCACCGTGATCAAGTGCAATGGTCATGGTGAATCCTTTAATTAACTAGCTGAACTAACGACTGTTGTAAAAAACACTATGGAATTGAGAGCATCATTAGGACCAATCTAATAGGAATAACTTTAGATTTAGTGTCTTTACTTAACTAAAAGGTGGGTCATTACTCCAGTACGTAAATCTTTGTTTCAATGTGCGATCGCACCTACCCAACGAGCTTCTAAAGCACCTCTAAAACATCCACAAATATGTGACTGTTTGTTAGCTGTATCGCAGTGAAACAGCCCCCTCAAAGACTATCTTAATCGCCTGATTGTCTGCGGTCTAATGCAGGCAGTTACTAATCTTGACAAAAGTTGGCCTAATAAATCCTAAAAATCGATTGACTTAAAAACAAGCGATCAGATTGCCTAAAAAACGTCATCTTTTTTAACGCGACTTATTTTGTTTTGATTGGAAGCCTAGGAACAATAAAAGCCCTAACGATTTTGACCGAACACACGTCACTGAAGGCAGCCGTTGCGACCTCTATAGTGTGTTTGGCAAACCGAGTTTCAAGCCCCTGCGTAGCTAAGCGAGTGTAGAGGTCCTAGCAACACTTTGGGTCTGAATTGAGTATGCTAATCTTAAGAAAAATTTCGCACTGTAAAGTCGCAGATTTAGGTGTGGTGCAATGAAGTGCGTGGCTCTAGCAACTGCATCTGGTCAGATTGCTACGGGTATGTGGTTTTATTCACTGTGTCCTAGATTAAACGTTTGATAATACAGAATGCGTACACTTTGCCACAGGGTCAATTGAGCAAACCGTCCCTTTTACGAAGAGGCTGCTTCTGTCCCTGTGATATTTCTAAGTGAGTTCTGACTTTTAATATGCGCTTGAGGAGTGAACGGTCATGCTAAAGAACATTATTCGATGGGGAGTAGCCGGTCTACTGCTGTCGTCTGCCACGTTTGCTGGGTTTAATGTGCCAACGCTGGCTCAAGGTTATGAGTCTGATGGCCTAACTCTGTTTGGTGGTTCAGATCCTGACTATCGCTTGTCTTACAGGCTGCTTAACAATACCCCTCGCAATAAGCGTACCTATTGGGAGCTTGAAGTTCCTGGTGACCAGCTTCAGGCTGCCACATCTGCCCTGATTGTGACGTTGCCCGAATCCTTCACTCGCTACAGAGGCAATATTGATCTCGATGAGATTACTCTGCGCTATGGCCGCATTGATAGTGAAGGTGAATCTATCGAGATTGATGAAGTGCGCTGGGACGATGTGGTCTTTAGCGGCGCTAACGATCTGTCAGAAGATCTAGACAAAATCGAGATTTTTCTGGCTGAAGATATTCCGGCGGATAGCTCCATTACGCTTGTTTTCAACAAGGTCAAGAACCCCACTCGTGCTCTGATGCTACGGACTAATTTGCAAGTATTTCCCCGCGGTGAGGAGCTGGCAACTTACATCGGCACATGGGAGATGCTGGTTGCTTACGACGATCGCGACTAGCTGCTTATCCGGTTGCCCAAAGGTGGTGCTGGCATGTTACTATCAGAAACCGCGCTGATGGGCGCAAGTAGTATTTTGTTTGAGCAGACTTAGGAGCAATCGCCATGACTAAGCGCACCCTCGGCGGTACATCTCGCAAACGTAAACGTGTTTCTGGTTTTCGTACTCGCATGCGGACGGTAAATGGCCGCCGTGTGATCCAGTCCCGCCGTAAGAAAGGCCGTGCTCGTCTGGCTGTTTAAGCTGGCTTCTTGAGCTGCGATCTCATCTGTGGCATTACCCAAGCAAAACCGACTCAGATCTCCACGGTCTTTTTCTAAGGTATATCGACATGGACAGCGGGCTAACAGCCGTTATCTAGCTGTCAAAGCCTTAAAGGACCCAATACCCGGTGATAACCCGACTAGGGACTTATCATCGGGTATTTGTTTTGGCGTTTCCATTAGCCGCAAGGTTCATAAACGCGCAGTTGTCCGTAATCGCATAAAACGTCAGATTCATACTGCGCTCAAAACCCTGTTGCCCAAAGCTGACGGTGCCTGGTGGGTTGTTATCAGCGTGCGGACGACAGCCACCGCCTGCGAATATTACGAATTTTTGAGAGAATTAGAAAGTCTATTGTTAGAGCTGGAGGTGCTGCATGGCAATTAAAGAGGAAGTTTACTACGAAGGGGGGCCTCATATTGGCGACCTGATCTTTCATTGTGTGCTGGCAATTACGATCGTCTTTATCCCCATTACGATAGGTGCCATCATTCGCGCTCTTTGGGTTCGCTACCGCATTACTAGTCGTCGTATTTCCGTAACAGGTGGCTGGATGGGACGAAATCGTACCGATTTGATCTATTCAGAGGTGACCCGTGTAGCCGTTGTCCCTCGTGGCTTAGGTCTTTGGGGAGATATGGCTGTGCAGCTTAAGGATGGTAGTCGTTTAGAGCTGCGAGCTGTTCCTCAGTTTCGCGAGCTTTATGACAAAATCACTGAGCATATTTCTCCCAAAGCTAGAGAGGCAAGTAAACTAAGCGTTTAGACAGACGTATCCTCCGCTCAAAAAGTGAGAATAACCGTCTATTTATTAACGGAACACCGTCACCTGGGTTTTTTACTCAGGTGAAATAACTAGCTCTTTTTGCTTTGGATCACCCTAAGGTCTGCAATATTCAGATACATTAGAGTTCGGTATGCAATTTGCTCGGTAAGCGCGCATGGATTTCGGTATTGGATTTCTGACGAACAATATAATGCTGCCAATCCTAGATTTTTTCTACGGGATTGTGCCTAGCTATGGTCTAGCCATTGTGGCGTTGACGCTTCTAATTCGCTTTGCGCTCTATCCGCTAAATGCGGGGTCGATTCGCAACATGCGTCGTATGAAGATCACCCAGCCGCTTATGCAAAAAAAGGTCAAAGAAATTCAAGAGCGCTACAAGGACGATCCGGCCAAACTTCAGTCAGAAATGGGTGGAGTGTATAAGGAGTTTGGTAATCCTCTGGCAGGCTGTTTCCCGGTGGTGTTGCAGATGCCAATTCTGTTTGCGCTGTTCGCTACGCTTCGGGGATCGCCGTTTGCCGACATTACTTACCCCGTCAATATCCAAGTTTTGTCCCAGGACGCTATCGAGCAAGTTCAACCCCAAGCATTCTCTGCTAAGCAGTCCAATCTATACATAGCAGACGGTTTACATTTCCCAGTGGCGCCAGTGCTGCCAGGCGGTAATCGTATCGGTGTTGGCGATACGGCCGCTATCCGTCTGCAGACTCCTGAGGGTGAGTCGGTTCAAAAGCTAGCTGCTGAGTATGCTGAGGACCCCAGTGTATTTGTTCCTCAGTGGGAAGTTACTAAAGGACAAGACCTGGTCAAAGTAGATGAGAACGGTCAGATTACAGCTTTAGCCCCCGGAGATGTCACTGTTCAAGCCAAGTTGACGGGCTTAGCTGCAACGAAAGGGTTCTTGTTTATTAAGGAGCTTGGCCGGATTGGAGCCTTGGGAGATAATGGCGAAATCCATTGGGATATCCTTGGCATGATCCTCTTCTTTGGGATTAGCCTCTATGTAAACCAGCTGCTGTCAGGGCAGTCCTCCAGCGATAATCCTCAGCAAGAAACCATTACCAAGCTGACTCCTGTGCTGTTCTCAGGGATGTTCTTGTTTTTCCCTTTGCCAGCGGGTGTACTGCTGTACATGGTGCTAGCCAATGTTTTTCAGACAGCGCAGTCGTTTATCCTTTCAAAAGAGCCTTTGCCTGAAAATATCCAGGCGCTAGTGGACGAGCAGGAAGCTAAAACCGTTAGCGCTGATCGAGGCCCATTAGCCTTTGAGCCTGGTTCTAAAAAAGCGACGGCTAAGGAAGCACAGTCTAAGAAAGGAGGCGCTCAAGCCAAATCCTCGTCTAAAGGGTCTACCAAGGCCAATAAGTCCAGTAGCAAATCTGACTCTTCTCGTGCTAAAGGTAATAAGAAATCTGGCGGAGGGTCTAAAAAAAAGGTCTCTAACCGTTAGGTGACGCTAGACTTGTTGATGGCATTAGAAGCGCTGGAATAGGTGTGAGTAGAGTATGGGCGAGCAGCAAGATCAAGGTGGTATTCAATGGTTATCACAACTGCTGAAACATCAGGGTATTCAGGCTGATGTTACTGGTGAGCACATAGATGATGAGCTGGGCGAGAGCAGCTTCTGGCTAACCATTGAGGATACTTCCCTGACGCAGGACCAAATCGATTGTCTTCTGGGCGATCGAGGTCGTGTACTGGATGCGATTCAATACCTGGCAAATACGGTGTTGAATATCAGCAAAGACGCTGATGTACAGCAGTCTTATACTATCGAGCTACAAGGTTACCGCCAGCAGCGTCGTGATGAACTTAAAGCGATCGCAGAAAAAGCAGCGGAAGAGGCTCTGGCCAGCGGTAGTGAACATGAAGTCGTGGATCTGTCCTCTGCAGAACGCCGCCAGGTTCATACCCTTTTAAAAGCATATGGTGGTCTAGAGACCTTTAGTCGAGGTCGTGAACCCGATCGTCGTCTTGTTGTGCGTGCCTTGAGTGCGTCTGAATCTGACGGGGCTCAAGACGATCGCTCTTGAGCGAATCATTCATCCCAGGAAAACGTCTTTTGATTTAGCTCTGACGCGTACTGTTGTCTCTTTTGGCCCTTGGAGTGATTATGCAGCGGCCCATACAACCGATATATATTCCCCATCTGCTGAAGGGGCCAGATAAAAGTCGAACTATTGAGCTCAATGACTATCTCAGTGAATTAGACACACTCACTCCAGTCAAAGGTCGTATTCATGTAAGGCATCGGGGTAATTTCCTGGAGGTGTCGGCGCAAGCGGAGACGATTACTACCCTTACCTGCCATCGCTGTCTACAAAACTACAATGCGCGTATTCAGGTGGATACGTCTGAGTTTATCTGGCTACAGGAACCACAACCAGAAGCCTATGCTGAAGAGGTTGAAGTAGGGCTAGATGAACTGTTTGAGACCCTGCCTCCTCAGGGACATTTTGAGTCTGATAAGTGGATTTATGAGCAGCTGTGTTTAGCGATTCCTCAGCGTCAGCTATGCGATGCTGATTGTGCTGGTATTGTGCATCCGGCTGCCGGTGCTGAGGATGCTTCACCTGCTACCGATCAACGCTGGGCTGCGCTCTCCACTCTAAAGCAACAGCTGTCTGATTAGGTCCAGTGCTCTATGGTATTTCAAGAAGAGTTAGCATTGCTAATTCGAGCGCGTTATCCGCTGATCTATATACCGACTCGCGAAGAAGAGCGAGCTGAAGAAGCGATCGCAAAGGTTGCAGCCCAAACGGGTAATCGAGCCGTCTATGTATGGGATTTTGTAGATGGCTATCGGGGGAGTCCCAATGACGTTGGGGCTGGACGCCGTAATCCGTTACAAGCGCTAGAGTTTGCAGAGAAATTGGCTCCTGCAGCATCGACTATCTTAATCCTGCGTGACTTTCATCGTTTTTTAGATGATATTGCAGTTTCTCGAAAGCTACGGAACTTAGCTCGTTTACTTAAATCTCAGCCTAAAAACATCATTATTTTGTCGGCCCAGCTGACGATTCCTGATGACCTCAGCGAACTGTTGACGGTTTTAGAGTTTCCTCTACCGACGGTCGAAGAGATTCGATGCGAAGTGGAAACCCTATTGGGAGCGATGGGGACTTTGCCAGGCTCTAAGTCTTTAGATGCGTTGGTTCGCTCCTGCCAGGGGCTATCGATGGAACGTATTCGTCGGGTTTTAGCGCGTGGGATTGCGGCAAGTGGTGCTTTTAGTCCTGACGATATTGATCTGATTCTTGAGGAAAAACGTCAGACAATTCGCCAAACGCAAATTCTTGATTTTTATCCAGCTACAGAGAAAATTTCTGATATTGGTGGGTTGGATAACCTAAAGGACTGGCTGCTTAAGCGGGGTGGCTCATTTTCAGAGCGGGCTCGTCAGTATGGCCTACCCCACCCGCGAGGGTTGATGCTAGTAGGCATTCAAGGAACAGGCAAGTCTTTAACCGCAAAGGCGATTGCCCATCACTGGCATTTGCCTTTGTTGCGCTTAGATGTAGGGCGATTGTTTGCCGGACTGGTTGGCGAGTCGGAATCTCGTACTAGACAGATGATCCAGCTGGCTGAGGCATTAGCCCCGTGTGTGCTGTGGATCGATGAGATTGATAAAGCCTTTGCTGGCTTTGATGGACGTGGCGACTCTGGAACGACAAGCCGCGTATTTGGTACGTTTATCACGTGGCTATCGGAAAAGACATCTCCTGTGTTTGTGGTGGCGACCGCCAATAATATTGGGGCGTTACCGCCAGAGCTGCTGCGACGCGGTCGATTTGATGAGATTTTCTTTGTGGGACTCCCCATGCAAACTGAACGACAGGCAATTTTTGATGTGCATTTGAGCCGCCTGCGACCTCACAATGTCAAAAGCTACGATACGGGGCGTCTTGCCTATGAAACACCCGATTTCTCTGGAGCTGAAATTGAACAAGCCATTGTTGAAGCGATGCACATTGGCTTTAGTCAAAATCGTGACTTTACGGTCGATGACATTTTAGAAGCGGCCAGTCAGTTGGTACCTCTGGCGCGTACGGCTAAGGATCAGGTAGACGCACTGCAGGCTTGGGCTGCCTCGGGTAAGGCTCGTTTGGCCTCGCGGCAGTCTATGTTAGGCGATCGCATGAAAAAATTAGAAGATTAGCCTTTGCTCTGACATAGGGCTGTCGTGGCTGTAGAAATGATTCTGTCGGTTAGTTCGTTGGTTTAATCCTTATTGGCAACAAGGCGCTAATGTTAGCCTTTTGGCGTATGTTCTGAACCTGGGATTATTTCTGACAAGAAAATAGGGTATAACCGTAGGACGATTCGTCAGTGTATTCCTGATTTCCAGCCATGGCATCCCAGCGATTTAACCCACAGGATTTTTTAATTGGACTGATTAAGTTTGTTTGTGGAGTTGCGATCGCACTGCTGGTAATTTCCTTAGCTGGGGCCGCAACCGCTCGTTACTTTTTGACCCAGCTCTCCAGTCTGCCTGAGCGCCCTATCTATGACAATGACGATGCTCCAGAGCCCGCTGCTAGCCCTGCTGCCCCCACTGCTAGTCCTGCCCCTGCCGCTGAGGAAGTAGCCAATGTTCAGAGCGAGCCAGACGCTGATGAGGCTGCTACGCCAGAGGCGTTATATCAGGTCAAAGTCACCTATGGAGCAGGGCTGCTGCTGCGGTCTGGGCCAGGTAACGAGTATGAATCCATTGGCGGTGTTGACTATGACAAGACTATCGATGTGTTAGAAGAGTCAGGCGAACAGTGGCTTAAGGTGCGATTCGCAGGTACCGAAGGCTGGATTAAAGGTAAAGGCAACACGCAGCGGCTCTAGGGCAATGATAAACTAAAGCCGCATCCAATCTAGATTGACCTATAGCAGCAAACGAACGTATCTCAATTGCGGTGATTATTGGTGTAGTTTATCCGGGCCCCAGCCCATAGCAGCTTATTGCGCAATGTTTGGTAGTAGGACTGGTTCTGACGCAACAACACAAACTTTGCCATGTACTCTGCTGTAAAAATATCCACCCGCTGACCCGGCCAAATCGATGTGGCCATCACCCCGTCCATCCAGAGTTTTGTGGTCATACCTGGATCGGCTAAAGGCCACACGCTGACGACACTACCGGCTGGAATCACAACCGGACGGCTCGATAAACTTAGAGGGCAGATTGGCGTGACCACAATGGCATCCATTCCGGCATGAACAATGGGGCCGTTGGCGGCCACGGTATATCCAGTGGTCCCGGTGGGTGTACTGATCAGTAAACCATCGCCCTGATACTGGTCAACAACTTCGCCATCAATTTCTATTTCTAGAATCGAGGTCACCATGCGATCGGGCGAAGCCGGTTTCACACACATTTCGTTGAGGGCCCAGTAGGCATCGCTAAGGGGTTCACGATTGCTACGATTGCCTTCATGAAGACAGGCTTGCAGCATCATTCTCTGCTGAACGGCATAGCGATCTTCTAGCAATCGATCAAAGGTCAGATCAAAATCTTCGATCTCGTCTGAGGACTCGGTTAAAAACCCTAGATGACCGCCAATATTAACGGCCAGAATCGGAATTTGTTCAGGAGACAAATGGCGCGCTGCTGCCAGTGCTGTCCCGTCACCGCCTAGGACGATAGCTAGGTCAATTGATTGCTGGGCCGAGGCTAAAAAAACTGGGTACGGATTATCTTTAGGGCCGCTGGGGCCTAACAGTACGCGGGTACCGCGTTTCTCTAATTTTTTGGCACATTGTTCGGCCCAGCTTTTGCTGTAAGAGTTGCCTGCCTTGTGGACGATGATGACTTGGTTAAGCTGCACGGCAAGGATTAGGGACAGGAATTAAAGATGAAAAGATACGCGGTCTAAAGTGACTGGTGAAGCGGTTACTGACTCTGGACGGTGCGGTTTCTGGTGTGGCCTGTAAGGCTACGGTCAGTCAGATTTCCAGTCGATGGCGGCTTGGTCTAAGACATAGGTGGCCAGACTGGTGATTTCATCTTCGCTAAGCCGATCACCATAGGCACTCATTAAACCTTTGCCGTTGGTAATCAAGGTTGCGATCGCATCCACCGATGTATAGCCATGGCGATTCAGCGCTTTTTGTTTCAGATTTTTGCCACGACGAATAATATTCGCTCCATTGGGATGACAGCCAGCGCAGTTGACTTCAAAAAGCTCAGGAGTCGTACTTGCCCAGGCAATTGTCGATGTACTGAGCCACAGATAAAGAACCAAACAGCCGCCTATCAGCCGCTTAACTAAGGTGATCTGAGCGGAGATAGTTGCCGCTACAACATCCAAGACTACTTGAGATACAGGTATTGGCATCAGATATCAAGACGATAGGAGCAATGAAGCAATTTGCCTCCTATGGTAATGGTTTACAGCCGCCTCAGCGGATAGAAGCGCTAAACTGTGGAAGATTTAGGTGTAGGCAACGACTGGTTCACCACGCTATGAAAAAAACAGCATTGTTGATGAGTCTGGTGGCGGTTTCTGCAGTAGCAGGTGGTAGCTTTGCCTATGGCTGGCATAGCGTCATTGCCAATAATCAAAAAGATGCATCCCCTATGTCTACTACCGAGCCGGCAGTTCCATTACAGCAGGATGCCGTATCTGAAAGCGTCCGCTCTGATCCGTCTATATCTGCTCAGCAAGCGATCTCACAGCAGTTGTCTGGCTCCAACGACCAGGTTAGCCTAACGTTGGATGAGTCTCAGCTCAATCAGCTGGTCAGCGATGCGCTTTTGAGCCAGCCGCAGAGTGCCCAGATTTTGGCCAATGCCAGTTCGTTCCAAACTAAGCTGAGACGCGATCGCGTAGAAACAGGTACAGTTCTCAATCTGGCAGAACTACCCCGTGAAGACTTATCGGCTGATATCAGCGATAGTATAGACCAGCTCATCAATGCTGCACCAATGCTGGCAAATCGAGATATTTACGTTGGGCTTGTTGCTCGCCCTCAGGTCCAAGATGGTCAAATTGACCTTAGCCAGGATGTCAACATTAAGCTAGGGCAGTTTACGTTTCCATTGGCAGATGTGGCCGAGCAGATGGGGTTTTCAACCGATGCCATTGAGCAACGCCTTAACACCCTGCTCAGTCAGCAGGGACTTATCTTAGAGACGGTTGAAGTATTGGATAATCAGCTAATTATCAAAGGCGTACGGTCCTGAATTCCGGCAGCTTGTCCCCGTGCAAGTCCAGAATTTTATTCCATATCGTTGGGCTGTACCCCTTTCATAATGCGAGATAGTTCGCTTTTCTCATCTACAGAAACTCGCGTTGGTGAACCGCTAATAATACGCTCTAAGTTGCGGAAGGAGTCTTTAATCTCTGGGCCGTTCTCGCTGATTGTATATTCACGGATCGCTTTATCATGCCACGATCCCCTCATCTTAAAGACGTTTAGCGCCCGGGACATCTGGCCTCGAATTTCTACATATTGCAGCATTAAAATTGTGTCTGTAATGGTAGAAATATGGGAATCTGTAATCGAATGAGATCCCATAAACTGCTCTGTCGTGTTGGTAAAGAAACCGGTGATTTCTTCCTGTTTGGCATAGCCAGTCACACCAATGACAAACTGCCGAAATGAATTGTTGCTAACGCCTCGATCCAGCGCTGACAGTGAGTCAATAGCGATGCGCGAAGGCTTAAAATGGGCGATTTCTGATTTGATAATCTGCAGATGATCCTCTAGACCTGCCGATTCGGGGTAAGCACAAATAATTTTGAGGAGCCCGGCTCGTTCTAACTCTTCGAAATCAATACCCCAAGAATAAGCATTGCGAGATAGCTGCGCCCTTGATTCTTCATAGGCAAACAAAATGGCACGCTCGTTAGCCTGACAGCCATTCTCAATAAATTTACTAACTAACAGCGTTTTTCCAGTACCGGTGGCTCCTGTTGCCAGGATGATCGAATCTTTGAAGAATCCACCACCGCACATTTTGTCCAAAGCCTCCACGCCGGAAGACACGCGCACATTGGAAGACCGCTGAGTTAATCGCATCGCGCCCAGTGGGAAAATGTTAATACCGTTGTGGGTAATAGTAAACGGATACTCTCCCTTCATATGGGTGGTGCCCCGCAGTTTTAAGATTTCGATAGTACGTCGCCGTCGTTCACCCTCTAGCACGTTCCGAACGATCACCACGTTGTCCGAGACAAACTCCTCTACGCCAAAGCGAGCTACGGGGCCGTACTCATCTACTCGTTCTGTAGTCATCAGTGTTGTGACACCCATTTGCTTGAGTCGTGCCACCAGGCGAAAAATTTCACGGCGCACTACGCCAGCTGCGTCATATTGTTGAAAGACGGCCGTAACTGAGTCGATCGATACCCGCCTTGCTTTGTACTTACGGATAGCGTATTGAATACGCTCAATAAGAGCGGAAAGATCAAAGTTACCAACAATTTCTTGTCCTTCAGGGTCTGGAGAGGCATCTAGAATAAACAGCTTGCCATCATCAATCAGTTTTTGGAGATCCCAACCAAAGCTAAAGGCGTTTTGAATGATGTCAGCTGGAGACTCTTCAAACGTTACAAACACGCCAGGCTCATCAAAATCTGTGATGCCGTTATATAAAAATTGAACGGCGATTAAGGTTTTACCAGTACCTGAAGTACCGCTGACGAGCGTAGAGCGTCCAGCAGGCAAGCCACCATGACTGATGTCATCAAACCCTTCCATCATGGTGCGAATTTTTTTGACACCCGCCAATGGGGAATTCAAGGGAGGCTCACCTTGAGAAGACTGAGTCATGGTTTTACTAAATTGACCTGTTAAAAAAAGTTAAAATCAAAGAAAAAAGCATTATTAATATTTCAACAGGTTAAGCTGTTGAGGGCAAGCGTCATAGCGGATTCTGTTTAGTGAGCAGTATAGATTCTGGCAGTCGCTACCAAGAGTTTGGTGTCTCGAAACATGGATCGAGACCGTATGGTTGAGTAGAATGCATTTGAGATGATGAGCCTGTTTTTCACACGCTCTCTACAACCATCCGTTTCGACAGAGGTCGCTCCGACAGGCATTTACAGTATTTTTATATGCGACCGATCCCAAAAAAATGAGATTGTCATAACAGACATTCCTAGCTGGAATAATCATCCTCCCTCAGCTCATCATAGAGTAAGTCCAGTCCGATCAAGACACGCTCACGGTCAGATAGGTCTCCAATGATTTTACGAACAGGCGGCGGTAAAATTTTAGCCAGTGTTGGGGTAGCTAGAATCTTATCCTCTTCGGCTAGCTGTGGATTTTGTAGAACATCAATGACTTTCAGCGCATAAACCCCTTGAAACTCCTCTTCTAGGATCGTGTTGAGCATTTTGAGTGCTCGGGTAGAATTGGGGGTGTTGCCAGCGACGTACAATTTTAAAATGTAGGTTTTCTTATAGGCCATTAGAAGGCTCCCAAAAGGGGGGACAAACTTCAAACAAAAGAGTGAGTGAGTATATCTGACAAGGATGCTCGACTGCGGCTAGGCTTCACGAGGAATGGATCGACGATACATTTCGCATAGATGGGCCAGAACATCAATTAACGTCAGGCGATAGTCCAGCAGAATTTCTTCGCTACGTCCTTCCATATTGAGCTGCTTAGAAAACCGATCCATAAGCTCCATATGAATTTCGACTACCTTTGAGATTGAGACATCGGCAAAAAAGGCTAGATTCACGTAGTCATCAATACGCTGGTTTAGAGCTTTATCATCTGATGAAAAATAGCTCAAAATGATTTGACGATAGTCCTGACGTAGCTGATCTAGAAACTCATGGCGCTCCTCCAAGGCCATGTTCCGTACAAAATTTTGGGAATTTCGCTTGTAGTAAACCCCTAGATATCCTAGGCGTTCCTGGAGCTTTTCGGTTAACCGCTGTTGCTGCAAACTGAGTAAAAACAGACGGTTATCGCGACTTTCCTCTGTAGCGTTTTGACTACTGCTTAGAGCATTCTGATTGGCAGGTAGTTGCAAAAATTGGTTAATCGCTTCACGAACCTGATTCTCAATCGCATCTAAGCTATCAGGTTCAATTTGAATGACAGCATCGTGGTACGTCGTCTCGAACTCTGCGATATCCCGCTCCGAAATCACTAAACTAGGCAGCAAAATATCTCGCTCCCACAGCTCGTGTAAGGGGTCCAGGTCATCGTGGGCGGGCTGAATAACCAAGCAATCAATCCGATGTCGATTACTGATCGTCCATTGCACAAACTCTGTTTGTGTTTTACTCCAACTAATGGCAAAAGGACTGTGGGCCAGCGTTTTTTTGAGTGACTCAGCCGTAGATGCCTGAGCCGTGTAAATTCCAACCAGGAAACGTGCAGCCAAAATTTAAGCGGATGATGACGCAATTTTACTTAATGTTTATATTGATATTTTAAGAAAACTTACTTATTAATATCCAGCGATCGCGAGTTTTTATGGGGGTAGTGCCTGGATAGGCACAGATGACGATTGCTCTATCGTGACATATACCTGTCAAACGTGACAGGTATATGCTGTATCTCCCTAAGCATATAGGCTAGGAGCGCACCTTTGGTAAGGAACTTATCCAACAAAAATCAGAAAGTTTCAAACGAGCATGGAGGGATTCGAACCCCCGACCCTCAGAACCGGAATCTGATGCTCTATCCACTGAGCCACATGCCCTGGCCGTTGACGTACTTAATAGGCTAGTCAAGAACCTTGCATAAGGATAGCATTCGTGCCCACATCTGTCTGTGACTTTACGTTAAGGTGGGCGATGACCCAGGCTCACGGGAGCGTGTAAAGTTTGGTCTGCATGCTTGATATTGAAAACCTATCGAAAACTTTTGGCCAGCGGCAAGTCCTTAGGAATTTGACCTTGAAGTTACCCCCTGGAGAAGTCTATGGGCTGCTCGGACCCAACGGGGCTGGCAAGACAACTACGATCAATCTTTTATGTGGTTTGTTGCGCCCTGATACAGGACAGGTACTGATCTCTGGAGAGCCTGTCTCGGATAAAACCAAATCTTATTTGGGGATAATGCCTCAGCAAAACCTGCTGTATCAGAGTCTGACCTGTTGGGAAAATCTGTCATTTTTTGCCAAAATCTACGGCCTCAATGCGTCACTGCGATCTCAACGTATTCGTACCTGTCTTGAGGCTGTCAACCTGAGCGATCGCAGTGACAGCGTGGTCGGGTCCCTGAGCGGAGGGATGCAGCGACGGCTAAGTCTGGCCGTTGCCATCGTGCACCAGCCTAAGCTAGTGGTCTTAGATGAACCGACAACCGGTTTAGACATTGAGGCCCGCTATGACGTTTGGGAGCTGATTCGTCAGCTCCAGCAGCAGACGGTAACCGTTTTGCTCACAACTCATTTGCTCGATGAAGCAGAGCGGCTTTGCGATCGCATCGGTTTTTTAAAGCAAGGACAGCTACTGACCCAAGGCAGCTTGGCTGACCTGTGTGTTCATATTCCAGCCCAAGAGATTGTCACGATGCGTACAACGGATGAAGCCGCTGCGATTGCTAAAGCCCAATCGTGTGGGTTTACACCGCGCCGTTACGACAAATCTCTGGCATTTTGGGTGCCAGAAAAGCTGGAGCTTCAGGAGCTACTAGCCCGATTTGACGGTGTGCCTATTGACTCAATTGCCCGCAGTCCGGTGACATTGGAGCATATTTATCTAGAGGTAACGCGTTTGAGTGAGCCCGGTGCTGTGGGTTAGGTGTCTATTTGAGGCCCTTGTGTTTTCTTTAATATTTCTTCAACTAAGCTTACAAGGTGTTTATGGACGTTGTTCAAAACGCGGGTTAACTTATATACAGTTGATTCGAACAACCTATACAGAAACCCTTTATTATCCGATTTTCCATCCTATCGGGTGGTTGGTCATCTTATAAGAACTCCTTCTATACCGAAAACCTAAAAGTGTTAGGGCCTCTGCTATTTGGCAGGGGCCTTATCGCTTTAAATCGTTGATGGTGTGCCGCGATATTTTTCATAAAAGCGGCTGTCAGTTGAAATATCGGTGCAAAAGATAGGATGGATGATAGCCAGCGGAGGATCCTGGCACTAGCTATATTATCTGTATCGGCGGTGAGCGGGGCCAGCAACGGTATGACGAAATTTTTGCTTGTGGTTATTCCAGCGGTTTTAGTGGTTGCAATCGCAGTTCTTTCTGTACAGAATGCGACGCCTGTGTCACTACAGTTTTTGACATTTCGCTCTGTATCACTGCCCTTTGGTCTCTGGTTAGGAATGGGGCTTGCCACCGGTATGATAGCGGCTGCAAGTCTGCTCAGCGCTTTTTCTAGTAAGCGACGCTAGGCGTGCCCCATCAGTTATGTAAAAATCGCCCCTCCCATCAGTTTTTGATAGCGCCGGTTCAGCTCTTTTTGAATTAAGGGCCAGTGGTCCAGACTGGGATCTTGCTGAATCAATTTTTCAGCAGCTTTACGCGCGAGTTCTAAGACTTCTTGGTCATTGACTAAGCTAGCAAGCGCCAGGTCCGGTAACCCAGACTGTCGGGTGCCTAGTACCTGACCAGGACCCCGAAACCGCAGGTCCATTTCAGCAATAAAAAAACCGTCCTGGGACTGCTCTAGTACCCGCAGCCGTTGCAGAGCCGTGTCGCTTTTACTGCTGCTCATTAATAGACAGTAGGACTGGTCTGCCCCCCGCCCCACACGTCCCCTCAGCTGGTGAAGCTGCGATAGGCCAAATCGCTCGGCATGTTCGATCAGCATGACGCTGGCGTTGGGCACATCCACACCCACCTCTACCACTGTGGTGGATACCAAAATGTGAGTGCCACGGTCTCGGAATGTCGTGATGGCCTGGTCTTTGTCAGCAGAACTCATGCGACCGTGCAGTAGCCCCACATTAAACTCCGGGAAGACGACATCGCTAAGCCGCTGATGCTCTTCAATGGCGGAACGCAGGTCCAGCTTTTCAGATTCATCTACCAGAGGCAGCACGATATAGACCTGACGGCCTTGGGCGATTTCTCGGCGAATGAGGTCGTAGGCATGGTTGCGATCGCGACCGGCCAGCAGCGTTGTTTGAATTGGTTTACGTCCTGGAGGCAGTTCGTCAATTTGACTAACGTCCAAATCGCCATGGAGCGTTAGGGCCAGGGTTCGCGGTATGGGCGTCGCTGTCAAGGTCAGCACATGGGGATTGTCCCCTTTTTGCTGCAGCTTGGCCCGCTGCGCTACCCCAAACCGATGCTGTTCATCAATGGTTACTAGACCGAGCTGACTAAATTTAACCGGGTCTTCAATGAGCGCATGGGTGCCCACCAGAATGGGCAGTTCTCCCGTTTCTAACTGGGAGTGAATTTCTCGACGTTTAGCTGCTTTTGTAGAGCCTGTGAGTAGTTCAACGGGTAAGTGCAGCAGATTAAACCATTCCACTAGCTTGCGATAGTGCTGTTCTGCCAAAACTTCGGTAGGGGCCATCAGGGCCGCCTGATACCCGGCTTGAATGGCCGCCAAAATAGCGACAACTGCCACAACGGTTTTACCGGAGCCGACATCTCCTTGCACCAAACGGTTCATGGGGGTAGACCGCTGTAGATCGACCAAGATTTCTTGAACAACCCGTGCCTGTGCGCCCGTTAGCTGAAACGGTAGAACATCGTAAAACTGATCGATCAGCTCGCCAGTGGGAGCCATACAAACCTGGGTGGGTGACTGCTGCTTTTGGCGGCGAGAGAGCAGTCCCAGCTGCAAATAGAAAAACTCATCAAAGACCAAACGACGACGAGCAATGGCCAGGGTATCGCTATCCGGTGGAAAGTGAATATGGGCCACTGCCACAGGCAGCTGGATCAGGTCATGCTCTTCACGCAATGCCGTCGGGAACGGGTCACGAATTTCAACGGCTACAGGCAATGCAGCAACCACGGCTTTACGAACAAGTGGTGCGGGAACGCCGTCTGTCAGCGGATACACCGGGACAACTCGACCGACGGTGGCAGAATCAATGGGCTCTTGTGTATCTCCGAGCACCTCTAGATCTGGATCGTCTAGAGTGATCCCGTATTTCCCTTTTTTTACCAGCCCTGATGCCGCTAGCGTTGCTCCGACCGGATACAGACGCTTTTGCCGTTCTTGCCAACCGCGATTGCGAAAACGTGCTCCAGCAAAGAAGCGACTAATTTTTAAGGTGCCGGTGCCGTCATAGAGACTGAGTTCGAAAATGGTGAGTTTGGCATTGCGAGGGCTATTAAAACAGCTGCAGCGGCGTACGGTACCCACAATAGTGACGGTATCGCCTGGTTTGAGATCGCGAATTTTAACCTGGCGAGCGTAGTCTAGATGGTCGCGGGGATAGTAGTACAGCACATCCCTGACTGTATATAGGCCAAGCTTAGCCAGACGCTCACTATTTTTAGGCCCCATGCCTTTGAGATAGGTTAGGGGCTGATCGAGGGGATGACCCGATCGAGGAAGATTAGGACGCGAAGCGGTTAAAGATGTTGTCTTAGGACGCGGGTGAAAGGTTTTTGTATTAGCGGCTTCTCTCGCAACGCTGGGTGCGGGTTTTTCTACTAATTGACGGCTCTGCTGTAGAAAACGTCGGGTATCGGCGACTAGATGTTGCCGCTGAGCAAAGCTGAGGGCGCTGTACTTGTCAAAGTCTTCTGAGAGTGTCTGCCAACGTTCTTGATCGATGACGGGCAGCTTAGCAGGCGCTACCCGCAAACTATCACGTAAAAACTCACTAAATCGTTTTTGGTGTCCCTGCAGGTCGTTGAACCCTGTTTCTGCTTCGACACTCAGGGCCTTTTGGAGACGGAGCCAGTCGGGCAGATCGGCCATCAGTCGTTGGTCCAGCTAGCTCTCCAGGCGTCTTCGGCACGGGCGATCGCAAGCTGCCGTTCAGCATCTTTGTAGGCATGGCCTACTCGTTTGAGCTGGCCCATTTTTTTACGGATGCGACTGCGCCAAACCGCAGTATTCGTTTCAGCAAACTCGATTTCTGCCAGTCGTAGATGAATGACGACAAACTCCGGTAGGGCGTCTATCTGTAAAAATCGGGGCATAGATTCTGAAGATTCCGGCGAGTCATCTGTTTCGTCGGTTGGCGGTTCAGAAATATCTTCTCTGGTGATAATACTTGCTGAAATTTCGGCCTCCTCAGACCATGACTCCGACTGCGCTTCGTCGGCTGACTCAGAGCCACTTTCTGGTTCAAAGGCATCCTTGTCTATATCATTTCCTGGTTCGTGAATAACCTTAATAGATAGCCTCACTAAGTTGGGTGTTTTCATCGGTGTTTGCCCCAGACGTTCTGCATCTGAAGCAGCTGATAGCAGCGCCTGCGGCAGCTCCGGCATTACATTTGCTTTTTGCAGAATATCATTTGCCTGTTCTGAGGCGGTCTTGAGAACGTCTCGGATTGCCTTTTCAATCAATATCTGCCGCCGCATGATTTGAGCCGGCTGCATGGGACCGCTAGGCTCACTATCAGGGACATCTGTGCGATCGCTATCTATAAGTGTCTGAATATCTGCTAACAGTGTTTCTGGAGGGCGCTGCGGAGAACTCTCTGTCAACTCTGATGATGGTTTATCAGACGACTGGGCTGTCGCTGGGGACTCTTTATCGGTTGACTGCGAATTGTCTGAGTTAGACTGCTCACGAGCAGAGGCGGCTTCTAAAAATAATTGTCGAATAACGGCTAAACCGTCCTCCTCTGCTGGCCGTAAGCTCAGACGTTTGGCAGTTTCCCACTTATCGCAGAATTGTGGGTGAATACGGTTGCCTAACTCTCGCAGCTGCTGCTGTAAGCGATCGCGTTGAGACAGGCTCAGTTCTAAAAAATTATCAGGATAAATCTGAGTGCAGACATGATAGGCAGCTAATACCAGCTGTCGCTTGCTAGCCTGACTCAAAACCTTTAAATAGTCATCCACTAAGGATTCAAGCTCAGTGGCAATAGCAGCAGTCTGAGTTTGAAGTTTGGAAAGCTGCTGTTCAATATGACCACTTGCGTTAACCATTAGCGCAGATGTTAAGGAAAAATAAATGTTACGACTAGCAATAAACAGCGCTACTGCTAGCGTTGCAAACTCCAGTATAGGCTCATGTCCCAAGGACTGAGATATTTCCAGGGAGTTAAATCGTTAGTTCCAACACACTAGGATATACAATCTGCGATCGCTAATTTAGGAGATGGACTGATCTACAGACACTCCACAGATTCTTATACCCAAAATCATTTCAGAGCTCACAATACCCAAAAAATAAAGCAGTGAGGTCGGACGAACGGAAGCGCCTCACTGCTTAAAGAGTTTGCCAGGTTTTTAAAGAGCTGATCTAAAAGGGCGTTAGACTGCACACTGCCAGTCAACAGCAACCTTAAACATCACCAACAGAAAAAGCCAGACGGTCTATTGAAAGACTACTTCTTTTTCTTTTTACTTTTCTTTTTCTCACTCTTAGGAGCGTCTTCTTTAGGCGCAGCAGCAGGAGTCTCCGGCTTCTTTTGGCCAGTCTGAGCGGCTACTTCTTCAGCGAAGTTTTCCTCTTTCTTTTCGATGCCTTCACCTAAGGTAAATCTCGAAAACCGACGCACCTGAATGTTTTCTCCGAGGGTGGCAACCGACTGCTTAATCAGTTCCTCAATAGTAATATTCTGGTCCTTAATGTAGGGCTGATCTAACAGAGAGAGTTCCTTTAGACGCTTCTCAATCCGACCATCTACAATCTTGCTACGAATATTTTCTGGCTTTTTAGCAAGATCCTCACGACCCATCTCAATTTCTCGTTCACGAGCAATTGATTCTTCAGGAATTTCGCTAGTTCTAACGACCTCGACATTGGGGCAGGCCGCAATTTGCATCGCAATGTCACGTGCCAATGTCTTGAACTCGTCTCGGCGAGCAACAAAGTCGGTTTCGCAGTTGATCTCTACTAGAACACCCACGCGACCACCGGTATGGATGTAGCTTGCCACGAGTCCTTCTGCAGCGACTCGACCTTCTTTCTTGGCCGCTGAAGTAATCCCTTTTTGGCGAAGCCACTCAATCGCTTTTTGTAAATCGCCATTTGATTCCTGGAGAGCTTTTTTGCAATCCATCATGCCTGCGCCAGTAGTATCGCGCAGTTCTTTAACTTGCTTTGCAGAAATGCCTGCCATTATCTCCTCCTACACTAAACGTTCGATAACTATGACAGAGTAATGTCTTTGTCAGTGCTCTAAACCAGTACATAAAGCATGAACAGCTGATACCCCAAAAGGACTCAGCTGCCGATGCTAAATAAAAAGGCTTACAATGCACTACTTGCTTTCTGCTACGGGGTCAGCATCCGCTGCAGGTACCTCGTCTGCCGCAGGTGCTGCATCTACCGCAGACACATCTTCAGTAGCGGGAGCCGCCTCTTCATAATCATAATCTTCTTCGGCGCTTGGATAGTCCGCATAAATGTCGTCTCCATCACCGCTGCCTTGAGGTGCTTGACCGTGGGATCCTTCGTAGATCGCGTTGGCTAGGCTGCCAAGAATCAGCTTGATTGAGCGAATAGCGTCATCATTACCAGGAATTGGGATATCTACGACATCTGGATCGCAGTTGGTATCTAGCAGAGAAACAATCGGAATACCTAGCTTTTGACACTCTTGGACCGCATTGTACTCGCGCTTGATGTCTACCATGATGACGACATCTGGTAGCCGACGCATCAGCTTGATACCGCCGAGATACTTCTGCAGCTTTTCAAGTTCGCGACGCAGAACGGCAGCTTCTTTCTTAGGACGCAGGGCCAGGGCTCCTGTTTCTTGCATGCGCTCCAACTCTTTCAGACGCTCTACCCGCGTCTTGATAGTTGTCCAGTTGGTTAGCATCCCTCCCAACCAGCGCTGATTGATGTAGTAAGAGCCACAGCGGCTAGCTTCTTCAGCAACGATGCCAGCAGCCTGACGCTTTGTGCCTACAAATAAGAACTTTTGACCCTTCTCAGCTGAATTACGAACAAAGGCGTAAGCATTGTCCAGCAGCTGAGCGGTTTGAACGAGATCAATAATATGAACACCGTTGCGAGCGGTGAAGATATACTGATCCATTTTGGGGTTCCAACGACGGGTCTGGTGACCAAAATGAACCCCCGACTCAAGCAGCTGAGCCAGTGTTACAACAGGCATTTAATTATCTCCTTCCGGGTTAAACCTCCACCTGGTGTGCATTTCGGCAAATGAATCAGCGCAACGCGCTAAAAAAATTGCCAAAACACCCGAAATATCCAGGTGTGTGAATTATTGAGAGCTAAACTAGGGTAGCACAGGCAGGATACGTCTGGTCTTCTTCAGACTCCTTTAGCTATTTGCTATCTGCGCTTGAAATTTTGGGTAGTCTGTGGATGATTGTTAAGTGTGTCTGCTATTTAACAAGGACGCAGGCGTATATTCTCGATGTTGCCCGTTGTTAGTTGAAGGCTTTGGTGCTTTATGTCTGATCCATCACGCCCTACTTCGATGCCGTCTGCTCCACCGCCACCGCCTAAGAGAATGGCCCCGCCACCGCCACCGGGGATGGGCAGGGCAGGGGGAGCCCGTACGGCTGCCCCCCCACCGATGCCAAAGTCTGCAGGTAACGTTCGCGTGGGCGGTGGCCTGAATCTTGAACGGATTGTTCGTGAGGCTTTTGACAAGGGCTTTTCGGATGTTCATTTGGGCGTGGGCGAAGTGCCGCGATTTCGGAATCGTGGTGAGATCGAGACGACTGATTATCCTGCGACTGATGAAGCGACTTTCTATGGCTGGCTGTCAGAGGTGCTCAAACCCGATCAAATTCAAGACTTTAAGCAAAGAATGGACTTTGACGGGGCAGCCCACTTTGACTTTACTCGGGTGAGGATCAATATTTTCAATACTCTTCGGGGTCCGGCTCTGGTGATGCGTCTGATTCCTGTCAAAATTCTGACGATTGATCAGCTCAATTTACCTGCTGTACTTAAAGATATTTGTCACTATCACAAAGGCTTGGTGCTGGTCACTGGCCCAACTGGCTCAGGTAAATCAACATCGTTGGCAGCGATGATTGACTACATCAACACTGATATGCCAAAGAACATCATTACCATCGAAGACCCGGTGGAATTTGTGCATACCAGCCGCACGTCTTTGATCAAGCAGCGGGAAGTCGGGATCCACACCATGGAGTTCAAGAATGCTTTGAAGGCATCGTTGCGTGAGGATCCCGATGTGATCCTAATTGGTGAGATTCGCGATCGCGAAACTGTAGACATTGCTCTAAAAGCGGCTCAAACGGGTCACCTGGTATTTGGCACCTTACACACTAACAGTGCTGTTAAAACGGTAGAGCGTATTCTGGGCATGTATGAGCCCGATCAGCAAAGTGCTGTGCGAATTTCGATTGCTGAGTCGCTGGTAGCCGTCGTTGCCCAGGGGCTGTGCCGAACGACGGACGGTAAGCGAGCCGCGTTCCATGAAATCATGATCAACACAGATGCGATTAAGGATTACATGCAGCGAGGTCAGCTAGATGAAGTGGAAGCCCTGCTGCCAAAATGTACCTTTGACGGTATGTCTACGATGAATCAGTCGCTTTACTCGCTGTATGAATCGGGACGTATTACAGAAGAGACAGCCCTCGAAATGTCACCGCGTCAAAATGAGATGGCTCAGATGCTGCGCGGCCGTATTTAGCCTGGTGCTAGCGAATACTCCTAAGTAAAGTTGTTTGCTGTTTCATCACGTCGGATTTAGCGTTCGATATCTGTTTAAGAAAGGTCTAGTCGTGTTCGCCACGATTGGACCTTTTGCTTTAGAGACGGCGGTAGCCAAGCATCGTATTGGGGATAAACAGGCAGTCGGGGTGTCAGGGTATAGCCGTGGTTTTTGAGTAGCTTGGTCAAGGTTTTGAAGCTGTGGTGGGGGTAGGTGGGGTTAACTTCATCTATGGGGCCAATACCACCTAAATCCGTCGCTCCTGCCTCTATACAGGCAATTATTGTGCTGGGCTGCTGAACTAGGTTAGGTGGAATTTGGATCGCAATGTCGTCCGGTAGGATACGGCGAGCTATTTGGACGCTCTTGAGTAGCATATGGTCATCACAAGGTTGGCCAGTCTGCTGCTGTCTTTCTCCAGGCTGGTGGGGCTGAAGGATAACTTCTTGAATATGGCGGTAAGTGTGGTGTAAAGCTGAGATCTCAGCCAGAGTTTCTTTCCAGTCGGCTTCGACTTCGCCAATTCCAAGTAAAAGACCGGTTGTAAACGGAATTTGTAGCTCTCCTGCCCACTGCAGCTGCTGTAGTCTAACGTCGGGATGCTTGCTCGGTGCATGACGATGAACATGCTCTAGCAGACTGGGGGTAAGCTGCTCCAGCATTAAACCCATCGAAACATTGACTGGTTTCAGCTCGGCCATTTCCTCAAAACTCAGCGGACCCGCATTGGTGTGAGGCAAAAAACCGTGCTCAAGGGCTAACTGGCAGATGTCATGGATGCGATCGCACCAGCTTTTACGTCGTTTGCTTTGAGGATGAACCTCTCCGCTCAGAATCAGGATTTCAATAACGTCAAGCTGGCTGAGCGTGGCATGCGCTTGATCCAGACTCAACCAGTTATCTGTGCCTGGCTTTACTCGAAAATTGCAGTAACTGCACCGGTTAAAGCATTCGTAAGTTGGAACAAGCGTATATGCAGGGCTGTAGGTAATTTGCAGGCTCAAGACCTCATGCCTCGTTAATCAAGCGTTACAAAGAGTGAGTATTTGCTTTCTTGCTTCTGTGAGCTATGGGGCGATAGCTAAGGGTATTCAATAAATGAAAATAGCTCGGTGTTTTAATCCAGATAAAATCCCTTGAAATACTTATATAAAAAGAACTTACGAGACTAAACGGGTTTAGGGACGGTGGCGATTTCGGATACGCACTACCCCTAAGTCTGGATGTTTTGAATATGAGAAAGTTTACAAAAGTAAGTGTTTGTTCTAATATAAACACAGTAGGCAATTGCCTATCGTCGTACTTCGACAATAATTCATAAGGATTCATAAATCATGACAACTACTCTACAGCAGCGCCAAAGCGCTAACCTGTGGAACCAGTTTT
>ERZ1740072.220-NODE-220-length-24890-cov-18.186753_pt1 | contig 24890 bp, 15 predicted proteins | sample MGYA00581733_ERZ1740072 | MGnify/ENA primary metagenome ERZ1740072 (study PRJEB43018, sample SAMN04849741) | marine metagenome | isolation source: floating plastic debris | place: Pacific Ocean | collected 2008-08-30 | study: EMG produced TPA metagenomics...
TATCTAAAGTTGTTGGTTTCAAATTTAAGGCCAGCACCCAGAGAGGCAAGGTCTGCGGAAAATCTGGGCTCTTCTAGACGATAGGCTTGCTGAGTACGGTTCAGAGTACCAATGTAGGTCTCAGCTTCGGACTGCTTGGCGCGGTTAGCTTGGTTTAGGAAAGAGGGCAGAGCGATCGCAGCTAGGATACCGATAATAATGATAACTACCAGCAGCTCGATGAGGGTAAAGCCTTCGTTGGACTTTTTCTTACCAGCAAGATGCTGAAGTAGCTTTGCGCGTAGAGTTGTCTTCATTATGGAAAGTGTCTCCTTGAGGTTTGGGATGTAGCGTTGAGCTCCTTGCTTTAAGCTACCCATAGGAATCAGATCTATTATCACTTGGGTTGAAAACCTGAAAAGCCTTGGATTTGCTTGATTAGCGCTACGGTTATAACCTACCCCCGGATCTAAGCAGACCTATCAGCCAATGTACACAACTTGGTTAAATCGCTACGGTACGGCCTACGTATTATTACTGGGTTACCTGTGTATGGATGTTTTATTTGTTGACTAAAAGATATGGGTATGGCCAACGGTCTCCCTTTGGGAATGGTCTTTTTTTGACGCTGGGTAAACGCCTCTAGAAGCGTTCTACATCGGTGGCTATAGCTGTGGGAGCAGCGGCGGCTTCACCACAGGTTTTTGGGGTGGGAAATAGCTTGGTGGGGTTGGCCAGCCCCTGGGTGTTAATAGCTTGTCGAACCCACTGCATGGTTTCTAGATCGGCGGCGGTAAACATTTGGGGCATATAGCAGCGTTTGTCTGCACCGATGCCATGCTCACCGGAAATACTGCCCCCAGCATCAACGCAGAGCTTAAGGATTTCGCCTCCAAGGGCTTCCACGGTTTCGAGCTGGCCAGGAACAGAATTGTTGTACAAAATTAGCGGATGTAGATTGCCATCGCCAGCATGGAAAACGTTGGCGACGTCATAGCCATATTTTTGGCTTAATGTTTCGATTTCGTGGAGTACATGGGGGAGCTGCGCCCTCGGAATCACGCCATCTTGAACGTAGTAGTCGGGACTGAGCTTGCCCATGGCGGCAAAGGCGGCTTTGCGACCTTTCCACAGACGCAGGCGCTCGTCTGGGGTAGTTGCGATCGCAACGTCTCTGGCCCCATTTTCTTTAACAATTTCGCTGACTTTTTGAGCGCTGGCATCCACATCAGCCGGGGAACCATCCACCTCTACCAGCAAAATTGCCGTCGCATCGCGGGGATAGCAGTCTAACGCAACGACCTCCTCAACGGCGTTAATGCTAAAGTTGTCCATCATTTCCATCCCAGCTGGAATGATGCCGGCACTAATAATGTCAGACACACTTTTACCTGCGGCTTCAACGCTATTAAAATCAGCCAGCAGCGTCTGAGCACTTTCCGGCGATTTGAGAATGCGCAGGGTGATCTCGGTGGCGATGCCCAGGGTGCCTTCGGAACCGACAAACACACCGGTCAGGTCATAGCCCGGGGGTTCAGGCATATCACCCACATCCACAATGTCGCCGTTGGGCAGCACCAGCTTTAGACCCAGCACATGGTTAGTGGTGACACCATACTTCAGACAGTGAACGCCGCCGGAATTTTCAGCAATATTGCCACCGATGGAGCAAACGGACTGACTAGACGGGTCGGGCGCATAGTAAAAGCCAGCCCCGCTGACGGCCTCGGTCACCCAGTTGTTGATTACACCGGGCTGCACCACCACCCGCTGATTGTCATAGTCAATGTCTAAAATTTGGCGCATGCAGGCGGTGACGATCAGCACGCTGTCTTCTATGGGTAAGGCTCCGCCAGAAAGACCGGTGCCCGCCCCCCGAGTGACAAAGGGAATGTGGTTGCGATCGCAAATTTTCACCAGGGCCGCTACTTCCTCAGTGGTTTTTGGGAGCACCACCACCGCAGGTCGTTGCCGATAACTCGTGAGACCATCGCACTCATAGACCAGCAATTCCTCCTTGCGGCGCACCACCCGGTCGTCATCCAGCACATCTATAAATGCCTGGACAATCGGCTGCCAGTCTCGTTGTTTTGTCGCTATTGCAGTTGGGGCCACACCAGAAGTCATCAATTGCCAGCCAATTAGAATCGAGGTCTATATCCCTGATCCTAACTCAGCTAGACGAATCGAACCTTAACCAATTGAAAGACTGGGTCTCAGGCATGCTAATAAAATGCGTTGCTGATTGAGTCCTAAACTAATCTCTCACCGTGGAGCATTTTATTAGCAGCATCCAACAGCGCTTCTTCTAAATAGGGTTTAGTAAAGTAGCCGCTTGCCCCTAGGTCCACCGCCATTTGCCGATGGCGATCCGCACCCCGGGACGTCAACATAGCAATGGGTATCTGCTGTAATCCACCGTCCTTTTGCAAACGCGATAGCAGCTCCAACCCATCCATGCGAGGCATTTCAATATCACAGAAAACGAGGTCACAGGGCAAACCAGAACGCAGCTTTTCCCAAGCTTCCTGACCATCGCGCGCCTGCTCTACCCGGTACCCCACCTTGTTAAAGCTCATGGACAATAGCTCACGTACCGTAATCGAATCATCCACAATTAACACCGTAGGCTCAGATTTCACCTGAGCGGTCTCCTCTGGTGGAGCAGCTTCATCCGCCTGAGCCCACACGGCAGCAGTAGGGTCACGGCGGACTCGGCCCAGGGCCAAGTCAATCAGTTCCAGCACGTCCGCAATGGGCATCACCCGTCCATCACCGAGGACAGTAGCGCCAGCAATCCCCGTAGGCTTCGGCACAGGGCCTTCTAACTGCTTGATCACAATTTCCTGTTCACCCATCACCTGATCGACTTCCAAGGCAATAAAGCTATTGGCACTGCGCAACACCACGATAGAAATCATGTTTTCATCCTGATTACCGCCGTATACGCGACCGCGACCTAGGGTGCGGTTAAAGGACAGCAGATCAGACAGGTTCTGGAATGGCAGCAACGTGTCACGCCAAAGAATGCAATCTTGACCCTGATCATTCTTCTGAATGCGCTCCCGTGACACATCAAACATGTCTTCCACACCATCCATAGGAAAGGCAATACGAGCCTGGTTACTAATACAGCTCAGCGCTTTCGAAATACTCAAGGTCAGGGGCAAGCGAATGGTGAAGTTAGTTCCATGCCCTGGTTCAGAATCGATGGTGATATTACCGCGAATATCGGCCAACGATGTCCTTACCACATCCATGCCAAAGCCCCTGCCGGCAAAGTCATCAGCCTGATCTCGGGTACTAAATCCAGGATGAAACAGCAAATCATACACGTCCAATACCGTCATCGTTTGGACATCTGCTTGCGAAATCAGGCCTTTCTGTAATGCCTTTTGCTTAACAATGTCAGGATCAATGCCCGCACCGTCATCGCCGACAGAAATGACGGTTTGATTACCTTGATAAAAAGCTCGAACCGTAATCACCCCTTCAGGTTCCTTGCCTGCCTGCCGCCGCTGTTCAGGGGTTTCAACACCATGGGTAATGGCATTATTTACCAGGTGGGTCATGGGATCGTAGAGCTGCTCTAGGATCATTTTGTCAATTAAGATGTCTCGGCCTTCCACCACCAGGCGAGCCTCTTTGCCACACTTAACAGAAATATCCCGCACCGCTCGGGGCAAGCGCGCTGCCGTCTGGGCAAACTGCACCATGCGCGCCTTATTCAGACCTTCTTGAAGCTGATTGGTCACCTGTCTAAACTGACGGGTAACTTGGTCAGACGACTCAACCGTATAGGCAATATCAGACGCCGATTCGCGGACACGGACAATCAGCTCAATCATTTCTTGGGACAGGGTGTGGAAACCGGTAAATCGGTCCATTTCCAAAGCGTCAAACGATTCCCCCGTCGCGTGGTCCCCGACGATACTGCTGACATTGGGCGCACTAGCAGTCGTCGTTTGATAAGACTGGCGGCTAGAAATCAGGGAGCTTTCCAGTAGGGAGCGCTCATAGAGATCACGCATGCGTTGCCCCACGTCGTTTAACTGCTGCACCTGGAACAATAAATTGTCTAAAAACTGGCGCAGACGCTCTTGATCTTGCTCTAGGGTGTTGCGGTTAACAACAAGTTCACCCACCAGATTACTCAGGTTATCCAAATGACTAACCGATACACGCATGGTTTGATCGGTCACCACGCGACGGCTCGATAATCGGTTCGAGGTGGGCCGATAAGACGCCGTACTGGATGATGTCGTAGATAAGGTTTGATCCGCCTCCTGCAACAGTGCTTCCAGATCCCCAAACTCATCATCTATATCAGATGCAGCTGATGAGGGCGACGCATCAGGAATCGGACTGTCGGATTTATCTGGTGCATCTAGCAGCGCGTCAAGATCACCGAATTCATCATTATTATCATCTGCCGTTTCAGCGGCGGCGGCTCCACCCATCTCTGCCGGCAGCTCCGAGAGTAGAGAATCTAAGGGCTCTAAACCGCTATTGCCCAAGGCATTGTCAGTCTCTATTGGCTGATCAAGTTCAGCATCCGCCACAGAAGCAGTCTCAGCCACTGCGTCTAATCCAGCCAGCGGGTCGTCGTCCTCCAGCCCTGACTCTTCGATTGCATTAAAGTCAAGTTCAGGGGCAGCTGGGACCGCTCCCGTCATTCCCATCAACAAATCTAGACTGGTATCGCCGGCACCTAAATCTGCACGTCCCCCCTCAAAGCCGGCATCGTCAGTGACAATGCCAGTGACGATGCCGTCGTCCTCTAAGTCCAATAAATCAAAATCAATGTTGCTAGATGGAGGTTGGCTAATAATATCTGCATCCACGCTGCCGGTTTCTACCGTTGGGCTGTCCATGCCCAAATCAGGGATATCGTCGCCATCCGAGGTGGTTAACTCTAAGCTTTCTAGAGCATCTAGTTCAGGGATATTATCGGCCCCTGTCTCGGCCTCAATCGCAACATCAGCATCACTAAACAGGTCATCTAACGTCCCATCAGCTTCAGCATCGTCACTCAACAGCCCCTCTACACTTTCCTCACTAGAAGCAGACGCATCGATCCCTTGGAACTCAGAAGGTAACTCAACATTTTCAGCAGCATCACTGGCAAATAGACCATCTAACCCATCCTCCAAAGGAGCTGTCAGCTGATCTAGTTCAGACTCTGGTTCAGAGGACAACTCAGAACTCTCGGCGGCATCGCCAAATAGATCATCCAATCCCGCGTCATCTGGGGCCGATTCTATGGCAGCTCCATCCATCTCAGAGAGCAGATCGGCACCCTCAACGGCATCGCCACCAAACAAACCATCTAACCCCTGATCGTCTAAAGACGTGTCAGCCTCATCAGATTTGTCTGGGTCGGAAGATAGCTCTAGACCCTCCATAGGAGCATCGCCAAACAGTCCATCTAATCCACCATCATCCAAAGACGCATCCGTGACAGACTCATCTGGTTCAGAGGGTAGTTCAGCATCCTCAACAACAGCATCACCAAACAAGTCGTCTAAGCCATCTCCATCATCCAAGGGTGCGTCCGTGGCAGACTCATCTAGCCCAGAGAGCAGATCGGCATCCTCATCAACGGCCTCATCACCAAACAGCCCTTCTAAACCATCAGCCGCAACAGGTGTATCAGCCTCGAGCCTAGGGCTCTCAGCCGCATCGTCAAATAGGTTGTCTAAGCCATCCTCTAGAGAAGTTTCGGCCTCAGGCAGGTTTGCCTCAGCTGTCACTTCCTCTAAGGGGATATCTTCCACCGACGCCCACACGTCATCCAAATCCAGAGCTTCTGGGTCTTCAGCGGTATCTTGAGTAAAGGCACCCAGGTCTAGCGCGGGGGATTTAGACTCTTCTGCTTGATCAGGTTCAGCCCAAATATCGTCTGATAGGCTTTCTGTCACGGACAAACCTTCGGACTCATTGTCGTCGTCTTGCCCCCAGAGATTGCTGCTCAACGCGTCAGAATCTTCTGCTTTGGCAGCGTCGGGCGCTGTGTCATCCAGGGTAAAAAATTCATCAAATTCGGACTGCTCTGAAGCTGCTCCAGCCCCACCTGAACCGTCAGCATCTGCTGAACCAGCATCAAAAAAACTATCTGCCGACAGGTCTACACCGTCCGAGCTATCGCCCAGTAAATCATCTAAATTGTCAACGTCTTGAGCAATATCAGGGGCATCAAAGGCTAAATCGAGATCTGCCGCCACAGGCTCATCATCCGTCGCAGAGTCGGTTAGGGCATCAAGTTCGCCCAAGCTATCAGACAGATCTACAGACTCACTCTCACCGTCAGACGGCTCTAAATCACCGAACAGATCATCAACACTGGCCGAGGTGTCAGCCACAGCAACATCTCCAAAGAGACTGTCCATGGAAGCAATATTTTCAGACGAGGCAGACTCGATACTGTCGACTATGTCTGACTGACCGCTCCCTGAACCGCCATCTGTGCTGTTCAAGTTCTGAACCGTGTCTGTGGTGTCACCAAATAGGTCAGCCAGTTCATTGCCCGACTCAAAATCATTGGAGCTAGCGTCTAGGTCAGAGGAATCATCATTGAGCAGATCCTCAAAGTCGGGAGAAATATCAATATCGAGGGATTCGGCCGAAGCAGCCCCTTCAGTAATGGGCACATCTTCCTCTTGCCAGTCACTATCTAGAGCACTTCCTCCAGTTTCAAAGAGATCGGCCAAACTAGTTAGTTCGGCGGCACCGACCTCTGGACCAGAAGGTGAGGTGGCGGCATCGTTGAGTAACTCATCTAAGGAGAGCCCATCATCGGTATCCGATGGTGACGTTTCTAGGGCATCGAAGGATAGATCGGGCTCCAGGGCGGCAAGAGCATCAATATCAGTATCAGTGGTTACGTCACTGTCTAAATCATTGTCTGCAAACAGGGAGTCGTCTGAAAATAGGGAGTCTAGATCATCGGTCGCTTCCACCGCATCTCCTTTCGCAGCCAATGTCTGCAGGGTTTGGGAGAGGGCTATTTCAGGTTCACGACCGGCTAAAACCAGGTCCTGGGCTTTTTTAATCTCTTTAATGAGAACTGGGGCTAGGGTGCGATAGTCATTGTTGCGATCGCACACCGCCCAGCGACCATGCTTAACCAAATTCATCCAGGTGGGCAAATTAAACTGCTCACCAAACCGCTCTAACAATTGACAGCAGCCCTCTAACGCTGCCCGACTTTCCTCGGTATCAGCCTGTTTAAAGCGAGCCAGCATTTCCCTTAACGCAGCGGAGACATCACTGCTAAACACCAGCTTTAAAGCACTTTCTTCAACCGGCTGCGGCGAGGTGGTGGTGGTAAAGATAACCGGTGCAGCCGCCGCCAACGGCACATCATTCGGATCAGCCTCAGATACCAGCTTATCTAGATGCTCCTGTAGCTGCTGAAATACAGGCTCCACCCCAGTCATAATACTTTGCTCTTTTTCCTCAGTCAGACCAAACGGTCCCTGCAGCTGTTCGAGCAGTTCTTGCAACGCGTCAAATACCCGCAAAAACATAGACTCCAAAGAACGGTCTACCTTAATCGGGGCCTCTTTCAGAAGCTTAAAATAATCCTCCATCCGGTGGGATGTACGCTGCATGCTTTCGATGCCTAGCATAGCCGCTCCCCCTTTCACGGAGTGGGCAGCCCGAAACACCTCATTCGCCATCTCTGGATTGCCAATGGTTGCCTGAAGATTTAGCAGCCCCTGCTCAATCGTATTGAGATGATCTTTAGCTTCTTCAATGAAGTAGCCCAATATACGCTGTTGTTGTTCAGGCAGCATCACCCTTGTCTCCTAGATGAAATCGAAATATTAGGCCAGTGCTTCAATTACGTGATGGCAGTTGGCATCGTCCCTTAACATGCTGATATTAGACACCTTGACTCAAATCGACCCAGCTCAAACCAAACCCTTTATCCTGAACGCTGAGGCTGCAGGCAGTGTCAACCACACTAAGTCTTCTCACCCTCCACCTTAAAGCGTTCCACCGACGTCAGCAGATCGCGAGCCACACCCACCAGATTTTGCAAAGAGCCCGATACCCGCTGAGATTCTTGGGACGTTTCTTGGGCGGTTAATTCAACCGATTGCATAACCTGAGCCACAGCTCGGGAAGTTTCCGTCTGCTCAACCGTATCAGCCGTAATCGAACGCACCAACACATCAATACGATTAGACACCTGGATAATATCCTCCAGGGAGCGTTTTGCCTGTTCTGCCAGCCGCGTCCCCTCAATGACCTGCTGGGTGCCCTCTTCCATCGCCGTCATTACACCGCTGGTCTCACCCTGAATTTGCAGAACGATTTGCTCAATCTCCTTTGATGCCTTAGCCGCTCGATCAGCCAGCTGACGAACCTCATCCGCCACAATGGCAAATCCTCGTCCAGCCTCACCGGCCCGAGCCGCCTCAATACTGGCATTGAGTGCTAACAAGTTAGTTCGAGACGCAATCTGCGAAATCAAGGCCACAATCTTAGAAATTTCCTGGGAAGATTCAGCCAAACGCTTCACCTTGCGAGTGGTTTCAGCCACCGTCTCTCGAATTTCCAAAATACCGGCCACGGTGCGTTCCACCGCTTCACCACCTCGCAGGGCCGTCGCCGATGCCGAACGAGCCACTTCTTCAGCTTCTCGGGCACTGTCTGCCACCCGCTGAATCGACTCAGTCATAACCTGAACAGAATTTAGCGTAACGGCTAATTCCTCAGCCTGACGCAGGGCATCCGCCGACAGACTACGAGCAAACATCTCATTGTCAGAGGAACTTTTGGTCACTTGCAAGGCAGCCGCACTTACCTGCTGAACAATTTCCCGCAGATTCTGAATGGTTAAATTAAACGAGTCAGCAACGGCTCCCAATACGTCAGCTGTCACCTCGGCTTGAACTGTCAAATCACCACGGGCAGCTCCTTCTACATCGTCTAACAGCCGAATCACCTGACGCTGTAGGTCCTCCTTAGCCTGCTCTTGCTCTTGAGCCTTACGCTGGGCCTCACTTGTGGTGGTCAAAATCACCCGAGCCATCTGATTAAATCCGGTAGCCAGCTGCCCCAAATCATCGCTAGAGTAAGCCGTTGCCCGAGCATTTAGATCCCCTTGGGACACCAGATCAAACTGCTGCTGCAAATTGTCAATTGAGCGCTTGGCCTGCCGATCAATCAAAAAACCCAACCCCAAGACCGACAAGAAGCTAGCCACACCGGCCGCACCTCCCATAACCGCAGGGCGGACCCGCGCAATTAGAGTGCGGTCTTGATCAGAAACCTCATTAGAGAGACTACCGAGGGTAGCTGAATTCACCCCAGCGACCACAATCACGGGCACCAAACTCGCCACACCCGCCATAATCAATCGCTTAGTTGCCAGAGGTGCATTACTCAGCCAACTAAAGACACCCTCATCCTCCACTTCGGCAACAACGGGCGGGGACTCATCACCCTGGGTAAACGAGGGTAGCTGATCGGCAGTTTCAATGCTGAAAATGTCATCGTCCCCAATGATGGCCTGGTCATCATCCTCAACCAAGCTAAATCCAGAACCACCGCGAGTTTCAGGATCTTCAGAGAATATCCCTTCTGAATTCACCGAAGGCTCCGTAAACTCAGTCGACCCTTCAGACAGATCAAACTCTGGCAGGCTTCCTAAATCATCAAACTCGTCAAACTCATCAAGGAAGTCAATATCCCCTCCCGGCTGACTTTCCAAACGATCCATGGTGTCGACACCGGGAAACGTCTGGTCGCCAGCGGGAAACGTCTGGTCGCCAATGTCATCATCCACCAGGTCATCTGGGGCAGCCTCAAGCCCGGACAGTGTAGAAGCCTCTTCAAATTCCTGAAAGTCACCTATAGGTATGTCATCGACTGGGATATCACCCTCAGGCTCCATCATAAAGAGGGTTTTATCTTCAGGCTCCTCCAACAGGTCCGACAGGTTTGACTCCAGAGGTGGGGGGCTATCAACAGCTGGAACACTACTTCCTGTCTCCAGAAAATCATCCATTCCAGGGAAATCCCCTAACCCATCCTCAGCATCGTCTCCAGACGGAAAGGCCTGATCAAAATCATCTTGGTCAAACTGTGACAGCTCTTGGGCCGATGAGGAGGGCCCATCTCGTACAACACTGTCGAGGGTAATATCTTCTTCTTCAGACGATTCAACCAGACCTTCTAGACTGCTATCTGCAAAGGGATCTAGCAGCTCAGCATTCCCTAAATCGCCACCAACCGAGAGATCACCAATCGAGAACGGATCGTCATTATCTAAATCTAAGTCAATATCAGCATCACCAGAGGTGCTTTCATAATCGGCAGTAGCATTAAACGGATTGGCCGTGGCCTCACCACTCAGATCATAGCTATCGTCATTGGTGATGGCAGTTTGGTCTACAGCACTCACGTCTGTTGGCGGGTCTACGACCGATGACGAATCAGCTTGAACGCTGGCACCGTCGGCACCTTCAAAGGACAGATCTAATCCAGCACTTAAATCATCGCCCTCTTCACCCATGTCTCCATAGAGTTCTATGGAATCAAACAATCCGTCTGCCGTAATCTCTTCAATGCCGTTATCATCGACCTGTCCCTGCCCAACATCCATCTGTTCAGCGTAGGTAAGACCGTTATTGGCGTAGTTTACGAATTCAGGATCGGAGGTTAAATCCAGTACGGACTTGTACTGAGTACGGGCCACGTCATAAGTACTGAGACCGTAGCAATAGATGTGGCCCTTAAGTAGGAGCACATTCGGATCGCTCGGGTAGCTTTCTGCTAGTTGCTCAATAATGTCAGCAGCCTGTTCATAACTGCCCTGCATGTATGCACGCTCTGCCGCTTGATAGGTTTGAGCGTAATCTATACCCGATGCCATCTGTATTCTCCTGCCAGTCTAAACATCTCCATCTTGTCGAACCCGTTAACCTAAGCAGCCCAGCGCGCTGAACGTAATATGGCGACATGGTCGAGTAGACGCAATGAGCTATCCCCATTGGCACCCAACACCCACTCGCCCCTTAGGAAAGGTGCCATCGTATCGGAATAGTCACGAGACATTTTCATACGTTCTGCATCCAGCCAATCTGTACCAACTATCTGATTAACGGCTAAGCCTAACATAGTCCCCTGATGTTCAACAGCGATCACTGGAATTTCAGCCCTATCAGTATTCATTGGTTGAGAATAACCAAGAAACTGACCTAGATCAGCCACCCAAATCACCCGTCCTTGTTCATTTAAGGTACCAAGCAAAAGCGGAGATACGTTGGGCACAGGGGTAATTCGATCGGGAGGATTTTCAATGATGCGGCGAATTCCAATGGCAGGCAGGGCAAATTCGTCACCGGAGCCCACGTAAAAGCGTAAGTGGAGTTCACCATCAGGCGTTTCAATTTCCTGTAGTTCAGGGGCCTGATCCTGCCCTGCTCCGGTTTGAAAGTCTGGATTACCTACCATCGGCCTGTGTCACCTCACAAATCATTGGCATTTCAATCGCGTAGCAGCTGTTTGACCGTACCCACCAACTCAGTAGGCTGAAATGGCTTGGCAATATAAGCATCAGCCCCTTGTTTCATCCCCCAATAACGGTCAAACTCCTCTCCTTTAGAAGAACACAGTACAACAGGTAGATTTTGAGTGGCTGGATCAGACTTAATTCGCCTACAGACTTCGTAACCATTCATGCGGGGCATGACAATATCTAAAACGACTAAATCAGGTAGATCGCCCTGGATATAATCCAATGCCTCAACACCATCGCTAGCAACGGTAACTTTAAGACCATTACCCTTTAATAGGTCAATAATCATTTCTCGCTGAGCAACACTGTCTTCCACCACTAAAACCGTACTCATAACCTGAATTTCGCCGTTTAAGACCGGTTCATATCTTGATTCAACTCATTATGCCCCTCTAGGGGGAAATAACTATTTAAGTTGAGTAGCATGCCCAGTTGATTGTGACCATTGTTTGGCCAAGCAGCGATTGGTTGACCGTGCATAGGTTAATAATGCACACCCTACCGCTTGTGCCTAATAAAATACCCGCCCACATCAAATTTATTAAACTTTTATCAAAATTCTTTTGATCATGCAGCGCTTAGGAGGTGCTTATAACGTTCATATAAATAGCTCAGATTGGGCCATAACACTCGACAGATTTACCCCTGAGACGGTTACGAACTGCTCCAACTCTCCGGATTCAGTGTGGCTGATATTTCTTGCTCAAGCAAGGTTCCAGGGGCAAGACGTTTGGGGTTGCCCCGACCTACGTATTTTTCTACCAACGCCAAGAGTTCAGGTTCGCCAAAGGGTTTGGTGAGGTAGTCAGTGGCTCCCACCATATTCGCTTTCACACGATCAACAAAACTATCTTTTCCCGTCAGCATGACGATAGGCACTGCCTGAAAGCAGGGAGCCTGTCTCAACATGGCGCATAGCTGATGGCCTTCTAGCTCAGGCATGGCCACATCACAGAGGATTAGATCTGGCTTGAGACTAAATAGTAAGCTCAAGGCTTTGACAGGGTTTGCAATGGAAGTAACTTCATAGCCATAGGTATCCAGCATCATTTCTATGGCCTGTCGTACGGCTAGGGTGTCATCAATACAGACGATGCGGGGAACGGTGCTAATGATTGGATCCCTAGATTGGTGGTTTGTAGCTGGCGTTGAACGATGTAGCAGTTGGAGCTGTCCCTGCTGGATGTAGGGATAAAGTCCATGGGCAACGCTAAAGATAGTGCGATTAAGGTGCCGTGAGATGCGGATAATGGGAGTCTTGCCATTAGCCATGGATAAGAGTGGCGGGAGGCTAGACGCGGCGTCTAACTGATGGGCATCTGTGAGCAGGGGACAGTCATAAAATGAACTGAAATGGGGATGCAGCTGTAACCAACCTTGCAACTGTCGAACAACTCGTTTTACCAGAGGGGGAATACTAAAGTCAGTTAGCTGAGGACTCAGGGAAGCGCGAAAGCGGAAGGAAAATCGTCCTTGGTGCAGACTAATAACTTCAAACAGGGTTTCTTCGATGAGACGACAGAGGATAGAGCGGGCCTGCTGTGTGGTGAGATAGTTGTGCTCTAACAGCCACCAGAGGGCTCCATATTCAGGAGGGCGCAGCGGTGCTAGATCAGATAGGGCGGCATCAGCCCAATTAATAGATAGATTTAGAGGGTGCAAAATATCCTGCAGCCGCTCAAGTTGCTCGCCAGTGCGTCCGGCATAGAGGATACCGCCATTAGCAAAGAACATTAACCATGAGTTGGGTGGGGCATTTTCATCGAAGGATTCGATGTAAAGCTCTCCTGTTTGCTGACCGATATCAATCAGTTGAAAAATACTGTGAATATCCAGCTCACTTAACTGGCCCTGCATAGATTTTGCCCTAGGATGTGCCTGAATTTGTCCTGAGAAAATAAAGGTGTGCTGCAGCAGTGGATCCTAATGATGCTTCTTTTGATCCCATGGGGCAATCACAATTGGCACTTGGTAACTAGGTTGGCCACATTAATACACGGCATTAGCTACAATTATTAGCATTTAAGTGTAGCTATACAGATTCTGTATGGGTGCCTCTTAGAGCTGAGGGGTTTAGCTGGTGTTTATAAAGCAACATTTTTTATGTTAATGGCATGTATTTAGAGACGGTTGAGTACCCGCATGCGCACGTAGAAATGTACATATAGAGATAAAGTCACAGGCACATTAATTTATTTACCAAGCCGTTAGGGCATTTTTATAGATAGAGTTTTAGAGTTTTCTACTTGAGACGGATACACTAAGTGCAATGTTTAACCTGACTAAGTGCAATTTCGACTCACTAAATACTGCCTAAGCTATTGATTTTGCTGCAATATTTTGATAGATAAAGTTCCCTAGGTGTTGCCTTGGGCTTCTATATTACTAGCTGAACGAGACGTAGACATTGTGTAGGTAAGTAGCTATCACTGATCGCTATTTGTATAGACGAAGGGGATGCCAGCGTGCGTTATTTGGCCGAAGTTCAGAAAAAAAGTGGTTTTATGGGCGGCAGCCGAGCTGAGTTCAAACTCTTGGCATGTGAGCGCTCAGAGCAAAACTGGAGTACCGTATCGGGGGATGAATTGCTCCCCGCACCAGATGATGCCAGCTATGGCGCGGGTTCTCTGGTGTTGATTGAACTATCTAACGGTCGTCAGGTACAACGTCACTACGAGGCAGGACGTCAGTTAGCAAGCATTCTGCAAAATTTCTCCAGCCTCAACAAAAAATTTAAAACCCAGGAAGATGAAATTGAGCAGTGGAAAGAATCCTTAACGTATCAAAGTCAGGCGCTTAATCAGCGGGAGCTGGAGCTAGATACCCGTGAAGATGAGGTAAAACAAGCGGCGGACGAACTGACTCAGCTAGAAGAACAGAAGGCAGAACTGGAAACATTTCGCACTGAGCTGGATGAGCAAAGGCAAGATTATGAACGCAAGAACTCTGAGCTAGAGGGTGCCTGGGCCCATTTAAATGGGGAAAAGCAAAAACTTGAAGAGCATCGCGAGTCCGTATCGGCCCAAGCAGGATTGGATTCAGGTCAGACCCAAAAGCTACGAGAAGCTGTGGAACGATTGATGGCCAACGTGGCTCCCATGGAAGACCTCCGCCAACAGCTGGGTGGAACCAGGGAGTTTTTGGGTGAGTATCAAGGTCTGCTGCAGAACTGGCAGCAAACAGCAAATGAGCAGCAGGACCAACTACAGGCGAAGGGGGGAGAGCTTGACGGCCTCAAGCAGTCTGTACAGCAAAAGCATGGGGCTACTGATGCAGAACGGACAGCCTTGGATGCTCTTTGCTTAGAACTCCAGCAAATAAAGGTGGAGTTGGCTCAGAAGAAGCAGCAAAATCAGCTTGTATCTGAGCAGGTTAACCAGCAGAGTGGGGTTTACCAAAAAGTTTATGAGCTTCTGAATACGGGTGATCAGGTACGTCTGGGGAAGAAGATTGATCTGACCAAGCTGGAGGAGATGTCCATCGAGGATTTGGAAGCTCTGGTGGGGAATATGGAGACAGATTTGGAAAAAATGTCTCGATTTGTTAGCGATCAAGAGGAAGAACTAACCTATCAACAGCAAGCAATCGACGAGTTAAAGCAAAAGTCAGAAGCGGCTAGTGAATACGATCAGCTGCAGATTGGGGCGGAGATTAGCGATGAACAGGATCGCTACGACATGCTGAATAAGACCCTGGTGGGTCAGCGGCGCAATTTGCTTGAGCGCGAAGAGGTTCTAAGTCAGCATCGAGCGGTTTTACTACGACGTCAGGGTCAGGCAACGGTTGAAAGTCCGGTAGCGAATTCTGCTGATCTAGAACCGGTCCTAGAGCACATTGACCAGGTTCGTCAACAGCTAGCGGCTCAGGCAGCGGATTTAGAAGAGTTGATTGCTGACTTGGAACGTCGGTATAACGAGCTGCAGCAACAGGTGGACACGAAAAAGGCAGACCTGTCTAATCAGCTGGTAAATCTTGAGCAGGAGCGGGAAACTCTAGAGCAGGCCATTAAGGATTGGGCTGGATTGGAAAGTGCGATCGCAACCCGCCATGAGTCCCTAACCCCGTCCACTGAAAAAATGGATGCCGTGCAGCAAATGCTCGATGGCGTCTTTGGCACGCTGGAGCGTTTTCAAGAGGTGAACGATTATCAGCTACAGGCCATCGCTGAGATGCAGCAGACGATCCAAAGCTTATCGAGCGAGCCCGCAGCCGCCTAGCTCCAAACCTATTGCCCCCTTCACACCATCGTTTTTATGATTTGGGTAAATGAGCACATTGATCCGTCCGGCATTATCTATTCGGCCATTGCCTGTTGCGATCGCACCGCCGCTGAAGAATGCCATGTAACCTTCCAAGAATCCCTAACCGACGAGCAAAAAGAAGCCGGTTGGGTTGCCAGATTACGCACAGTTCAGTCCTGGGAAGAGGTACCCATCAGTGCCCTCAAGCTCTCCTAATAATCGGGGCAAAAACAAGCGTATTCAACGGCCAGCCTTAACACTCTCAAATACCGAAAGTATCAATTACCCAAGACTCCTATCACCCCAACTTATATGGAAGGCAGTTTTATCACCCTGAGCCAGTTCTTAAAGCTCAATGATTTAGTGCAGTCTGGAGGAGAAGCAAAACATCTGATTCAGACTGGGCATGTGTTAGTTAACAATGAAATCGAATTACGTCGCAGACGCAAATTACATTCAGGCGATCAGGTCACCTTCGCAGGTCAAACCTACGATGTATAGCAATCGACTGCTATAGCCTCACAAAACCCGTCACGATAAAGCCCCGGCTCAATAATTGAGCCGGGGCTTTATCGTGACGGGTCATCCCAAAAAGAAATGAAGCACCGTGCTATTTGCGTAGAGGAGCCGACTGCAAATGGCGTTTGCTAGGGTGGCCATGGCCATTGTCATTAATGGGAACACTATGCCCATTTTTATGGCCATTACTATGACCCAAATGACGGGGCTGAATCAGCCCATAACCACCGTGATTTCTTTCATACATCACATTGATCTGATCAGTCTCTGCATTGTGAAACACATAGAAATCATGATCAATAAGCTGCAAATTTTCTAAGGCCTCCTGCGCCGACATGGGGGCCATGGCAAAGTATTTAGTCCTCACCACTTCCTCAGGTAGCTGAGGCTGCCTATGCTCCAAAAGCTCAGTTACCTCAAGGTCTACTCCACCCTGAGAACCATCATCAACCTCCATAGAGCGCACCGACACATGCTCAGAGCTACGACGCTTTTCCTTATACTTACGCAGCTGTCGGCTAATCTTATCGGCCACCAGATCAATGCTGGCATATAGGCTATCGCCGCTCTCCTCTGCTCGTACCACAGCTCGGTTTACATACACCGTAACTTCGGCACATTGACGAGTAGGCATTGTTGCGCCACCAGCCACAGACAAGCAAACATCAACTTTATTGATTAACCGCTGAAAGTGACTAACCGACTTTTCAATTTTCTGAGAAACATGTTGGCGAATGGCCTCTGTAATTTCAATATTTTTTCCTTGGATAACAAGCCTCATTTAGCTGCCTCCACTGATAGAAGATAAGCGATTAAACTTACTCTAGCACCTTAATTTCAAGAGAGTTTTCTTCTTTGAAAACATTTTCATCCGTTGATAATTCTTTAGATTAACTGCGGGATCATTTTAGACAGATCGGACACTCCCAGAGGGTTATTTTCTTATATAATAAGGACTCCAGAGCTTTTACAAGCTTAATCAAAGTGCATCTATCACGTCAAAAAAGCTCCTGACTTAATTATTCTTTAATCTTTACAAGATTGGTCTATCTGCCATTAAATAGAAGGTTTTCATCTACTTATTTAGCCTTTGTGAAATCAAGAATTTAACCAATAGATGACTGATCAAATTACGTATAATTCCTCACAAAAACGACGCTTTTGTGATGATTCAAGATAGAAAACTTATTGTTCAAGATCTTGGATTGTTGCCCTACGGTTTAGTGTGGCAGCATCAAAAAGCAATGGTATCTGCTCGGAAACAAAATCCGCAGCTAAACGATGCACTGATACTGACTGAACACAATCCGGTGTACACCCTTGGTACCGGTTCCCAAACAAAGTTTGTGCACTTTGACTTAACCAATCCAACGTATGAAGTGCATCGAATAGAGCGGGGAGGAGAAGTAACGTATCACTGCCCCGGCCAGCTGATAGGCTATCCCATCTTGAATTTAGGTCATCACCACAAAGACTTACATTGGTACCTGCGACAGCTTGAAGACGTCATCATTCAAACCCTCGCCCATTACAAACTCCATGGCCAACGCATCAAAGGTCTGACAGGAGTGTGGGTTGATAATTACAAAGTCGCCGCCATTGGGATCAAAGTGAGCCGCTGGATCACCATGCATGGATTTGCCTTAAACATATGCCCCGATCTATCTGGGTTTGCGCGAATTACCCCCTGTGGGATTGCCGATCGACCAGTGGGGTCCATAGCTCAATTTCTACCAAACATATCGATAGATGAGGTGAAGCCCATCCTAATCAAGGAATTTACCCAAGCGTTCAACCTGCTAGCAACGGATGTAGTCGCACCCGCTACAGCCCTGGGTAATTATACGTACGATATAAAAATTTAAGTACGGGTTAACCCCAGGGGTTTGACACCACGAATAGGTTGATAGGGCTGGAATTGAATCAGGCTGCTAAAACGCCAGTAAGTCTTCAAGCTGGCTAGGAATAGTGGTTTGGAATAGCGAACGGCCTTATGGGCCAATACAATGGTCAGATAACGGACATTTAGCTTATGCCCGACCATAGTTTCCCTGCAGCCAAGCCTCCAAAAGGGTTTCACTCGGCTATCCAAACCTTCGTTGGAGTTGAGCCAAAACCACCTAGCTTTCCATCCTTCGCCGAGCCCATACAAGAACCTTGGAGGGCGGCGACTCTGCGTGCTCATCAGGCCGAAATCAGTACTCTTCTGAGGCCGCTAACATTTCATGCCGAGCCGTTGGCACCTCTACGTCAGCGCGATGAGCAAGCCTTAGAGGAGATATTTGACGATGGTCAAATAGAAGACATCATCTCTGATATTTGTATTCGTCTCAAACAGCTTTGTCCCGAACCCTGCTGGGAAGATGATTCGTTTGATTTTTTAAAGGGCTACATCTGAAAAGCAATATCCACAACCGCAATTAGCTTAAAACACACAATTAGACCATAGAAAGCTCGCACAAAAACAATCACCTACTCCAGACATGAAGCAGGTGATTGCTCTATACGATTAGACACGATTAGACTGTTTCTAGAATGGGATTTCGTCGTAATCGGGTGTGGCCGCTGGCTGGTTGGCGGGGGGTGGCGTATTCGCAGAGGGTGCTCGACTAGTAGTAGTGCTGCTGCCTCCCCCAACGTTGCCTTCAGCGATGGGAGCGGCCTCTGCCAGCATCATAGATTGCAATTCAGCAATACGATGTAGCCGCTGGGCTGTGATCTCCGCCTGCTTTTCTCGGAATCCTTCAGGACGATCAACGCTTTTCATGGTCAAGCGACCTTCAATCACGACTCGATCGCCTGGAGCATAGCCAGAGTCTTGAATGGTTTGGGCCAAGTTACCCCAGCCCACAACCTTGAACTGGGAAGGGCTATCTTCTGAGCGCAACCCTGCAATTTTGACCTTAAATTCGGCAATGGGTGTTTGATTGTCAGAGGTATACCGTAGTTGCGGAATCTCAACAATCTCTGCCATGAGGATGCAATGGTTCATACAACTTGTTCCTCCCGAATGCCCTGCTCTTTTTCAATAAACGTTTGCACCCGCTGCCGATAATCCTGTAGATGAGTGTCGACCCAGTCACGATCAGCACTATTGGCAAATATGTGCACAAGTGGATCGCCCGCGTCAGGTAAAATCAGCACCCAGCTATCGCTGGTACGGTCAATGACCTTAACGCCATCCACCAGCTCAAGGGTATCAGCAGGATGACTTTCCACAAGATAGCGCATGAGTGCCCCTTTAATGGTCCATGGGCAACGAAGGGTCTGCACTCGATGGGAAATGCGGGGCAGGTCACCCCAAATTCGCCCCAGAGACTGCTCCTGGATCGTTAACATTTCTATCAACTTGGCGATACAGAACATGGCATCAAAGCCAGGATGGAGCTGGGGAAAGATAAAGCCCATGTCTCCGCTACCGCCTAGAACAACGTTGCTACTGGCCTGACAAGCCTCCATGAGGGCAGTGGGGTTAGCCTTAGTACGCACCACGTTACCTCCATGACGGCGAGCAATTTGCTCAATGGCTCCTGAGGTATGTACCGGAACAACCACCGTACCTTGGGGGTGGGCCGTCAAAATCATATGGGTCATCAGCGCTGTCAGCATTTCCCCCCTGATGGGAGACCCTACTTCGTCCATGAGTACTAGCTGCTCACCATTGGCGGCTACCTGGACTCCAAACGTGGCCTGTAGAGCCTGTACCACCTGTCCCAGCTGCCCTAACATACCCTCCCGTTCTGCATTAGAAGGGGCAGTTTGACTCAAGCTAGCATTTAGAACAACGGCATCGCAGCCAAACTTAGCCAGCAGACGAGGTAGCACCGCACCTGATACAGCATAGGCATAGTCAATCACTACCTTGGACTTGCTGTAGCGAATAGCTTCTGCATTCAAACGCTTTTCAAACTCAGTGGTGTAGGTATCTACCAAGTTGGCAGGATAGGACACCTCACCAATTTCATGAATCTGCGAGCGTCTCAGATTTTCTTTGAAGTATGCACCTTCAATTTTCTTCTCTTTTCCCTTAGGAATGTCGATTCCTTTTTTGTCAAAAAATTCAATCAGAATTTGATCAGCCCGGTCAGGATGAAGTCGCACATGAATCCCACCAGCGACATCTAATGTAGGGATGATGGCGCGGGCCACCGGAATCGCGGTAGCTTCTAGATTCTGAATATTGATACCGACGGACATCAACCCGGCAATCAACGAACGGGACACCATGCGGGCAATACTGCGCTGATCGCGTGAAACCGTTACATGGGAACCCGGTTTCAGCGTCGAGCCAAAGGCAGCTCCCAACTTAACGGCAAATTCAGGGGTGATATCAATATTGGCTAAGCCGGTCACGCCCCGCTGACCAAATAGATTGCGTTGAGCGGTATTACCCCAAATCAAATTGATATTGAGCGTTGCACCAGATTCAATCCGTTTACTGGGCCAGACCCTGACCCCTGGACTAATTTGCGCCTCTTCGCCCACGGTGGAGAGGGCTCCTACAACGGCCCCCTCTAAAATATGAGCCCGCCGATCAGCGCGGGTTCCTCGCGCAATTACACAGGCTCTTAGATGGGTTTCATCGCCAATGATGGCCCCGTTCCAGAGAATAGGACGTTTCAAATCAGCATCACTGCCAACAGTGACGTTATCGCCGATTACGGTACCTGGCTCAATGGTCACCCGTGCACCAATGCGGCAGTTACGGCCAATGAGTACAGGTGGCTTGATCACAGCCGTCGGATCAATGTGGGTGTTTTTTCCCACATGGACACCTGGAGAAACTTCGGGATAGGCATAATCCACAAGCACCTTACCCTCAAGGGCATCATACTGAGCCTCGCGGTAGGCTTCTAGATGGCCAACATCACACCAATAGCCATCCGCCACATAGCCATACATCGGCTCGCCTTTTTCAAGCAGTAGGGGAAAAAGATCTTTGGAGAAGTCCTGTTCCTGATTAGCAGGCAGGTAGTCTAGAACCTCAGGTTCTAAAATGTAAGTACCAGTATTGACCGTATCCGAGAAAATCTCACTGGTGGAGGGCTTTTCTAGAAACCGCTTGATCCGGTTTTCTTCGTCAGTGATAACCACACCAAACTCAATGGGGTTTGGGACTCGCGTGAGCACCAACGTAGCCTTAGATCCCTTTTCTTTATGAAAACGGATAGCTTCCTTTAAGTCGAAATCAGTGATGCTATCCCCGCTAATGACGAGAAAGGTGTCGTCAAGGAGTTCGGCAATATTTTTAACGCAACCTGCCGTACCCAATGGCTGATCTTCCTCAACGGCGTAGGTCATTTGCACCCCAAAGTCGCGCCCATCCTGAAAGTAGTTGCGCATTACATCGGGCAGATAATACAGGGTCGCAATGACCTCTTTAATATCATTCCGCTTTAGCAAGTTGACAATATGCTCGGCGATCGGGCGATTGAGCACAGGAACCATGGGCTTAGGCAGGTCACAAGTTAGGGGTCGAAGCCGGGTCCCAGAACCACCAGCCATGAGTACTGCGCGCATAATTCCTCCTATGATTTTGTGAGAACGCAAACAATTATTATTGAGGGTTAGCCATGGATGGCTAACGACGCTAACCTTTGAAATGGACTTGTACAGTGGCTGCTAGAGCACGCCGTTTTTTACCACTGTTAATCGTCTGCCGTGTCAATTGTACTTGGTTTATTAAGCTGACCTTCATATTGGTTAAGACGCCTTCAAGATCACTAGTCTAGGGCTATATCCCTTTGTTTGGTGTGTTCTATGCCCTATCACAATTGCCCCTAGGGTCTTTTCAGCTAAATTTTCAGGGCGAGACAAACCACATTGATGAGTCAATTATTGCACTGAGCTATTACGAGGATAAACCTATGCCTACTTTATTAGGACTATTGCTATTGGGTGGTTATGGCTATGGCGCTTGGAAATTTTGGACCGGGTTTAACCGAACTAATTTTAGTAGTGGCAAGCTGTATCTCACACTGCTGTGGCCTGTATTCATTGTTAGTGCCTCCTATCGTCAAAACTTTACCAGAGCACTGAAAGGTCGTTAGAACGGGTATACCTGTCGTGTATAAATAAATTCAACAAGGATATTTAGGTATGGTGGTCGCTCAGCTGCAGGCAGTCGCCCAAAGATTTGATCGAGAATATCGGGGCGAGCCATTTGAGCTACCGGATGAAGTCGAAGAGATGGCGGTATTTAGAGAATGGATCACCGGCAGCCTCACCCCAAGGATTACCAGTAAATTTTGGGAGGTGGCTAAGCCCAAGAAAGGGCAACGTTGCTTAGATCTTGGCTGTGGACTGAGTTTTTTGATTTATCCCTGGAAAGAGTGGAAGGCCATCTTTGTCGGCCAAGAAATTAGTCAAGTCGCCCAGGCTGCCCTGAACCAACGTGGGCCCCAGTTAGATTCAAAACTATTTAAAGGGGTCCAGCTTTCCCCAGCCCACAAGCTGGACTATGAACCGGCCACATTTGACCTCGTTATTGCCACCGGAGTGAGTTGTTATTATTCTCTGGACTATTGGGAACAGGTGATGACGGCGGTTAAACCCTGCTTAAAGCCAGGGGGCAGCTTTGTGTTTGATGTGATTAATCCGACGGAAGAACTAGCGGAAAACTGGGCAATTTTGGAAACCTACTTAGGGGCTGACATCGAACTGACGGAATTAAAAAAATGGCGGGCCTTAATTAAAGCTATGGAGGCTAAGGTCACCAAACAAGTTACAGGTGATGTCTTTAATATGTATCGAGTGCAGTGGTCCTAGGTTTTAATTCCTGACATCGTGAGAGGACTACGTATCCTTTGATTGACTTAGAACGTTAGGGATCTAAAGAATAATTTGAGGAAAATGTCCTTGACTGCCATGACTGAGATGCTATCTTGTTGTCTAAAAATTTGTGTTAGAAATTTTATTTGAGAAATTAGCGTTAACGTTGATTTTTTAGTTGCCAAGCGTAACCTTGACCGCTATATTGCCTTCCATTCGCTAGTAATTTTTGGCGTTACTACTTCTCCAGGAGTTTGATCTAAACCATCTTGCCTAATTAGCATTCATTTCAGCTCGATTTATCCCACACATCAGCTACGGCTGGTTTTATAACTGCTCTATAGTCCCTAACTATCGACCTTGCTGTCGATTGTGCCTATGTCGCCAAGTCCATCGCTACCCTTCAATTCCCTTCCCGAGGGCAGCACTCTGCCGGGTGGCACACCTGTGTTTGCCCTCAAGGAACTGGTGGCGCGACTGCAGCGAGAGCAGTACAAAATTCAAGATTTGCTCAGTTCTTTGGGGTTTGCCCTAAGAAGTCTCAATAATATTAGCCAGTTTTTAGAGCTGATTCCCATGATTGCCAGTCGGGTGACCGATGCAACGGGGGGTGCCTTGGTACTATTTCGGCCTAATGGTCAGCTTCGACTAGAGCGACTTTATTGTCCGACTAACGACACCTGCCAAACCGTACGTTGTGCCCTAGAGTCAGCCACCCGTCAAATCACGTCTTCCCTGACAGGGTCCCTGGGGGCCAAAGGAAAAGATGGTGAGGCTGTCGCCCTTACCCACCAGGCCGCTCGCAGTGCCATGGTCACGCTAGATCAGCAGCTTAATCACTTTCTGGCTCCGGATCTACAGCTGTTTGGTACATCCATCATTGTGCAAAACGTTGAGCGTGGACGTCTTTACGTTTTTAGTGATGATGCAGACTATGCCTGGACAGAAACCCGTCAGAAGTTAGTCCGGCTAGTGGCTGATCAAACAGCGGTGGCCATTGAAAATGACGAACTTACCCTGGCACTACGTAAAAAAGAACGATTAGATCGGGAGCTAGAGCTGGGGGCAGAGATTCAGGAAAAGCTACTGCCGCGCCAATGTCCGGTAATTGAGGGGGTAGATCTGGCCGCCCGTTGTCAGACAGCTCAAAAAGTGGGTGGAGACTATTACGACTTTATTCCCACCACCTACGACCAGCTGCGTAATCCGACCACACCGATGTCATCGGGCCAGCCTTGGAGCATTGCCATCGGTGATGTGATGGGTAAAGGAGTCCCCGCTGGTTTGATTATGACGATGCTGCGAGGGATGCTGCGGGCGGAGGTGCTTAACGATCATTCCCCTGGGCAAATTTTGCAAAATCTGAACTGCGTTATGCATAACGATTTGGAAAGCTCCAATCGGTTTGTCACGCTTTTTTATGCAGAATACGACCCTAGGACCCAACTGTTTGCCTATGGCAATGCAGCCCATAACCCACCGCTACTCTGGCAGGCTTCCACCAGTAGCATTAACCGTTTAGATGCTGATGGCATGTTATTGGGGCTGGATATCGACACTCGCTACCATGAAGGTCAGGTGCAACTCTATCCGGGAGATGTGGTCATTTTCTATACGGATGGGTTTACCGATGCGGCGAATATCCGTGGTGAACGGTTTGATGAAGACAATTTGATTAAGGCCGTATGCTGGGCCTGCCATAATTTGGAGAGCTCCCAGGAGATTTTGGAGTATCTGTTTAATTTGCTGCGTCACTTTATTGGTCCAGATCGCTCCAAGGAGGACGATACGACGCTGGTGGTGATGAAGGTGACACAACCGGCCGAGTTTCGTCAGCTATCGACTAC
>ERZ1740072.222-NODE-222-length-24858-cov-17.291940_pt1 | contig 24858 bp, 25 predicted proteins | sample MGYA00581733_ERZ1740072 | MGnify/ENA primary metagenome ERZ1740072 (study PRJEB43018, sample SAMN04849741) | marine metagenome | isolation source: floating plastic debris | place: Pacific Ocean | collected 2008-08-30 | study: EMG produced TPA metagenomics...
CATCAGCGGCAACAATATCATTATCACCAAAACTGGCTACGTACTGACCATATCCCTCTGTTTCTAAATCAGCCAGTGGAATAAAGCGTAGTGATGCTGAATTGATGCAGTAGCGCAGCCCGGTTGGTGCTGGTCCATCCCTAAAGACATGCCCCAGATGAGAATCAGCCTGACGACTACGCACCTCAGTCCGCACCATAAAGAACGAGCGGTCTACCACCTCAACAATATTGGCAGGTTCAATGGGTTGAAAAAACGATGGCCAGCCTGTTCCCGAGGCAAACTTATCTAGGGAAGAAAATAGCGGTTCTCCCGAGACTACGTCAACATAAATACCTGGCTTTTTATTGTTCCAGTAGGAATTTCTAAAGGGCGGTTCGGTATCATTTTCCTGTGTCACAGCGTACTGCTGCTCTGTCAGTATGGCTCTCAAAGCTTCCACATCAGGCTTCTGAAAATCACCAGCCTCGGCCACAACAGGTTCTACCGTTAAAGCAACTGCCTTAGCAGAGATGGGGGCAAAGAGAGTGAATACTACCAGCAGCACACAGCTCAGAATAATCCCGTAAAGTCGTTTCATTAGCCCCTTAATCACAGCGTTAATAGCAAAAGGTTTATGGTCTTTAACACCGACGACACATCATAATGGGATGCTCAAAATTGAAGAACATGGTGCCGTCAGGCCAGAGTCCTACATCTAGGATAACAATCAACGCAAGTCCTGACAGTCGTCGTCGTTTCTCAAACAAACTGAAATTAGTGTGATGGCGTGCTTTATCTTATTAGTGCCTGCGCCCAGCTGCGTACTGACCGAATCACTTGATTTTCAGTTTGAGATTGTCGCTGTGTTAGAAAATCATTGAGCCGCACTGCTGTCACAGCTGTACACCCCCTTTCTTAAGTTTGCCCTACACCATCGCCTTTTCAATTCCTTCTGTAGTAGCGTTATTGACTGAAGTTCTAAATGCCCTATAGCAATGACAACCAACTGGCCCAGTTTGCTACAGCAGCTCATTGATAAGCAGTCCCTCTCGGTCGATCAAGCTGAATCGCTGATGCAGGGCTGGTTGACCGAATCCATCGATCCCATTATGACCGGGGCCATCCTGGCCGCACTTCAGGCAAAGGGCTTCTCGGCAGATGAGCTGGCGGGTATGGCCCGAGTGCTACAGGGGCAATCCCTTGGCGGTATGCAGCCTGATGATTCGCTACCCACGCCTCGCATTGATACCTGTGGCACGGGTGGCGATGGCGCGTCTACATTTAATATTTCTACCGCTGTGACCTTTGTGGCGGCGGCGGCGGGCATACCGGTGGTGAAGCATGGTAATCGGTCGGCATCGAGCAAAGTGGGCTCTGCCGATGTCCTGGAAGGATTGGGGGTGGACCTAAGCGCATCTCCTGAGAAGTCAAAAGCGGCTGTGAAGGAGGTAGGGGTTACGTTTCTGTTTGCCCGTGGTTGGCATCCGGCGATGAAAGCAGTGGCTCCCATTCGCGGCACGTTGAAAATTCGTACGGTGTTTAATCTGTTAGGACCATTGGTGAACCCGTTACGGCCTACCGGTCAGGTGATTGGTGTGTTTGATCCATCGGTGATTGCCACCATGGCGGAAGCGTTGAACCAGCTTGGCATGGGGCAAGCGATGGTGCTGCACGGTCGTGAAGGTTTGGATGAAGCTGGTTTAGGGGATGCGACGGATGTGGCGGTGTTAGCCAATGGCCAGGTGTCAGCCCAGGTGCTCGATCCGCAACGGTTGGGGCTTGCTAGGGCGGATATATCGGCTCTACGGGGCGGTGAGCTAGAGGAAAATATGACTATTCTGCGAAATGTGTTGCAGGGTAAAGGTACCCAGGCTCAGCAGGAGGCTGTGGCGCTGAATACGGCGTTGGCTCTCCAGGTCGGCGGTGTGGCGACAGGTGATTCTTTTGAGGCGGCCTGTGCCCAGGGGGTGACAACGGCAAAGGAGATTATTGCTAGTGGTGCTGCCTGGGATAAGTTAGAGCAGCTAGTCGCTTTCTTAAAAAGTTGAACCGTTATGCATGGTTAGAGGAGGATAGGTATAGCTCATCCTCCTCTATTAAAGTGTTCTCTTGGGTTGGAATCCATTGAGCTAAGAGGGCGGCAACAGCCATGGAGAAACCGCCTAGGATAACGATGCTGATGCGATCGCAACCCACACATTCCATCACCCAGCCCAACCCCAATGCGGCAACAATCTCTGGCAGCACAATAAAACAGTTGAAAATCCCCATGTAGAGACAGTTTTGCTCTGCCGGAATTGACTTGGCCAACAGCGCGTAGGGGAGCGAATGCATGCTGGCAATGGCAATACCCACCCCGACCATGGGGAGTAACAAGAAACCTGGCTGATGAATCCAATGGATCGAGATCAGACCCATCGCACCACACAACAAACTGAGACTGTGGGTGTGGCGCTCTCCCAACCGGGCAACAACAGAATAAATGCCAACGGCGGCGACACAACAGACCAAGTTGTCTACGGCTAGGCACAGCCCCGACCACTCAACACTTTTGGCGTAGAGTGGCGTACCGGGTACGGCCCCAAAAATATGGTGGGCAATGGCCGGGGGTAAATAGAGAAACATGCAAAATATCCCTAGCCAGCTAAAGCTTTGTACCCAGGCCAGCTGTCGCATGGTGGGGGGCATGGTTGCGATCGCACCCCAAATCTGCTTCACCATACCGTCTTCAGAAACCGGCAATGGCTTTATGTTTGTAGACTCCGGCGTGGTCACCACGGTCCAAATAACCGTACCCAAAAATACTGCCGCCCCCAAATAAAACGACAGCTTAATCGACAGCGGCACCCTGCCCAACGAAACAAGATTGGCCGTATCCATCTCAGCTAACGCCGACCCGGTGGTCCCCAGGTGAGCAATCAGCCAGGGCATGGCCGATGCCAGTACAGCGCCCAGACCGCACAGCAGACTCTGCACAATAAACCCCCGAGTTTGCTGCTGGGCTGGCACCAGGTCCGCCACAAACGACCGAAACGGCGTCATGCTCACATTGGCCGCTGCATCTAAGAGCCATAGCAGTCCTGCCGCTACCCATAGGCTAGGGGCATTGGGCAGCAGTATTAGCGCCACCGAGCTAAGCAACGCCCCAACCAAGAAGAAGGGGCGTCGTCGTCCCAGGGGAGAGCAGGTGCGATCGCTCCAATAGCCAATCACTGGCTGTATCAGTAGACCACTCATGGGGGCCGCCAGCCACAGAAGCGGTAGCTGGTGTGGATTAGCCCCGAGGGATTCAAAAATAGCGCTGCCATTGGCCATCTGTAAGCCCCAGCCAAACTGGATACCGAGGAAGCCAAAGCTCATATTCCATAGTGCCCCCATGCTGGCCTGCTTCTGTAATGGGGGAGTGGGTGCGGACGACTGGGAGGGGGAGGCAGCAACCTGAGTGACGTCTACCATGGCATTGCCATTAGGGTCACAGGTGCAAAATTATTGGCAGGCTTACGCATAGATGGAAAATTCTACGGCCCATCAACAGGCCATAGCCACATGAACGGAATGATTGTTGTTATCGCTAACGTCAACTAAACAAAAGAAAAAGTGTTTTATTTTGTTTTGCAGGTAACGGCTACTGCTGTCAGTACTCCATAGCTCAACTAATACCGCAGATCAGCAACACCTATTCTAATTAAAGCCTTATAAATTATTTTATTGCAGCTATATATCTCTATGTAACGACCTTTGAACCAGTCGTGTTTTCCTCAGACCACCTTCTTACAATAAATAAGCAGTCCCTAACAAGTTGCTCCTATGGTTAGCAAAACAGTCTTAACGACAACGGCGACTAAAACCGTTGGTGAGATGATGACCGCACCCCCCCTGACGGCAACGCCAGATATGCCCCTCAAGGATGCTGTGCAACTGCTAGCCACCCATCGCATTAGTGGGTTGCCTGTGATTGATGATAATGGAGCAGCGGTGGGTGAAATTTCTGAAACCGATCTGATGTGGCAGGTCAGTGGAGCGTCGCTACCGGCCTATGTCATGCTGCTCGATAGCGTTGTGTACTTAACCAACCCCGCCCGCTACAGCCAAGAACTACACAAGGCCCTGGGGCAAACCGTCGCTGATGTTATGTCCCGTAAAGTAACCTTTGTTCAAGCTGCCGATGATTTGCAGCGGGCTGCCCAGCTCATGCACGATAAGCAAATTCGTCGATTGGTGGTGGTGGATGATGAGAAACGCGTGATTGGGATTCTAACCCGTGGGGATATTGTGCGTGAACTCGCCCAGCAGTATGCCTAAACCACCGCCAACCTTTTTTGGATACCAAAGCAAACATTAATTCATGGTCATCTCACCCGAGCAGATTAAGCAGCAGCTAGCATCAGAAGACCTGGGACAACGCTTGCGGGCCGTAAATCTATTGCGGGAGATTGATCCAGCCGTTGCCTTTGAGCTCATTCAAACCGTGATTAGCGACAGCAGTGCCCGCGTGCGCTACGCTGCGATTAGTCAGTTTTCCACCCTAGGGACCCAAGATAAAGAGACCGCGCTGACCCTCTTGAGAGGGGCGCTCTACCACGATCCAGAAGCCGACGTGCAGGCGGCAGCGGCTGACTCTATTGGTGCGTTACGGTTAGTGGAAGCCTATGATGATTTGGCCATCGCCTATCAAAACACCTCAGAGTGGATTGTCCAGATGAGCATTGTTGCTTGTTTAGGAGAACTCGGGGTTGATCGCGGGTTTGATCTATTACAGCAGGCACTGCAGTCTGAGAATAATTTGGTGGCGTTAACGGCCATCGGTGCCATGGGAGAGCTGAAAGATCCTCGAGGTATTCCTCTGCTTTTGGCCTTTGAAAAGAATGACGATTGGCAAGTGCGCCATCGTCTGGCCCAGGCCTTGAGCAACTATCTGTCAACGCCCCAGGCCGATGCTGTGCTGCCGACGCTTACCGCATTAACCCAAGATGAATCAGAAATAGTCGCCGACGCTGCTCGCTCCCATTTGCCATGATTAGTCTGCCATAGCCACGTTCGCAGCATGGATATTTCTGAAAGTTCTGAACCTATAGTGTTGCGCAGTTCACAACGGTGATGCTCGCTAAACGGTTTAGATAGCCACAGCTATGGGCGATACAACCTGCTGTTGGTGCAGCGTCTTCTTCGGAGATATGCATTCAGCCATTTGTCATACAACCGCTAACCTGACTGGCAATCGACGGATATATTTAGTCGATTTTCATAGATAAACTCAATGGCAGAATGGTCGTAATTAAGAACATATCAAGCTTATTTTTACTGATGATTTGATGTTACGAATAACGGACTTAGTTGAAATTACTGAGTCTTGAATGATGCACCCATGTTATTAATTAGTTATTGCAAAAAAATACGACTCTACGTCCGCTTAATCGTTCACTGAGTCTGAGCTTTTACGTTAGTAAGGGGTAAAGATAATAAAGTCTTTGCGTTTATAAAAGCATTCTCCGTATAGCTAACTCTTTTGTCTTTGTTCGTACATTAGATATCTGATTGGCGATTGTTTCTTAAAACATTACAAGTAATAAAACTGATGTCTACCAGTGCTTCATACTGATTGCCTCGTGATGTTCTAGAGGATGAACTTAAAGTGATAACAGAATCAAACCTGTCTTTTTTTAGTCTGAAAAAATTACAAGTTCGATGATTTATTGCATAGTTTTTCCTGTTTTTTAGTTTGGTTTATTGCAGATCTGATATATTAGAAAAGGATAAACAAGGTTATTAGTTTTCTGTAGTATTTAGCACATTTAAATAATTAGAAAAAGTTTACAAGAATCCACTTTAGACGTTTAGATAGTCTGTCCAAATTGATTTCAAGACGACAGTACATGTTGATTGATGGGCCTGCCATTGATGGGTGTAGGTTCGGTGTTGAGGATTGATTTCATGGTAAGTGTGATGACATCATCCACTGGGGTGAAGTGGGATAAACTTAGTTTTGCTTCGACCCTATATCTGTATCCAATTATTGATACGCTGCTCGAACGTGCTCCGACACAGATGCGCGATGAGCTCCGTCTAGGTCTGCAGGAAGCTTTGGTGAATGCGGCCAAGCATGGCAATAGTTTAGATCCCAGTAAGCATGTGTCCGTTCAGTACGCCAGGGTTGATGGTAGCTACTGGTGGATTATTACCGATCAGGGCAGCGGCTTTGAGATGTCTGATGACTGTCATGACTGTCCCGATGGCGATGGCAGTGAGACCATGGGTGATTGTGGTCGTGGTCTGTTTATCTTGCATCAAATTTTTGATCAGGTGCACTGGTCCTCTAAGGGGAATGAGGTTCACCTGTGTAAGCGTCTCAGCCGTTGGCCCAATTGGCTCAGGTGGTGGTCAGGTCCATGGACTGCGAAAGATACCATGGCGATGGGCTGACGGTCGCTGAAGCTTTTATAATTGATGTGCTCATTAAATTGTTAAGGCATGGCCTTTTTGATGGCTGTTAGTTTGCCGCTTATTGGGTAGGGCATGGGATCTATGGCCTACGAACCGCTACATCACAAGTATCGTCCCCAAACCTTTGCCCAACTGGTGGGACAGGGTGCGATCGCAACCACCCTATCCAATGCCCTACGGCAAAATCGCATTGCTCCTGCCTATCTCTTCTGTGGGCCCAGGGGTACGGGCAAAACCTCTAGCGCTCGAATTTTAGCTAAGTCACTCAACTGCCTAAATAGCGAAGCCCCCACCCCTGAGCCCTGCGGTGAATGCCAGGTCTGTCGCGAAATTACCGTGGGTGCCTCCCTCGATATTGTCGAGATTGACGCCGCCAGCAATACCGGTGTAGATAACATCCGCGAGCTAATTGAGCGAGCTCAGTTTGCCCCAGTGCAGTGCCGTCATAAGCTCTATGTGCTCGACGAAGTACACATGCTGAGCACGGCAGCATTTAACGCCTTACTAAAAACCCTGGAAGAGCCGCCGCCTCAGATGGTATTTGTGCTCGCTACCACCGATCCCCAGCGAGTGTTGCCCACCATTATTTCTCGCTGTCAGCGGTTTGATTTTCGCCGCATTCCCCTGGATGCGATGGTGCAGCATTTAGAGTACATCGCCCAGCAAGAATCCATTGCCATTACTCCCGATGCCCTACAGCTGGTGGCTCAGCTCTCCCAAGGGGGACTGCGGGATGCTGAAAGTTTGCTCGATCAGCTAGGGCTGCTGGATGGGGAAATTACGATTGAATCGGTTTGGGATTTGGTTGGGGCCGTGTCCGAGCGGGACCTTTTGGCTCTGGTTCAAGCTGTTGGTGCCGACGATGGTACCCAGGTGCTGATTTTGGCCCGCCAACTCATGGACCGAGGGCGAGAACCGCTGATGGTGCTTCAGAGTTTGGTGGCGTTTTACCGTGACTTATTAATCGCTAAGACAGCGGCTGACCGCCGCGACCTAGTGGCCATTACTCCGCCCATTTGGGCAGAGATGCTCCCGTTTGCCCAGGAAATGCCGCTGTCATTACTGCTGGCTAGTCAGCAGCATTTACGATCAGCTGAGGTGCAGGTAAAACATACGACCCAGCCCAGACTGTGGTTAGAGATTACCCTCATGGGGCTATTGCCATCGGCCCAGGGTCAGACCGTTCCCGTTGTCTCAGCTGTGCGCTCTGCGCCTGTCCCGGCTGTTGCTCCGGTTAAACAGCCCGTTCCTCCTCCCCCCCCTCAGCCAGAAAAAAGCTCACCGCCCCAGCCATCTGCGGTACCTGCCCCACAGCCAGTAAATGAGCCGGCGGCGGCTCCACCAGCCGTTGTAGATGAGCTGCCCATAACGGTTCAAGTAGTTCAAGCAGTTCAAACAGTTCAGCCGACGGGAGCCCCTCAACCCAAGGCCAAGCCTGACAGCGGCTCTGGCACTAAACCTGATGTTGCCCCGGCTGCATCTTCTGCTGCAAAAGCGCCTTCAAAAAAAATAGAGGCACCTGCCATGGGCAGCCTCAGCGATATTTGGGCAAAAATAGTCGCTCAGCTAACGCCCATGGGCACCCAGGTACTCATGCGGCAGCATGGTCATTTATTAGCCTGTGACGGTGTTGAAGCAAATGTGGGGATTACCAACGATAAGCTCATGCGGATGGCTCAAGACCGCTTGAGCAACGTAGAAATAGCGTTTGAAAAAGTTTTTGGCTACAAATTACGGGTCACCATGGTGGTTGCCCAGTCCGATAACGTGGCCGCTCCGCCCCCAGTAGCCCCTTCCCCAGCTGCTATACCACCGCCTTCTCGCCCGCCAGCACCTCAGGTAAAGCCCGCTCCACCTAAACAGAATGCTGCGCCGTCTAGTCGTTCCCCTAATCCATCAGCGCCAGCGCCCCCAGCCGCGCCCTCGGCTCCAGCATCCCCAGAGGCAGCGCCGCCGGCCAACGCCGCTGGTTGGCAAGCAGAAAGTGACCTGGATCGAAGCGTTAAGAGCTTTGCCCAGTTCTTTAGTGGTCAAATTGTTAACTTAGACGATGAGCCAAGTGACTCGCTTGAGTCTCCGACTAAGGGCGCTCCCCCGTCTACCGAGCCAGGGCCTGATGTGCCGTTTTAGTTGGCTGCCAACTAAATTGATCACGTTAATCGCATCTGATGGCGTCTGAGTGTCAGGTTAGTAGTGAAAGGGAATTGAGCATAGGGGAAATAGCCCCAGTACCAGACCCGCAATACATCCAGTGGTCATTAACGACCACTGGGGTTGAAAACCATAATCATGGTCCGACAGGAGTGCATCAATTCGTCGACTCAACCGACTGCTGGGGGCGGTACAGCTAAAATTAGCCAGCGCGATGGGAGCAAGGGGGGCGGCAATCACCTGTACCAGCGATTCTGCCAAGGTAAGACGGTCAACTGAACCGGTAGCCCAGTTGTCGGCTCGAATTTCCCTGAGTAGGAGTAGCTCTTGCCACAGTTCATCGGTGTAGGGCAGCCATAGGCTTAGCCGTCTTAACCAGCCTAGCCAAAAGAACCAAAAGGTATCGCGGTAGTAGCAGTGGGCCTTTTCGTGGGCAATGACAGCGACCAGATGTTCTCGATCTAGGGTGTCCAGCAGCCCCTGGCTGATGACTAATTCTGATGACCAAAGACCCACTTGGGCGCTAAAGGCAGTGTCTGCGTCCATGATCCGGGCAACGGTGCCATGGAGCTGCTGCTGGGGATAGCGTTGGATATGGTTAATGCTAAGTCGTGCTTGCCATCCTAAGTAGCCGAGCAGACCGATGCTAACCAAGACAAATATCCAGGCCGTGCCGTAGCTGGCCCAGCCTTCTACTGGGCTGACCATGTGACCATGGGGACCCATGATGATAATGGCCACCGCCGTTGTGAGTAATAGCAGCGGTGAAACAATCAGCAATGATAAGACCGCTAGCCAATGGGCATGTTGCAGACAGCGGTGGGTGAGGGCCAGCCTGAGCAGGATTGCAGTTGCGATCGCACCCACCATTAAACTCATATGCATCATGGCTGTTTTCTCTGCCCCTTTTTGCGTGCTGTCTGGGCGCGCCGTGCGGCCTGAATTCGTTGGGTAATGGCTTCTAGCTGATCCAGACTGGACTGGTCGAGGGTATCGGCAAAGGCCGCCACAATATCAGGGTTGCTTGCCGCTAAAAACTGCTGCAGATGTTCGTGGGACTTCAGGATTTTGGCACTGTCTGCCGAAAGTAATGGCTCCCAATGATAGGCCCGGCCTACCCGTCGCTTAGCAATCCAACCCTTAGATTCCAATCGCCTGAGTACGGTGGCTACTGACGAATAGGTTAAATCACGATCAATATCTTCCAAAATTTGATTGTGAATCACCGTCGCTGATGTGGTGCCCACATCCCACAAAATATTTAAAATCTCAGCTTCTAACGGCCCCAATGACAGTCGTCTTGGACGATGGGATGGAAATGGCGACATCAGCTAATCTCTAAACCAATAGCGTTGCTTTCCAGTGTACCGTCCTTGGTCAGTCCCCGCCCCCAAGGTGTACACTCCGCGTCATAACTCGATCAACTTTGACAGGGCGTCACTTGAGATCTTTGGGCAGACCTAACAGAATGGTGAGTACTTAAACGCACAATTGTGCAGATCAAGGTTGAATTTGGAGGTGGCGTCTTGCTACCTCTATTTTTTTAATTATGGAATGATGCATCCCCTAAGCGGCTCAATTTTTAGGGGGTTACTCAAGACCGATCTGACTAAAGTCTGTGGCAAACCCATGGGCCAGCAATCGATCGCTGTGGTCGGCACCACCGTCCTTGCCTAAGATATCGCTCTCTGACAACGTGGGGTGCCATCCCCCCAAATAACCGATAAATCCACGGGCTGACTCGGCCATTCGTAAGTCACTAGCCGAGTCACCAATGACTAACCCTTGCGACGGAGACAGCTTGACGGTCTGACATGCGTTAGGCAGAAAGTCGGCAGATAGTTTGGACGGATTCTGACTGCTTACACCCTGTAGCTTGTCAAAGTAAGCGGTTAGATGATGGTGTTGAACAAACGTTTCAAGATTGTCTTGGGAATCCGCCGACACCATGATGACCTTAAGCTTGGCCTGTTTTAGCCGCTTTAAAAAAGCTAACGCCCCAGGCAAAAGCGGCGTGTAAACGGCTTTGGGAGAATACTGCTGATCGGCTGTGCGTAGGGTAGCCCTGGCCAGCTCCATGGCCTGTACCCATGGATAACCCACCATGGCGGCGACAGTGGCTATGCCCATAATGGTTTCTTGGCGGCTGCCCACTGCCAACAGCCCAGCGGCTGACAGTTCTCCGTCATTGAATCCTAAAGCCCTCAGGGTCAAGTCATGGGTATTGGGTAGCTGACGCTCCATTAACTGAGCTTGGGTATGCCCCAGTTGGCTCAGGTACGCGGCAACATTTGCTAAGGTGCCATCTTTGTCTAAAAAAATGGCATGGACATCTGTAAAGACGTTTCCATTACAGGTAACAGTGACCACGGGCGTAATGCTTGTAGGTGTAATGCTTGTAGGTGTAATGCTTATAGGTGTAATGCCTATGACCAAAAAAATGTGGGACCTTGGCCCCACATTTGATTCAAACATTATCAGGTTGTTAGCAGATGAGGCATTGAGCAGTGTCAAACCCTATCTTAGGAAGTAGTGCTGACTACTCAGCCACAGCCAAGGCTGGATCTTCTTCTTCCTCGGTGTAGACTTCTTCTGTCTCCTCTAGGCTTTCCTCACCTGCAGCAGCGGCTGCTTCTGCCTCAGCTGCTTTCAGCAACTGCTGGCGATAGCGTTCAGCCATTTCCTCAGCTTTTTCAAACACGATCTCAGGGTTCTTGACCATGTCGCCGGGCTCGGGTTCAAGCTGCTTGGTGGAGAGTGAAATTCGACCACGCTCTGCATCGAGGTCAATAATCATCACCTTGATCTCATCGTTAACATTGAGCACCGTGTTGGGGGTATCAATGTGATCGTGGGAGATTTCAGAGATGTGTAATAGACCGCTGACGCCACCGATGTCGATAAAGGCACCATAGGGCTTGAGACCCCGTACTGCACCAATCACAACTTCGCCGACCTGTAGGCCGTTCATCTTACGCTCAACCAGGGCACGACGGTGGCTGAGGACGAGGCGATTACGCTCTTCGTCTACTTCTAAAAACTTCAGGGGCAAATCTTCACCCACTAGGTCTTCCTTAGGCTTGCGGGTGCTGATGTGGGACCCAGGGATAAAGCCGCGTAGGCCTTCGATTCTTACTAGGGCACCACCGCGGTTGGTGGCAAAGACATCAGAGCGTACCGTGGCATCCTCAGTTTGTAACTGACGCACACGTTCCCAGGCTCGCATGTATTCAATGCGTCGGATGGAGAGAGTTAGCTGGCCATCTTCATTTTCATCTGTCAAGATGAAAAACTCACGAGTCTCATTAGACTGAAGCACTTCATCAGCAGCTTCGACGCGGTTGATCGACATCTCCTGGATGGGCAAATACGCAGCGGTTTTTGCACCAATGTCAATCAGAGCGCCTCGAGGCTCGATGCTAAAAACTGTCCCTGGGACAATGTCACCGGGATTGAAATGATAATCGTACTTATCTAATAAAGCTTCAAAGTCTTCATGAGTAAAACCAATATCGGCTTGTGTCGTTTCAAGATTGACCATGCTAGATGTTTCCTACGGTTTCTCCATAATCGAGTGGACATGCTGTGCGTCTAGTTGCCGCCCTTACATTGATCCAGATCTTAGCTCAGAACAAGGCCAGGGCATCACGCAAATGCGCTACCGTTAACCCTTCATTTAATAGACTCCGAGTAGTCAGGTATTTCAAAATGGAACGTTAATCCATTCTAAACACTGATATGAGCCTAAATCAGGCTCAAAACTTAGAGTCTTGCAAAGTCACCAATGCTAATACACCGGAGTAACTGACATGTAGACCCATGCCAAACTTTAGCAAAATACAAAATCTTCGCAAGACTACTTATGATAGGTGAATTTAGTCCCGCTGTCACTGAGTGTTTCACCTTTGATTTGGCCTAATACCTTGAGACGCTCTGGGGGCAAGGTGGATGACTGTGGGCGAGGTTGGGTGGCGCTAATGGTGGGTGCTTAGGCTGGTAGCTTATACCGTCAGTGCGTTGCGACTGCCGTTAGTTTTGTAGGGCACGGTGTCAGCGGCATCATCGGTGGACTGCAGGTGACTGAGGGTGTCGGCAAAATCACGAATGCCGGTAAATTGGCGATAGACGGAGGCGAATCGGACATAGGCGACTTCACTCAAGGGTTTGAGCTGTTGTAGAACCAATTCCCCAATATCGGCGCTGGCAATTTCTTTGGCAGAGCGCTGTTGTAAATCTGCTTCGATATTATCTAATACTGTTTCTAGTCGCGCGGCCTCTAACCCGGTTTTTTCGCAGGCTCTAATGATTCCCCTAAGCAGCTTTGAGCGATTAAATAGTTCGCGATCGCCGTTCCGCTTCACCACGGTGATGGGCACATATTCGATGCGCTCATAGGTTGTAAACCGGCCATCACACTTAAGGCATTCCCGGCGTCGACGAATGCTACGTCCGGCTTCTGCCGATCTAGATTCGAGGACACGATTATTGGGGTGCTGACAGAAGGGACACTGCATAGACAAGTAAACCCGAAATCAGTGAAGCGGGCCTCGCTCATTAGACCACGCTTAAAACAAAAATAGAGGCTAACTTCGCTAAATGCAAAGAAGTTAGTACCTCTATTATGTCATTCCTATCAGTTAGGTTGCTAACTGCGTCTTGGATTCCCCATGGTGTTGGTTACCCCTAGACCGTGGGAGTTAACGCGATTAGTCTTTTTTAATCTTAGGGGGTTCACGAAATGCGATCGCAAAAAATAGCGTACCAATTACACAGGCAAAAATCAGAATGTAAGCAACACTTTCCATGGTTTAGTCCTACTCAATCAACATACAACGCCGTTACTGTAGAAACCAGCAAGGGCTGCCAGTAGCTACCATTATTACAAAAGAAGGCCCGGCGAAACTATTTCGCTGGGCCTTCTTTATTCAGCCAAAAGCCCAATAACAGCGATTAGCTAGCACGGGTAGACTTGTCACCAACCTTCTGGAAGAAGCCCCACTCGACCTGCTCAGGAGAGAGGTCAGGATCCACACCAGCGAATACGTCGCGGTATAGAGTCCGGGAACCATGCCAGATGTGGCCAAAGAAGAACAGCAGTGCAAAAACTGCATGCCCAAATGTAAACCAACCTCGAGGACTAGAGCGGAATACACCGTCAGAGTCCATGGTCTCAAGGTCAAATTCAAACGGTTCACCCAAAAGCGCCTTACGGGCATATCGCTTCACTCTAGCGGGGTCCTGGATGGTCTGGCCATCGAGTTCACCACCGTAGAAGGAAACGGTTACACCAGTCTGCTCAATACTGAACTGAGACTCAGCACGACGGAATGGAATATCAGCTCGAATTACACCACTGGAGTCAGTTAAGACAACAGGGAATGTTTCAAAGAAGTTAGGCAGACGACGAACCGAAAGTTCACGACCCTCACCGTCAGTAAAGACGGGATGGCCCAACCAACCAGTTGCAATACCGTCACCACTATCCATAGGACCTACGCGGAATAGACCACCCTTAGCAGGGCTGTTGCCCACATAGTCATAGAAAGCGAGCTTCTCAGGAATATTCTGATAGGCTTCCTCACGGCTCAGACCAGCAGACATATCTGCCTGGACACGACGCTCAATCTCCTGCTGATAGTAACCACCGTCCCACTGATAGCGGGTGGGGCCAAATAGCTCAACTGGCGTAGTTGCATTTCCGTACCACATGGTACCGGCAACGATAAAGGCCGCGAAGAATACAGCAGCAATACTGCTAGACAACACAGTCTCGATGTTACCCATACGCAGCGCCTTGTAAAGACGCTGGGGTGGACGCACCGTCAGGTGGAACAGACCCGCCACAATGCCGACAATACCCGCCGCAATGTGGTGTGCCACAATACCGCCAGCGTTATACGGGTTAAATCCAGCGGGACCCCACTCGGGTGCCACTGGCTGGACGTGACCGGTAATACCGTAGGGGTCAGATACCCACATGCCAGGTCCCCATACGCCTGTCAGGTGGAATGCTCCGAAACCGAAGCACAGTAAACCAGATAAGAACAAGTGAATACCGAACATCTTAGGCAAGTCCAAAGCGGGCTCACCAGTTCGGGGGTCACGGAAAAGATCTAAATCCCAGAAAACCCAGTGCCAAACAGCTGCCAAAAATAGCAAGCCAGACAGCACGATATGGGCAAGGGCAACGCCTTCAAATGACCAGAAACCAGGATCAAAACCTGTTTCGCCAGTCACACTCCAACCGCCCCAAGACCCGGTTACACCGAGACGTGACATGAAGGGAAGGACGAACATGCCCTGACGCCACATGGGGTTCAGAGCGGGATCGCTTGGATCAAAAGTAGCTAATTCGAACAGGGCCATAGAGCCAGCCCAGCCTGCCACGAGTGCTGTATGCATCAGGTGAACAGAAATCAGTCGTCCGGGATCGTTAACCACGACTGTATGTACCCGGTACCAGGGTAGTCCCATTGACTACGCGCCTCCTCCTAGTTTGGAAATGTTAGCCGTACATTAAAATACCGATACAAGTAGGCTACCAGATCTCACCATCGGCTCCAATGCTGATGCTGAAGAAAATCCCCAGAGGCAAAGCAAACTATGGAAAAAAATTGACCACCTACTCCGGTAGTGAATCCAGACGATTCCCGACGGACTATTACACTCAATATTAAAGATTAAAGTGTATAAAGAAGTGTAACTAGAGTTCATAATCCAATGCAAGTTGAATTTTTAGAATTCTATCGATAACGTCGTTCTCGCCTTTACAGAGGTTGCCTTTGGAGCCATTCGATGCCCACCATTAAGTTTGTTAAAGAAGATGTTGAGATCACAGCGGCGGATGGCGCAAATCTGCGGCAAAAGGCTATAGACAATCAAATTGATATCTATACGCTGACAGGCAAAATGATGAACTGCGGTGGCTATGGGCAATGCGCCCTCTGCGTGGTTGAAATTGCTGAGGGTGAAGAAAACCTGTCTCCCCGTACGGTGGTTGAGGAAAAAAGGCTCAAGAAGCGACCTGCGAACTGTCGTCTTGCTTGTCAGACCTTGGTTAATGGCCCAATTAGCGTGGTGACCAAGCCGAAGAAAAAGTCCAAGAAGTAGCGTCTGGCTGGCTGTGGGGCTTGGTCCAAATCTGAAGCCTGCCCCACGACTAATAGCAACCTAAGCCCCATTGGGTTCATTGCGTTGAGGCAGAGTGCTATGCTTAGCCATATGGTTTGTTGTTGAGATAAGTAGTAGCTAAGTCCTATGGAAGTCAATAATTTAGGGTTTGTAGCCAGCATTCTGTTTGTGTTTGTGCCGACTGTCTTTTTGCTTATTCTCTATATCCAGACCAACAGTAAGGAAACCGGATCGTAGTCAAGCTTCGGGCATTGTCCCGACTACAGACCAAACGAACCCAAATAGATATAAGAGCAGGCATGAATGTTAGAGCCTGCTCTTATCAGTTTCATAAAGAGGTGATGGAATACCTTGTTCCATCACCTCTTTTGTTTGCTATAGCAAGCCGCGGTGACGAATAAAGATGAGAATGGCCGCCCAAGAGCCCAGAGTGACCTTGAGGGCCACTAGGATGTTGAGCATGGGAATCCAGCCACCGCTCATCAGGGTGCCAGGGGTGCCATAGGGCAGCTGGAGACCGATTAGACTCACCACGGCTAGGATAATAAAGATCAGCACAGAGACTTTTTCTAGGGTGGCGGCATGCCAGCGTTTGTAAATCGATTCCATCCGCTGGGTCGATGTTGTGATCGCCACTAGGCCAATGGCGGTACCGCCAGCCACACCCGCTGCAAAGCCGCCGCCTGGGCTGAGATGGCCGCGAATAGCGAGCTCAATACCGATGAGGGCGGCAATGGTGGCCCCTAACTGGGCTAAAACGATCGACGGGTGGTCGGTGAATTGATGGATGTTGCAGGAGGGCTGTTCGTCGGACAGCAAAAACCGTACGCCCATGATCGATAGGGTGAAGACGACCACTTCAAAAATGGTGTCGTAGAGGCGGTTTCTAAAAATAATGCCCGATACAGTATTTGAGACGCCGCTTTCCTGGGAGATGATTTCAACAATGTCCACGGTGGCCAGCTCTGCCGCCAGGTTAGGAAAAACCAGCATTTTGATATATAGGGCGATGCCCGCGGCCAGGTAAATCCACTTCATGATGAAAGCTCCATAGGACGATCAATAGATGTCTGGGCCGAACGGTTCCAAAGCGCAACGCTGGCCAAACTGATGGGGACTCCTGACTGAAGGATGGTTTGCAGCCGCTGAACCCTCGTTTCTAGACGATAGGGGGGTAGAGGTGAGGGGTGTTGCTGATGGCCACTTTGTGGCTGGGTTGGCAGACAAAGGGTATGAATGTCTCCATGGAGAAGGGCAGCCTCTAGGGCTGAATCGTTGTCATAGGGAACGATTTCAAGCCGCATATAATACTTGTTCAACAGCTGTCGCAGGGTGCGAAATAATTCATCTGTCTCGGGTGCCGGTTGCTGGGATGAATCGGGTTCGCTGTGGGAAATGTCTGTGGCTGCCTCCGGTGTGAGAATGCCCATACGCATGGCCATGGATGAGCGGACGGCGATGGCATAGAGGGTGATGGAAAGCATGGTCCCTACGAGGGCCTCGGTGAGGGCAACATCGGCAGCACCCAGCAGCGCATAGACAAGGGCTGCGATCGCACCTAAAATTCCGCGCACCACGAGGGCATGGTAAGGATTGGCCTGGGTGATTACCATGGCCGCACTCAGGGGTAGTAGGGCTGCGATCGCAATCACATAGCCACTATCGGCCAGACTAATAGCTTCCATGGTTGCCTCCATTTGTATCACTGCTAGAACAGTAGGCCAGCACGTATCCCAGCACCGTATTCCAAATAGCTAGGGAAATCAGCGCCAAAACTAATAGCGGCCATTCGCGGGGAATCTGAAGTAACAGCCCCACAATCATGGCCATCGACCCCAGGGTGTCAGACACCGACAAGCTGTGGAGTTTAAACAAAATTGAACGCTGGCCTAACAGGGGCCAGGTACCCCAAAACCAAAACCCTAGACCTATCACCATAAGTAAGGTGCTGAGGTGATTAATCGCTGACGACATCATCAAGTTGCTCATCATAGGGTTTCCATCCGTCTCAGAATGTGGGCCAACAGCATCAGAGCCGCATTACCCACACTGAGAATTAGCACCCCCACTAGGCCAATCATCCAATCATCCCGCAGGACTGAGACCACTAAAATCATCATCGAAGCCTTGGTGGCGACACTGGAAAAGGCCAGCATTTTTTGCCAAATATTGTCGTCTTGCCACGCCTCATAGAGAGGTATCAGTAGGGCGGCCACCATGGCCATGGGTAACCAGTTCATTTGCGCCTCCGTTGGATGCGGTGAACGTCGTATCTGCCATCCTCATCATTGCACCGCACGACAATGGTTTTGGGGGTGAAGGTAATCAAGAAAATATCAAGAAAAATCAGACCCGGTGTGCGATAGGGGCGTACCCGCTCATGCACTATGGCTTCATGGCGATGGGGACGCACCATAATTTCAATGGCTTCTATGTAGGCTTGGGGAATGGCTTGAACAATTTCCCACAGCACATGTAGCCATTCTTTTAGAATTTCTGGCAGCATGGTCGGGCCTTTACGGTGGTAACGCCATGGCAGCAGCAGGGCCACCGCAACCCCAATCAAAATATTGGGCAAACTGCCATCGGCGGTAATCAAAAACCAGATGGTTAGCCTCAGTAACAGATCCAAATAGCGAATCATGCCAGCGTCATTCCCAATAGCAGCGACAATATTAGGCTCATCATTCCGATCAAATTCTCCAGACGTTCAAACGTAGCTGGTAAACGCACATTGGCCAGCTGTAGCTGTTTGGTGAAATTCTGAGCGATGCACCATGACATCAATCCATAAATCAACCAGCCTCCCCCTATTGTTGCCAGGGCTTTGAGCAAATTTTTGGTGGTGTAGGCGTCGCCATAGAGACTATTGGCTAGTAACAGCCCGCTCAGTAGGGGCAGTAACGCCCACCATAGTCCAGGTGCTTTAAGCTTGGGCCAGCCAAGTTTGGTGGGTAAAAATAACAGCTTGGAAAATGCGATCGCAGTTCCCACCGCTGCTCCACTCATCACCACCTGCTGCCACCCCGACAGATACGAAAGAGTCTGAGCCTTGGCCCCAAAGCCCGCCAAAAGAGGCAACCCCGCCATCGATAGGCTCGGTATTGCCAGGGCAACCCACATCGCTAAGGGGAGCTTGCCCTGGCGTAGTACCTGAAACTTTCGGCTGGGTAAGTTACCCACACTCAAAAATAACGCCGCCTTGGCCAACCCATGGGTGAGGGCATACAGCCCCGCTGCTGCTGGCGTTACCAAAACAAACCCCATCTGGGAGAGGGTGCTAGCAGCCAGCATTCGCTTAGTATCCCGTTCCAAAATGGCATAGGTTACCCCCAAGAGAGTTGCACCCACCGCAAACATGCTCAAAACGGTTGCCACTGATTCCATCATCAGGCCGCAGCGCACCAGGGGAAACACGCCAGCCTTAACCACTACCCCCGATAGCAAGGCCGAAACCGGTGTCTCCGACTCTCCATGGGTGAGGGGGAGCCAGAGACCGGACACAAATAACCCACCCTTGGTCAGCAGCCCCAAAAAGATTAGCGCCATGGCCTCAGTCGGCGCATCTTGCAGTCCCATAAAAGCAAACGAATGGTTCGCCTGATAAACCAAGACTGCGCCGATCAGATAGAACAACATGGCTGTGTTGCTCACAAACAGATAGCGTAGACCCACCCAAATTGATCGATCGGTGCGCGGATAGGCAATTAACAAAAAAGCTGCAATGCCAATCACCTCTAACGCCACATAGAGGCTGATAAAATCCGCACAGATAAAGACCGCATTGACACTACCGTGTAGGAGCGTAGTTTGGGCATAAAAAAAGGCATTTTTACCCTGTCGCCAGCAGTACAAAACCACTGCAGCGGTGACCACTGCGTTGGTCACAATAAAATAACCGCTGAGACTATCAACCCTAAGGGTGACCCCAAAGCTATCCAAGAACTGCCAGTTCAGCACAGATGAGGGCTCTAACATGCGTCCTAGGCCGTAGCCCAGGGATATTATCGATACCGCCAGCGCAAACAAACGCCCCAGTTTAGGGACCAAATAGCCGCTAAAGCCTAGAAATAGGGGTAGGGCCATCCAAAGAATGGTTGTGGTAGCCATGGCCTTGGTTGTCATCAGAGCAGCGGTCATAGCTGAGTCTCCTGCTCAATCTCCCGGGTCTCTAAGGTGGGATAATTTCGCGCCAGTTTCATCACCCCCACCAGCATCAGAGCTTGAATCGAAAACCCAATCACAATGGCTGTTAAAATCACTGCCTGCGGTACCGGGTCAGCATAGGTTGTTCTCCCCTGGTCCAACACAATTGGAGTAACCAGTCCACCCCGTGCAGACACTAGAACGTAGTAGGCAATGACGCCAGTACTCATGACATCCATTGCAATGATTTTCATCATCAGGTTGTGTTTAAAGATGATGCCAAAAAATCCTAAGAGAACCGTAGCAAAGACAAACGCTTCTAAAATAACCATGGGAGATCTCCTTACTCAACGGTCGATAGAGTCTCGCTAGTCGTAATCACCTCGGTGGCTGGCCGTTCTCTCATTACAAACTGTAGTAATGGGGGAGCTAAGAACGTTGTGATAATCACCATCACAATAATGGCTGCCTCCAGAGGTCGGTCTAACACACCGCTAGCAGTACCAATGCCGGCAAAAACCAATCCCACCTCACCTCGGGGAATCATGCCTACACCAATGGCCAGTCGGTTAATCTCTGGCTTACCCCACACCGCCCAACCGGTAACTAGCTTGCCAATAATGGCGACCCCAATTAAAAACGTAGCAATGACCAAGCCAGCTCGGTTTTCTGCCACGACGGGGTTCAACACACTCAGATCAGCTTTTGCCCCTACGGTAACAAAGAAAATCGGTACCAAAATATCTGCAACTGGCATCACCTGCTGGTCAAGCTCTTTGCGCTTATCGGTTTCGTCTAGCACCAGCCCCGCCGCAAACGCTCCTAAAATTGCCTCTAGGTGAATGACACTGGCTAAAAATGCCATCACTAAAGCAAAGGTAAGGGCAGGAATCAGCAGAGCTCCTCGAGTTTGCAACTTATTGGCGATGGTCACAAAACTGTGATTAAAAAACTTACCCAACAAAATAGAGCCGATTAAAAACGCACTGGCGCCCACGATTAGATAAATCAAATTGAGCAGGTCTACTTCACCTGTTTTTGCCAGACTGGCTACCACAGCCAGCACAATAATTCCCAATACGTCATCAATGACGGCGGCTCCAACAATAATCTGGCCCTCGGTGGATTTTAGCTGCCCCAGATCTGATAAAACTTTGGACGTAATCCCAATGCTTGTAGCCGTGAGGGCAGCGCCAGCAAATACAGCTGGAATCAGTGGCACATGGAACAGACTCACCAGCCCCACTGTCCCCAGGGCAAAGGGAGCCACCACACCAACCACAGCGACGATGGCCGCCTGATAGCCCACTTTACCCAGCTCTCTGAGGTCAGACTCTAAGCCGATTTCAAACAGCAATACAATGACACCCAGCTCTGCTAAGACCGAAATCACCTCGCTTTGACTCTGAAAAATATGCATCAAAGCAGTGTCGTCTAAATGCCCCAATCCCTGAAGAGCTCTCATTAGAATTGAGTCGGTAGCTGCCGCTGTATTTTCAGGAAACATCACTAAATGCAACACTGAAATACCGACGACAACACCCCCCACTAATTCACCTAGGACTGGCGGTAGACTGACTCGCTTAGAGAGTTCTCCCCCGAGTTTGCTGGCCAGATAAATGGTGACCAAGCTCAGCAGTACCCCTATCAACACCCAAGAACCATAGTCAGAAGGTGGGGTGGTAGCAACAGTCCAGGGGACCGATGGCCAAACGTCTACGAAATGGCTGAGAGACGTGTAAAAAACAGTATTGAGCACGACGAAACTCTCCTGACATTGCATAAATTACTTTTGATGCAACTTTAAGACTGCTCTATGTCTGGAATAGCAGTAGCTGCAAGTCAATTTCTCCTAATCTGAAATTCATTGGCGTGAAGCCCAGCGCTAGTGCCTAGAGACCCTGGGGAGACACAAGCAGTTGTTAGTAGTTGCCTAGGCGAGGGCCTCTTGCCCATGGGGCGCGAGTAGCGCCCCCAGACAGGTGGTTTCTGGAGTAGGCGCTGCCTAAAGCCAAAATCCACAACTACTGCATCATTGACCTGTGGCCTAAATCACGGGGGAGACGTCTAACCCTGGAGCTGTCTCTTCGGCAGCGGTTGTTTCCGGCCCAGGAAATAAATCAGACACCGCGTGACTAATGGCATCTGCGCGGCTGACGTAGAGATGCTCGGTGGGAATATGCTTGAAAATACCCAGCTTTTCCATGCGTCGTTTTGTCTGACCTGCGGCTCCGACAATAAAGATCTGACGATCTTTTTCCACAGCCTCTTGAATCGCATTTTCTAGCGCTAATGATGCGGTGACGCCTAGATGGGGAACATCACTGATGTCAAAGACGATGGCATCACAGTCTCTGATGGCGTTGTGCTCACGTGCAATGGCCTTAGCGACACCAAAGATCATAGGACCACTAAGTTGGAACAGCAGTACGCGACCCTTGGCCTCATCTAACCAGCGTTTTTCATCCCGACTCAGTAAGACTGTGTCGTCGGCATCACTAATAGCTTGTACTGATCCAGACTGTAGGGTGCTCATACGGTCAATCGTCAGAATATTGGCGACAAAGACACCAATACCCACCGCTGAAATCAGGTCGACAAGAACCGTTAGCAGAATGACCCCGTACATAATCAGGGCACCTTTGATGGAAATCTGATGGGCTCGTTTGAGAAAATCCCAATCAATAATGTCAATACCAACTTTTAGGGCAATCCCTGCCAAGACGGCTAGGGGGATAGTGGCTGCCAGATTTGCTGCCCCTAGGATAACCACCAGTAAAACTGAGGCTCGCACCAAACCGGAAAGAGCTGTTCTACCACCGGTTTGAATGTTAACTACCGTACCCATGGTGGCACCAGCACCGGCAATACCACCAAATAGACCAGACATGATGTTTCCTATGCCTTGACCGATCAGCTCCTTGTTAGAGTTATGTTCGGTGCGAGTCAAGCTGTCTGCTACTACTGATGTCAACAGTGCATCGATACAGCCCAACATCCCCAAAACAGCAGCATCTACAAACATGAGCTGCAGCTGATCAAAACTAAAGGTTGGTGTCTGTAATGCCGGGAATCCCATGGGAATCTCACCGATACGGCGAATATCAACATCGGGAAACAGCAACAGAGACAATACTGTTCCAGCGATCAGGGCGATTAGCTGGGGGGGGACCAAACGCCGCATTTTGGCTGGCATGAACCAAATGATAGCGACAGCCGTTGCTGCCAACATTGTCTCGGCGGGTTGAATATTCGCCAGGAGTGTTGGTATCGATTGCAGTGTACCTACCACGCCTCCTGGAGGACTAGCCTGTCCTAGGAAAGGGGCTAGTTGCAAAATGACTAGGATGATGCCAATTCCAGACATAAAGCCGGAAATGACGGTGTAGGGCATCATCGTGACGTATTTGCCGAGTCTGAGGCTACCAAAAATGATTTGGAAGACGCCTGCCATCATAACGACGGTAAAGGCCATGGCCATGCCGTTCTCAGGGTCGGCTGCAACCAGATTGGCAATCACAGCGGTCATGATGACGGTCATGGGACCCGTCGGTTCAGAAATCAGGGTGGGAGTTCCACCAAAAAGGGAGGCGAAGAAACCAACGAGAACAGCTCCCCAAAGTCCTGAAGCAGCCCCAGCCCCAGACGCGACGCCAAAGGCGAGAGCCATGGGTAAGGCGATGACGGCGGCGGTTACCCCGCCAAAGAGATCTCCTTGGAGATTTCGAAAGTGAATTTTATTGGTCAGTTGCATTGGTGGAGGCACCTCACTGAATATGTTTATGGGATGTGAAATTCACTTAAGCCAATGGCAAGACTTGTGGGCCAAGTCTGGATGCTATTGAGCCTGTATAAGACTTCCTGCCCAATCTCTGTTATGGAGACTTGTTTTTGGGAACAGCCTATGAGGGCTTCAACTGGAAGGTCAGATTCAATTGTTGATTGACTTTAGTAAATGCAAAAACTTTTTCGATTGACTTTAGTCTATAAGTAATCCGCCCCAATTTGCAATCCCTGCGGACTAATCATTTTTGATAAGACTAATAAGTAGGACCTAATGGCCGCAAGGCTAACGGTCGCGGCTGGACTACCTGAGAGCGTGGGTTGAATTTTCTCTGGTTAAAGAGGCTGCGATTTCTGGAGGTGTTTTTAGGTGCTTAAAGCCTGCCAGAAGATATAGGTTGCCAGGATGCACAGCAGGAGGCGAAAGAGAACGCTGATAATTTGTTCTGGTAATTTTGGTAAAAAGCGAGTGCTAATTTGTGCGCCCACCAGACCGCCAAGACCCATGATCAATCCGGCTAGGGGAACAATATCGCCCTTTACTAGGTTGTGAATACAGGCAATGAGGGATGTGATGACGATGACTCCCAAGCTGTTGCGCACAGCGTCTTTAATGCCGGTCCCTAACAGTAAAATTTGCAGGGGCACCATGATTACTCCGCCGCCAACTCCAAATAGACCGGCCATAAACCCGGCTGTACCACCTGTGACGAGGCGTGCTGTGGTGGGATTAAGCTGGGCTGGCTTTTGAGGTGTTTGGGCGACGGCTTTTTTCTTGATGCTGACAAGATATAAATTGGCCAGTAGCAAACAGCCAAAGCCCACCTGACGCTGAATGTCTGTCATTAGGCTACCGGTTTCTGTTCCGGCGATGACAAGGATTGCGGCGGGGGCGGCTAGCCATAGTACTTGGCGAGGCTGCAGATAGCCCATGTGCCAATTTTGCCAGCTGCCTGTGCTGGCGGTTACTAAAATCGCTAAAAGGCTGGTGGCGGTGGCTTGGTCGATGGTAAATCCCAGTAGTAATAAGAGGGGCACCATCAACACACCTCCTCCAATGCCCAACAGACCTGCTAAAAGGCCTGACGATAAACCGCCTAGAATTAACAGTGCAATATCTGTGGGGGTCATGGGTTGGTGGGGTAGATGTCAAAGCATGCTGTCACAGTTAGCCTAGGAGATTGCAGGTCTATTTTCACGTCTATCTTGAAGACAGAAGTGGGG
>ERZ1740072.224-NODE-224-length-24769-cov-4.197135_pt1 | contig 24769 bp, 24 predicted proteins | sample MGYA00581733_ERZ1740072 | MGnify/ENA primary metagenome ERZ1740072 (study PRJEB43018, sample SAMN04849741) | marine metagenome | isolation source: floating plastic debris | place: Pacific Ocean | collected 2008-08-30 | study: EMG produced TPA metagenomics assembly...
CCCATTTCAACGGCTGCCGCATGGATGGCATCGAGGATTTGCCAGCGGACGCGCGGTGGCTCGACCCGCCAGTCGCCACCCGTGCCATGTATGGCACTTTCGCCGAGAAAATGGTCTTCCAGATCACGAAATACGGGCAGGACATCTTGCCAGCCCCAGCCATCAAGGCCTAGAGCCTGCCAACCATCATAGTCGGCAGCCTGGCCGCGCATCGTGATCATTGCATTGATCGCAGACGACCCGCCCAGGACTTTGCCGCGCGGATAGTTGAGGGCGCGTCCATTCAATCCGGCTTGCGGCGTAGTCTCGAACATCCAGTCGGAGCGGGGGTTACCGATGGCGAACAGATACCCGACCGGGATATGAAACCAGATCCAGTTGTCGCGGCCGCCCGCTTCAAGCAACAAAACCTTGTTCGATGGATCTGCAGAGCGCCGATTGGCGATCACGCACCCCGCCGACCCGGCGCCAGCAATGACATAGTCATAAGTGCCGGGGAAAGCGGTCGGCGTCGCCGTCATCAGCCGGGTTGCACGTCGATAAAGCGACCACCATTTGCAGCCAGGCGCCTCAGCGTTTCGCACGGGGCAAAACGGTCATCATCGGCCCCGAGATCCTGCATCGTGGCCAGCACCGCCTCGGCACCGACCATATCTCCATACAGCATCGGGCCGCCTTTGTCGGACGGCCAGCCATAGCCATTCAGCCAGACAATATCGATGTCGGACGCGCGTTGGGCCTTTTTCTCTTCCAGAATTTTCAGGCCCTCATTGATCATTGGATAGATGCAGGTGGCGATAATCTCATCCTGACCCGGCGCTTGTCCGGCTGCGACACCCGTCACATCCGCAATAATCTTTGCGGTCACATCGAATGGGATTGGGCGACGATTCTCATCATAATCGTAATAGCCAGCGCCGGTCTTCTGCCCGCGGCGATCCAGCTCGCACAAGGCATCGCGGATCGGATTGGCCGTTGTTGCGCCCTTCTTCCAGCCAATATCGAGGCCGGCCAGATCGGACATCTGATACGGGCCCATGCGGAAGCCAAACGCGTTCAGAGCGGCGTCCACATCCCAAGGCATGGCGCCCTTATTGACCAGCTTCTGGGCCTGCGCTTGCCGCGCGAACAGAATGCGATTGCCGACAAAGCCCGGGCAAACGCCAACCAGAGTCGCGATCTTGTTGATCGTTTTGGCGAGATCCATGCTGGTCGCGATCACATCATCTGCGGTATGATCGGCGCGGACGATTTCGAGCAGTTTCATAACATTGGCGGGCGAAAAGAAATGCAGGCCAATGACGTCCTGCGGAAGGCTGGTAACGCTGGCAATTTCGTCAATATCAAGGGCCGAAGTATTGGTGGCGAGGATTGCGCCCGGCTTGGCGATGCGATCCAGATCGGTGAAAATCTGTTTTTTCAGGTCCATATCCTCAAACACGGCCTCGATGATCAGCTCGCAATCCGCGAATGCGTCCATGGTTAGCGTGCCATTGAGGCGCGCCATGCGCTCATCGACTTCCTCGACCGGGAACCGGCCTTTGTCGGCGCTGCGCTGATAATGCCCACGGACGACGCCCAGACCACGATCAAGCGCGTCTTGCTGGCGTTCCAGAATGGTGACCGGGATGCCGACCGTGGCAAAGTTCATCGAGATACCCCCGCCCATCGTTCCGGCCCCGATGACGCCGACTTTTTCAATCGTGCGACGCGGCGTGTCGGCTGGCACATCCGGAACGACCCAGGCATCACGGCCAGCCTGGGCGATATAATCTGAAACTTCTTGCGGGGTCATGGAGATAGCGGGCATGGAACGCCTTTTCGATAGTCAGGTGTTTGATGAGAACCAGACCATACCGCGCCGAAACATGGATTGAAAAGCGACGACCATGGTTTCCGTCGCGGCTGCCATTTGAAACGCAATTAAAAAAACTCAGCCATTTCATTGAAATGGCTGAGTTGAAGTGTTGTTTGCTCGCCTAATTCTGAACGAGTTTGTTCCGGTCCGTCGGATTATGCTCGGCCAGGAATTTGAGGATTTCCTCACGAATGGTCCGCGGTTCCTCTGTTCGGAAGGCACCGTAGGAGTGACCGGCTTTGCGCATGATGACATATTCAAAGTCCGCATCGGCGCTCTTCAATCTGTTCTCGAGCATCTCTGCCTGTTCAATCGGTACAATATTGTCCTTTGACCCATGGAACAGGAAGACCGGGATTTTGAGCTTGTCCAGATTGCGCGCCGGTGAGCGGGCGATGAGATCATCATAATAGGCGTTCTGATCACCCAGCTGTGTGGTCCAATACTCGAAAGTGCTCGAATTCTTGCCGCGAACAGCACGAGACCAGCGTTGCATTTCGAACAAGTCATAAACGCCGCCCCCGGCCAACACACAGCGGAATGCATCCGGCGTTGCGACGGCGCCCTGCATTGCTGCGTATGCGCCATAGGAGAAACCTTTGATACATCCGCGAGTCGGGTCGACATAACCTTCATTGATGAGATGGGTTAGCCCGTCTTCGACATCAGTTTGCATCAGGCCGCCCCATTCTCGATAGCCCGCATGTGCGAACCGCTTGCCAAACCCAGAAGATCCGCGGAATTGCGGTTGGAACACCGCATAACCGCGCGAAGCAAGCAGTTGCGCCGTGTCATCCCAAACAAAATTATCGCGCGCTTGCGGACCGCCATGAGGATAAAGGACAAAGGGATGCTGGCCTTTCTCTTCACCAAAGGGCAGCGTCAGATAGCCAAACAACTCTTTGCCGTCGCGGGCCTTGTAGCTGACAATTTTGGTTTGATAGGCGGCCTTGCCGGATAAGGATGCGTATTGGTCTCCAAGTTCCGTGATCTTGACCTCATCAAGCTCATAAAGCGCGAAAAAGCCAGGATGCCCGGGGCCGGATACATCCAGAAGCCATTTCTTGCCATCGACCGACATGTCGGTGATTTCAAAATTCACCTGGTCTCCGAAATAGGAGACGAGGGCATCCACATGACGCTGCTGGTTCGGGTCGAATAACAGCATTTCAGCCTTGCGACCGGCCCAGGAGACGCCAATCAGCTCTCGCGTATTCGGGTCGAGAATAATGCCCGAGGCGCCGCGATCGCCTCCCATATCATAGTCTGGGTGCGCGGCGATCATCTCGACATGCTCACCAGAGGAGAGATCATACAGATAGATGCCGTGGCGATCCTCGCCTTGAGGAACATCTCGTACATAGAAGAGCGGAGCGGTTTCAGAGGGTGCGAGAATGGTCATCTTGAACGGTTGATCCAGTTCAGAGATGACATCATCCGTCTTGATGGATGCCCCTTTTTTCCACTTTACCCGGCCATTCTCTTGCTGGTCTGCAACGAAATATACGTTTCGATTGCCGGCTGCGTTCACATCAATGCGATATTTCAGATTGCCTTGCGAGTCAGTTTCATACCCATTCGTGCGGGCCTGACCGCGTACATATTGATCGAACTCGCCAGTATTAACATTGACCTTGTAAACATCGGCTCCGCCATATTCGAAATTTCCGGACAGGCGGTTGGTGATTTCGACTCGCCGCGTCTGTACCAGAATATGGTCCGGATCGTTCGGGGAAACATCCAGAAGCTGATTATCGGACAGGTAATTGTCCAGCTGCTCATCCCCTTCAAAGATGCGCACAATATTGCTGCCATCGCGATCCATGAGATAGAGCGTGTCGATGCGCGTCCGCCGAATGTCTGGATCGGCCCAGTCTTCGGGATCCAGAATGCTAAGGGTGTCACCGGAGAACACAACAAAAGCTTCGATGACCAGCTTATCATTATTAACCCAGTTGATGTCGCTAATGATGATGTCGTCGAAAAACGTTCCGGTGAACTGCAATTCTGGCGCTTCCAGGTCGGCAACGACCAGGTAATAATCGAGTCCATCGCGCCGGACGCCAGCGACGTATTTTCCGTCAGGCGATAATTCCAATCCGGTGAAGGTGGGCTCGGCCACATAATCGCGGACAGATGGAACATTATCTTCGGTTGTGACGATTGTGTCTAACACACGAATTGGATCTTCGGCCTGTGCCCCGAATCCGAAAAACAAAACAGCGGTTGCAGCCGCGAACGCTCGCGCAACTCTCATATGACTACCCTCGTTTATTCTCTCACTTCAGATAGAAATTACGGAATTCGCGCGCGCGTCAAGCACCAAAATTGTCTCAAACTGCATTCTTGAACTGAGACGAAGTGAAAATCAGGCTGGTGCCTATGGTTCGCCTGCGCTGCCCATGGATTTGTTCGTCCACAACAGGAAGCCGTCTTCGCGGAATCGATGCCAGGTGGAGTAGCGCCATTTGTCAGGATGACTGACCAGACCATGCTTGACCGGATTGCCATGCAAGTAGCCAATATGACGTTCAAGATCGACCAGGTCTCGAATCTTGTAATCCCAGTATCGCTGTTGCCAAAGGGCGGCGCTGCGCTGTTTCTCGGATAGGATCCCATTGTCGAGGATGCGCTTGGTGAAGCCAGACTGAAGATACGAGATCCGGCGATCATAATCGAGATCGTCTTCAGGCAAGGTCCAGATCAGATGCATATGATTTGGCAGGATGACGACAGCGATTGCCTCAAACGGATACAGGCCCTCAACATCCCGCGAGCTTTCAGCCAGCAGATTGGCGTGCTTGGTCAGCAGCGTACTGTTCCTGTCCGCCAGGTTCAGCGTGAAGAACCAGGTCCGGCCTGGGTGGAATTGAGACTCGTGCGCGCGCATATTTACGATACAAGCAAAGCCCGGGCCGCTTTCGCAAGTTGCGAATTTTTCATTTAAATACAGGGCTTAGATGGCAAGTATCGGATCAATCGCACCAGGTTGGCTTAACCGTTTCGGTCAGCCAGGGTTTTGACAGTCCGTCCTGAGCCAGGAGCCAGCCAATGTGTGTGCCATCGAGATAGACGTGGGCACGTGTGCGCCCGAATCGGTCTGTGCCCTCTGGTTTGAAGGTCAGGGTCCGGCCCTGTTCAAACAGGATCTTGGCGCGGGCTTCCACTTTTTGACCGAGTGAGTCTTCGGCCGCGCAACCGGCACTGTTACCGGTCTCGGGGCTATCCCAGCCGATCAATCGCAGTCTGATCCGTTCAACGCCGCGATCCCCGAGCCGCTGCAGCTCGAACGTGTCGCCATCGACCGCAACCACGTCTCGAACTGGGGCGGTGACGCATCGTGCATTGGCCTGTTCGCACAGATTGACTGGTTTTTTGGGCAGGTTGCTCGCGCCGCATCCCGCGAGGGTCAGGGCCGCGAAGACAGGAAAAATGCGCATGCCTGAATGTGTCCGTCGCGGACGATGGGGTCAAGTGTCGAAACGCCCGGCCGAGGATACCGGCAGGGCGCTCCATTTCTCAGATCAAAGGCGATCACTTACCGCTGTGAGCGCATCCTTCAACGCTGCAATGCGCGGATCATCAGAGTTGCCGCTGAGCGCGGCTGCCAGCTCATTCAACTCCATCGCCGTGGCGCGATCCCCGCGATCGGCGGCGAGCGAGCCGGAGGCCGTTTCAAGCGCAAAGGTGAGCGCTTCGATCTGTTCCGCGGGCAGGGCGGCACTGCGTTCGAGCTGGTCGACATAGGCCATTGCAACGGCTGGATGGCCGGTCGGCCAGGTGACAGCGAATTGCTGTTGAGGATTGAACAGCTCGCCCTGGTCTGCCACGGCAGCGGCAGCGATTTCATGAGCGCTCATGGCGTCGCTGGCTTCGAGCTCAAACACGTCCAGGCCGCGCTGGATTTCGGTGCCGTAAATGCGGCCATCATACCAATAGGTCGACCAGTATCCGCCGAGCACCAGACGCTCTTCATGGATGGGGCCACGGTCAAAATAAGCAATTTCCTGAGGATTGGCGCTATCGGTGAAGTCAATCAGAGACATGCCGCCCTGATACCAGGCCTGGACGAAAATATCGCGGCCGGGCACGGGCACGATGGAGCCGTTGTGCGCAACACAGTTTTCCTGCTCGGTCTGTGGTGCAGGAAGTTTGAAATAGCTGCGGAATTCGAGTTTGCCATCGACAATGTCATAGATCGCATTGGCACCCCAATCCATCGGATCAGAGGCCCGGCAGCGGGGTCGGCTGCCGCCGCCCCATTCGTCTGTGAACAGAACTTTGGTGCCATCATTGTTGAAGGTTGCGGAATGCCAATAGGCGAATTTCTGATCCAGCACGGCATCGATCCTGACCGGCTTGTAGGGATCAGAAATGTCGAAGATCACACCGTTGCCTGAGCAGGCGCCTGCGGCGATATTCTGTTCCGGAAACACCGTAATGTCGTGGCAATGATCCGTACGATTGGTGCGTTGTGTGTCATCGCCATGATCGCCGCCTTGCCAGAGGCCGGCAATTTGTCCCGACTCGGTATCCATGAAGACCGTCGGGCTGTCGACGATGCGGGATTGCGCCGGGTTAGCGACCGGGATCTCGATCACGTCAATGCGAAACAGGGCGGTGCGGTCATCGCCCGGGACGTCTCCGACGCAGCCGGCCAGTTCGTCTTCTTCGCGTATGGAGGCCGTACCGGAATTATAAACGATGATCTTGCCGTTCGCATCCGGGCCCGACACGACCGAATGCGTGTGCGATCCGCGGCAGGTTTGCACCTGACCAACCTGGCGGGGTTGTCTCGGGTCTGAAATATCGAAAATGCGCAAGCCGCGGAAACGCTCTTCGCTGACATCATCGGCAATGCCTTGCCGACCACAATCGACGCGTCCACGCGTTTGTTCGACGGACATAATCAACAAATCGCCGACCACGGATACATCGCCTTGTCCGCCAGGGCAGACGACGGAGCTGATCAGCGTTGGTTCAGCGGCGTCCGTCAGCGTGTAAATGTTGAATCCGTGATAATTGCCGACGATCATCATGTCGCCGGAGAAGGCCATATCGGTGTTCGAGAAACTCAAAAGCGGCGAGCGTTCGCCCCATTCGGTTTCCTCATTTGACTGATCATCGCCGCGTTCCGGATCCACGGGTGCGGCCTCTGTCATATCCATGTGCCCCGCATGATCTCCATGGCCTTCATGACCGGCATGATCCATTTCAGCCATGTCCTTATCGGCAGCTACGGCTTCATCCTTGGGCGGGATAATGGGCGGCAGACCGGACGGATTGCCTGGATCGAAGAAGCCGGGAGGCTTTGGCAAAGTTGCGATCATCTTCAGATTGGAGATCGCTTCGCCGGCATCAGCAAAGCCGGCCTTCAATCCACCACGGGGATCCGTCGAGAGGCCGGCCAGAAGGTCATTCATCCGCTCGATTTCGGCGGTTTGATCATTCACAATATCATTGACGAATTCAAACAGGACCGGGTCGTAGGCCGAGCCCGGCTGTTCCAGCAGGTCCGTAACCATGGTCACCGCGCCATCATGATGAGTGACCATTAAGGTCAGAAACAGTTCGTCAAACCCCGCACCTTGCGCCGCCGCCAATTGACTCATCTGCTCAGGCGTCGCCATGCCCATCATCTCATGCGACATATGCGTGGCATGATGTTGATGCGCCGTCGGGGCCGCTTCACCGCGTGACGCGAGCCAGTCTTGCATGAATGCGATTTCGTCCGCCTGGGATGCATCAATCCGTCCGGAAATATCGATGATGGACTGGTTATTGGTGCGCTCAGCGACGAGCGCGGCCATTTCGACCGCCTGTTGGTGATGCGGGATCATGTCCTGCATGAAGCGCACATCATCTAGCGAGTAACTGGTATCCGCAATCGTCGCCGCTTCATCCGCGCTCAGCGTCTTGGTCGGCTCACCAGGCGCGCCCGGCTGGATGATGGCAACATCCTCCGCCGTCGCGGTGGCGATACAGCCGCTCAAGGCCAAGGCGAAAATACTCACCGCGCTGCTGGTCAATCGTCGACTGCACGAATTTGGTTTGCTCATCCGGAACTCACTCTTTGGTTAACAATTTTGTTAACTGATATGGCACATGGGGCGAAACGGGCAAATACAAATACGGGTGATCTGCAACGCACTTCCACGTAAATAAAGACCCCAGCCGATGACCGGCTGAGGCGTTTCGTGGTTTTAAGCGTGTCCGCTCTTATTCCAAAGTATCAATGATCGCTTTAGGACGCGACACGGAGCGCAAAATCATCATGGATTGCGCCGTCATCGTGAATTTCATCGTGACATCCTCCGGCACTTCCGCGTTACGCACCGCGCAGCTGCCGCCGGTTCCAGATCGATTGACCTGGCAATCGGTTTCGTCGCTCTCAATTCCGAAATGCGCCTGCATCGCACCGATTTCGGCGCCGACATCGATGCCCGGCTTGTTCAGGGATTGGCTGATAAAGGCGAGGGTGCCATCCGAGCGTCCGAGCGAAATGGAGGACAATCCGTCTGGTCCGCTATAACTGCCCCGGACGAATTCAATCGATCCATGGTGCCAATCCTCGTAGCGGGTGATGTCGCCGGCCTGATAGCCCTCTGCGAGCAGGGCGTTGAACGCGTCTTCGGGCAGAGTCGAAAGGCTGATGCCTTCGATCTCGGCGGTTTCAAATATAGCGGCGTCCCGGATCAGGGGGGCGGCTTGCGCTGTATTTGCAGCTGAGAGCACAAGCCCTGCCAAGCCAATTGCAGTGATGATTTGTTTCATAACCGGCCTCCGTCTCGTGTCGCTGTTGTAAGGTTTAGTATGCACTCCGATTTGGGCAGGTTTTTGTCGAACATGGGGATCGCGTGCGGCGAGTCCCGGCCTGAGTGGCCTGAGATCCCCGCCGGCGCGGGGATGAGCGAGGGTCGGAATCCGACCGGGTTCAGCGTGCACTTATCTTCAACGCCATGATCATTCATCGCTATCTCTTCGCGCATTACCAGCAGGTCGCCGTCTATTTCTGGCCGATCCTGTTCTGGAACCTGTGGCGGGTTGATCGCTGGAGTGAGGCGACGGGCCGGCAAGCCTTTGTTCAAGTTGACCGCTATGGCCGGGCCTGGGTGCCGTATTTTGAAGGCATGGCGCGGAACTATATGGCGCATGATCCGGATACGCGTTTCTATGCGCCCAGCGACGTTGCAGATCTATGTCCGCAAGTCTTTGCACGGGCCATCTCCCAATTCTCCGTCGACGCCAGCGCAAGCTGGGGGCCATGGCATGAACGGGCCACTTGGACCATTGGAGGGAGTGGTCCCTGGACCCCAGCTTGCGCTGGCGTCGGCGGAACCAGGGTGCATCTCGAACCCGGCTAGCCGCAATCCAAAACCCCCGAACGCCTCATCCTGAGCCTGACGAAGGACGAGGCGGGGCTTCCCGCAAGCCCGACCCCCAACCCTTCGCCAAGCTCAGGATTAGGGTCTCAAAAACCAAACCAAAAATAGAGACCCGTCCCGCCCGCATGCCGGGCCGCATGTGCTGGCGCACTGGAACCGAAATCCCGTTGCCATAAAAGGAAAACCCCAGCCGGGTCTCGGCTGGGGTCCGTGAGCCGGATGGCTCTTGAATCCTTGGCTGCGTTCAACATGTAGCAGCCTCAAGACTGTGTTATTGGGGACTCAGAGGTTGCTCCATGAAACCCTTAACACAAACGGATCCAATCACCGTTCCTGGTTTCTCACTCGACATTGGATCACCTCCTTTCAGCTGTTGAACGACTATGTCCGGACTGAATCATTTGCTCCGGACAGTTCGAATTAAGCATGAGTCATGCCTAATGAAAGATGAACGTAAGGGAAGCGACATAAAAAAATGATCTGTGCCCAGGAAAACACCCACCGCGCGCACGCAGTGGGTGTTCTTTAGGCGCGAGAAGGACGCGCCCGGGGGGATCAGTCTGCCAGGGCGCCGATGACGAGGCCAATAATGGCGCCTGTGGCGATCGAGGCGAGAATGGCGTCGCCGCTATCATAGTCATGTACCCAGTGATAGCCGTGCGGCGGATCATACAGGCCCCAATAGTCATAATCTCCGATAATGATCGTATTGGTGTGGTAGCCATAATGCCCACCGATCCGATACCGCGGAACATAGCGACTGTCATAGACAAAGCTGAAGGTTGGCCGCGAGTAATAATAGAAAGGACGATGGCCACCCCAGTAAAAGGCGCGCGGCGAATAGTGCCGGAAATTGTGCCGACGATAATGATGGCGATAGTGATAGCCATTATTGTGCCGGCGATAATACCGGTTGAAATTACGGTGATGGCGATAATGCCGATCGTGGCGATAGTGTCGGTTATTGTAATGCCGGTTGCTATAATTCCGGTGATTGTAATGCCGATCGCCAGCCCGGTTGCGATGATTGTGATAGCGATCATGCTGCCGCGTCCGAATATCCCGACGTGCTTGTGAGTAACCACGATCATAGGAATTGCGACGGATCTGGCGATTTTCGCGCCGATTATCGGCCCGTCGATCAGCGCGCCGCTCGGCTCTGCGATCCTGCCTTTGTTCGAACTGGCGATTGTCCCGCCGTTCGACACGCCGCTCCTGACGCTGATCGAACTGTCGGTTGTCGCGGCGTTCAACGCGGCGTTCCTGTCTTTGGTCGAACTGGCGGTTGTCGCGCCGTTCCGTGCGTCTTTCCTGTCGCTGCTCGAACTGGCGATTGTCGCGACGCTCCGTGCGGCGTTCCTGTCGGCGCTCGCCGCGACGGTCACTCGTGTCTCGCCGGAACTCGCGCCCGGTCATGCTGCGTTCGCCGCGTACGCGATTGTCATTGGTGCGCACATTGCTGCGTCCATCCCGGCGCTCGATGCGCGCCTGGCGATTGCGCTCGGCGCGGGCATTGTCGCGCCGGTTTTCAACACGGTCCTGTGACGAGAATTGTGGTCGTCGTTCGCGATCATTACGATCTGCGTAAGCCACAGGTGCGAGCGTGCCAGCCGTCAAGGCGATGGCCGCAACCGTAGATGTCAGTCTTGAGAGGATGGACATGTGTCGCCTCCCTTTCTCTCTTCAGGCGCCCCCTAGGCACCCACAATTTCGGCTGTTCGTGACAAGCCTTGCCTGTAACACTAGGACTGCTGCCTGAATTGACCCTGAACGGAGCTTTCATGTCCCACCGCGATCACGTCTTTGTGACCGAGACGATACAGATCCCGGAATGGGAGCTGACGGAGCGATTCATCCGTGCATCCGGGCCGGGCGGCCAGAACGTCAACAAGGTTTCGACGGCGGTGCAATTGCGCTGGAATGTTCTGTCCAGTTCCATCCCAGCTGCGGTCAAGGCCCGGTTTCGGCGGCGTTATGGCGCGCGATTAACGCAGGATGGGGATCTTATGCTCGAGTCTAAGGATCATCGCAGCCAGGGATTGAACCGCGAAGCCGCGCGAAAACGCCTCGCCGACATGGTACGAAGCGTGGCCGAAGCACCGCGCCGACGGATCAAAACCAAGCCCACGCGGGCCTCCATTCGTCGTCGTTTGGGTAGCAAGAAACAACGCGGCAATGTCAAAGCGCTGCGCGGAAAAATTCGCGACGATGATTAATTAGGGCAAAGCGACCGGATTAAGGGCGATTAATCGTTCCGGCCCGGTAGGCGACAATGCAGTCGACGGCATCGCGTTTTACATGGCTGTCCGTTTGGAGAATGGAGCGGCCTTCGCCCGTAAATCGGTTATCGTCGCATGTGTCATCATTGGCATACTCGCCAGAATTGTCGCCGAAATCGAGATAAAGCGTTAGCTGCCCGGCATCGTATAGCGTTCGACAATCTGTGGCATCCCGCAGCACATGATTGCGCTGATACGTCCATTCATCGCCATCCTCCTGGAACCTGGCATCATCGCACGCACTATCATTGGCGTAATCGCCGGCATCTTCCCCAAAGTCGATATCGGCGGTGGCGACGCGAACAGGTTCAGATGGCGTGTCATCTGCGCTCTGCTCGGCTTGAATCTGCTCAGAAATGGCAAGCGCGTTTCGAACATTGGTGCGGATATTGCCGATTGTCTGTCCATCATCGAGGATCAGATAGCGGGTCAGATAGAGACTTCCATCCGTCGCTGTGGCTTTAATCGCAGACCAGCGTTGATTGATCTCATTGGCCTGTTCCGCGGTGAACGCGCCCTCAAAAATGATGAAGATCTCCAGGCCGAGGCAATCTGAGGCCTCCTGACACGCTTTGCCCTGCATCGCATAGACAAGCTCAGCGCCGTCGCCGTCCTTTTGATAATAGGCCAGAACTCCGACCGTATCCTCAAGATCTCTGCGCACGGTATGATCGAGCGATTCAGCGACAAACTGGATGTCTGCCTGGGTGACGGTCGTGATCAAATGGTTGTCGCGACTGGTGTCCTCGGCAGTTGCGGAAAACGCCAACCCCAAGGTGAGTGCGCTGATTGTAAATAACTTCATGTCGATCCCCATCTTCATGTATCGTGATTTCTTACGCCAAGAAATCTGCGTCAGCCTGACCCTGATCTGACAAAATGGCAATGTTCGGGCAGCGGTTGAGCAGATGAATGTCACCCGAATACGCCACTCACGCTGGGTTGCGGTGGTCTGTGTATTCCTGCAGCCATGATAAATCGTATCATGAAACCTCGAGCAGCCGCGCTTGCCCTTGCGGCGCCTCTGCTCTTCGCTGCACCAGCCCTTGCCGACCATGGCAAGTCTGGCAAACGCGTGACTGGAAGCATTTCGGTGCAAACCGGAAATGGTGCGTTGCATTTCGGCTATACCAATCGCGGCCATGGCACGATCGGCTATTCGGGGCACCGTCACCATAGCTACAATCGCTACCAGTCAAACCGACAGGCAAAACGGCAAGCCATTCGCGCCTGCCGACGCGCAATCCGAGCAGAAGCTGACTATCTTGGTTTTCGAGATGTCGATTTCGACGATGGCCGATATGCCGAACAAATCGGGCCGCGCGGTTTTCGTGTGACCTTTAATGAGGTCGAATTTGAAACGCGCCGGCGTGACATTGAGCGTCCTGTCACCTGCATTGTCCGACGCGGCGATCAGGTTCGCGAGATTTACGGCATCCCGCAGCGCGGACAGCGTGGCCACAGACGGGGTCATTACGGCTATTAGAACGAAATAGCTTTAACTTTCAGAATGAAAGGTTGGACGGGCTTCCCCTTGGGGAGGCCCGTTTTGCTTAGGTGGCAGGCTTGCCCTTGCGCGCGGGCGCGATAAAACCCAGCCACAAGACCTGTGGATGAGTGGAGGTTGGAGCCTATGCAAGATGTGATCGCCGCCCTTGAGGCGCGGCGGGAAAACGCGCGACTGGGGGGCGGCAAGGCCCGGATTGAACGCCAGCATGAAAAGGGAAAACTAACCGCTCGCGAACGTGTTGCGCTTCTACTCGATGAAAACAGTTTCGAAGAGACGGACATGTTTGTCGAACATCGCAGTCATGATTTCGGCATGGAAAAGCAGCGCATTCCGGGTGACGGCGTGGTCACCGGGTCCGGTACGATCAATGGTCGTCTGGTCTATGTCTTTTCGAAGGACTTCACCGTTTTCGGCGGTTCGCTGTCGCTGGCGCAATCGGAAAAGATCGTCAAAGTCCAGAAAGCCGCCGCCAAGGTCGGCGCCCCTGTTATCGGTATTTTTGATGCTGGTGGCGCGCGCATTCAGGAAGGCGTCGACAGCCTCGCGGGCTATGCTGACATCTTCATGGAAAATGTGTTGTCCTCCGGCGTCATTCCGCAAATCTCAGTCATCATGGGACCTTGCGCGGGCGGCGATGTTTACTCGCCAGCGCTGACCGATTTCATCTTCATGGTGAAGGACACGTCCTACATGTATGTCACCGGCCCGGACGTGGTGAAGACCGTGACCAATGAAGAGGTGACCCATGAAACACTAGGCGGCGCATCTGTTCACGCGGCCAAATCCGGCGTTGTTGATGGGGCGTTTGAGAATGATATTGAAGCACTGACACAAATGCGCCGTCTGATCGATTTTCTGCCCGGCTCCAACCGCGAAGCTCCGCCCGTGCGCCCGACCTATGATACGATTGAGCGCGTCGATAACAGTCTCGACACGCTGATCCCGGACAATCCGAACCAGCCTTACGATATGAAAGAGCTGATCGAGAAGACCGTGGATGAAGGCGACTTTTTTGAAATTAGCCCGGCCTTTGGTGCCAATATCATTTGCGGCTTTGGCCGCATGGAAGGCGCAACCGTCGGCTTTGTTGCCAATCAGCCGATGACTTTGGCGGGCGTGCTGGACATTGCTGCCTCGCGCAAGGCGGCGCGGTTCGTGCGTTTCTGCGACTGTTTCAACATTCCAATCGTCACATTTGTCGATGTCCCAGGCTTCATGCCGGGCACCAAACAGGAATATGGTGGCCTGATCAAACACGGCGCCAAATTACTGTTCGCCTATGCCGAAGCAACGGTGCCGAAAGTCACCGTGATCACCCGTAAGGCCTATGGTGGCGCGTATGATGTGATGAGCTCGAAACACCTGCGTGGCGACGTCAATTATGCCTGGCCGACCGCTGAGATTGCAGTGATGGGTGCGAAAGGCGCGGTCGAGATCATTTTCCGCAAGGATATTGGTGACGAGGCCAAGATCGCCGAACATACGCAGAGCTATGAAGACAATTTCGCCAATCCGTATGTCGCGGCCCGCAAAGGCTATATTGACGATATCATCATGCCGCATTCGACGCGGCGACGGGTGGCAAAAGCCTTGCGCACGCTGCAAGGCAAAGAGCTGTCCAATCCATGGAAGAAGCACGATAACATCCCGCTTTAGGAGGTCAGAGGCATGTCAGATCTACCGGTTTTTATGATCGTCAATCTCGAAGAGATCACGGATCCCGACACCAAACGCACCTAAGAAAAAGGCATCTTCCCGATGCTCCAAAAGCATGGCGGAGAGTTTGTCACCTTTGATGATAGGAGCGAGACTCTGGAAGGCAGCGACGCCCTCACCGGACGCGTGATCATCTTCAAGTTTCCAAGCGAAGCTGCCGCGAAAGCCTGGTACAATGACCCCGATTATCAGGCATTGTCCGCGCATCGACGAGCCGGCACAAAGCTGAAATTCCTGACGCTCGTCCACAGCCTTCCTCCACGCGGTTAGGCGCTTTTGGCTTGGCGAGGACAGACGCGCTCACCGCACACCATCGGCTCGCCACTTACGGCACCCTGGCGCCGGGGCGCGCCAACCATCATCAATTGGACGGCATGCGCGGGCAATGGCGCAAGGGCTATGTCCGGGGGACCTTGGTCGATTCCGGTTGGGGCGCAGCAGAAGGTTATCCGGGTATCTATCTTGGGCACGACGGGACGCGGGTCGATGTCGATGTTTTTGAATCTCCGGACTTGCCGGAGCACTGGCCACGCCTGGATGAGTTCGAGGGGACCGAGTATGAACGTGCTATCGCTGATATTCACACCGAAGCGGGGATCATCGCCGCCTCAATTTACGCGCTCCGGCCTGAGCCACCGGAGTGACCCATCTCACCGCTTTCTCCGCCAGCCTCGAAGCCGTTGCCGAGCGGTGCGAGGATGTCGTGCCGCCAGTCTATGCCGCACTTTTCGCGCGGTTCCCGGAGTTTGAAGAGCTATTTGTCCTCGACACGGATCAAGGCGCACGCGGGCATATGCTGAACGAGGCGATGAGCATGGCGGAAGGCTTGTTGAAAGATGATCCGGTGGCCGTGAGCTTTGTTTCCGCCGAGCGGATGAACCATGAAGGCTATGGCATCACCGACGAGGTGTTCGAAGGCTTCTTTCAGGTCATGGCAGATGTGTTCAGGCAATTGGCGGGGGATGCCTGGTCTCAGGACATGTCGGCGGCCTGGGACGCAGTCTTGGACGCCGCGGCAAAAGCAAAATTATAGATGGGGTGCATCCAAACCCTGGGCTGTTTGCATCTTTATTCATGAGCCCACAAACTGGGTGCAATGATAAGGAACCAAACCTATGGATGACATTCTCGTCCCGATCTTTTTATTCGCAGCAATTGTCGCGATCATCTGGCTGTTCAGCCACTATAATTATAAAAAGCGCCTGACCGCGCACGACACCCTCCGTTTGGCCGTGGAAAAGGGCCAGGAAGTTTCACCAGAACTGGTCGAACGGATGTCTTACCTGAACGATCCCGTGAAATCTGACCTGCGGCGCGGTGTCCTGCTGATCGCATTTGGGATCGCGTTCATGGTTCTGGGCGCGATTATCCCGCACGATGAACCCGAAGCGGTTCGCGGCATCCTTGGCGTCTCTTCCTTCCCGGTAATTCTGGGTCTGGCCTATCTGGGGCTGTGGCGCTTCAGTCACGACTAGAGGCGATGGGATGGGGCGACCCTACGAATGAGAACGGATAGCGATCTAGCCCGCGACGCGGCCTCTGGCGAAGAGGTCGCGTTCGAGACCCTGGTCCGGCGTCACCATGGCGCCGTGCGCGGGGTTTGCCATCGCCTGGCCAGGCACGCGGCCGAAGCCGATGACATTGCTCAAGCCGCATTCCTCACCGCCTGGCGCAAGATTGGCGGCTATCGCGGTGGGTCGTTCAAAGCCTGGATTTGCACCATCGCCTATCGCGAATTCCTGCAAGCCAGGCGCAAACAGAAGCCGGAGGTCGAATTTGATGAAAGCGCCCATATCATTGCGTTTGATACATCAGCGGCGCGGCTCTCCGATCAGATGGACCTGGATCGCGCCCTCAAGACCTTGCCCGAAAACCAACGTATTTGTGTGGTCCTTTGTGTGGCCTCAGGATTGAGCCACAGCGAAGCCTCTGCGGCGACGGGATTTCCGCTTGGAACGGTGAAATCGCACGTGTCCCGCGGGGTCGCCGCGCTTCGCAAACAGCTTGCCGCCGAAAACGTGGCGTGATGGAGTAGAATGATGCAGACCGAAGACCGATATGATGATTTGAGCGCCCTGTTCGAGGCGCAAGATGAGGCTTTGCAGAATGAAGCTTTCGTCGAACGGGTTATGCAGCCGATCCGCAAACGGTCGCGCTGGCGGGCGCCGCTTCTGTTCGGAGCAGGCGGGCTGGGCATCGGCGCAGCGCTGTCGCAAATGGGCGGCCTGTTTGATGTGGTCAATGCACGCGCCGCGCGGCTCAGTCAGTCCGTGGGTGAGGTGCAAGTCCAGGCTCAGTTTTGGGATGGTTTGGGTGTCGATCCGCTTTGGTTCGGTGCGATTGCGGTAGTTGTCATCAGCTGCGCAGCAATCGTCGCGACCGAACGTGCTTAGACGGCGGTCCATCGTGCACAAATAGACGTCGGCAACAGACGATCATCGTTTAGGTGCGGCAGCGCCATTTCGCCCATTTCGATCTGACCGCCCAGGTCCTGCAAATGCCCAGAGAGCGCTTGCGCCAGGGCAATATGCGACAGTCGAACCGCGTAAGCCGTTAGAATTACGAAGAGCGGCTGGTCAGATAGCAAAGCCCGCACATTGGCAAGCAGTCCTGGCAAGTCTTCTTCAAATCGCCAGGTCTCGTTTTTGGTGCCCCGCCCGAACTTAGGCGGATCAAGTACGATGGCATCATAGCGATTGCCACGGCGAATTTCGCGCGCGGTGAACTTCATAGCATCATCCGCGATCCAGCGGATCGGGGCGTCCGCAATGTCGCTCATAGCGGCGTGATCCTTGCCATACCCATTCGACTTGGGGCTGGCATCGAGATGCGTCACCTCAGCGCCGGCCTGGGCAGCGGCGAGGCTCATCATCCCCGTATAGCCGAACAGGTTGAGGAGTTTGATGGGGCGACCCGCAGCGCGGATTTGCGCCTGTGCGAAATCCCAATGTACGCTATGCTCCTGGAACAGACCGAGATGCCGGAAGGGCGTCCGCCGAGCATTCAATTGCAGACCGCGCCACCGCATTGACCACGCCTCCGGCGCGTTTGGACTTATCAACTGCCAGTGTCCTCGATCATCATCGCCGGTTTTGGCATCAAACCGCGCGTCCGCGTGCCAGTCTACGATCGGTGTTGCCGAGGGCCAGAAGGCTTGGGGATCTGGCCGGATAACGGTTTGCGCGCCGAACCGCTCCAGTTTGTGGCCGTCGCCGCTGTCGATCAAGGCGTATTGTTCATCAGACCATTGATCCGCGAGAAACAAAACTGACTGCATATCCATTACGCAAAACCCCGTTGGCGCCAGCCTTCATAAAGCATGATGGCGGTGGCCTGGGCCAGGTTGAGGCTGTCTGCGCCGCCGCGCATGGGGATCAGGCAAAGCGTGTCACATTCCGCTTCGATCTCAGAGGGAAGACCGGCCTGTTCATTGCCCATGAGGATCAGGTTAGGCGTTGCGAAATCGACACCGGTATGCGTGGTATCGCCATTCACACTGGCGGCGACCATGTTCAATTGGGCTGATTTGCGCCAGGCATTGAAGGTCGCGAAAGGCGCACGGGCGAGCTGAACATCAAACAGCGATCCCATGGATGCGCGTACGGCTTCGACGCTGTAAGGGTCACAGCAATTCTCGATCAAAATCACGCCAGCCGCTCCGGCGCAGTCTGCGGTCCGCAGGATGGTGCCGAGATTGCCGGGGTCGCGGCACTCATAAAGGCCGATCCAAAGTCCGGAGTCATCGGCCGCAACATCCGTCAGATCCAGATCGCGTTGTTTGATCGCTGCAATCACCGCTTGTGGATTGTCTTTACGCGCAATGGATCCCGCTAGGCGATCCGGCACTTGCACCAGGCGCGCGCCTTGAGCTTTGGCGCGTTTTACCAAGGTTTGCACATAATCCCGTTCAGCCCCGGCATTCGAGATGACCAGCGTCTCAAATTGCCAGTCTTTCGCCAAAGACAGTTCGATCAAGCGAGCCCCCTCGGCCAGAAACAAACCCGTCTCATTGCGGCCCTTTTTGCGCTCCAGGCTGCGCAATTGTTTGATCAACGGATTGCTTGCGGAGGTGATGTGGTCGAAATTCACGTTCATGGCCGCCCTGTAACACGCACTTGCCTGATTCCAAGGGATAAGGCAGACCTGATAGGGTTAATGCAGTCTTTACGGGAGGAGATTGCGGCATGAGTGCCTATGACATCCTGACCGCCGGCCTGAGTGGCGCGGGTCTGGTATTACTAGGCTTCGTCACTGTACAGGGCTCGTCCGAGTATCATCTCAATCCCTCACAGATGCAGGCTCATCTGCAGGAGGCGGCGAGCACGGCATTGATTGAGTCCGGTCAGACCTGGGCCACGGTCACGATGGATGGCCAAAGAGCGCTGATCGTTGGCGCACCCCCGTCGATCGAGGCTGCGGAGGTGGCCAAGCATGCTGTATACACGTCGTCAGGGCGAGGCGGCGCGCTGTGGGGCGGCATCTGGGCCGTCGATACTGACTTTGAGGAAATCCGGGACCTGCCGACGGCATCGCCTTATGTCTGGCGCGCCATCAAGAGCCCGGGCGGCGCGATTATCCTGGTGGGCGCGGTGTCGGATGACAATATCCGTGAGTCGCTAGCGTCGCATGTTCGGGGTTTGACCGCGGCGTCGCTGGATGACCGCACAGAGCTTACGCTGGGGGTGCCATCAGGGGACTGGATCGGAACAGCCAAGTTCGGGCTTGATCAACTTGATTTACTGGACAGTGGCGAAGCCCGGTTGACCGATTATGAGCTTCGGCTCAGCGGCATTGCCATGCTGGACGCGGCGCGCATGCAAACGACGGCTTCGGTGGCCAATTTGTCTGCGCCCTGGACCGGGGTTGCGGCGATAGATGGCCCCAGCCACTGGAAAGCCGAGCATGTCGATGGGGCGCTGGTTCTTTCCGGAAGTTGTGAGACCTCTGAAGATCGCGCTGAAATCGCTGCGATTGCCGAAACCTATTTTGAGGGCGACGTCATCGACCAGATGACGGTTGAGACGACCGAGTATGAGCCCTGGATTGAAGGTGTACGCCTGGGTTTGCCGCATTTCTCGAACTTTGAGTCCGGAGAAATGGAATTTGCTCCGGAAGAAGAAGGATTCAGTTTTGCCGGCGAGGCGACCAGTTCAACCCTGCAATTCCTGCGCGAGGATATGGCGCAATTAGAGGGGGCCTATGCGGTCGAGATCGCGGCAGAAACAGTGACTGTGGAACTGGAAGAAATTTCGGGAGTCGATCTCGGCGAAGATCCATTGCAAGCCTGTCAGACCTCTTTTGATCTGATCATGGACGCCAATGCGGTTGTGTTCCGTTTTGGAAGTGCAGAAATCTCGCGCGAAAGCGGTCGAACGCTGGACAAGATCATGGCGGTTACCGCGACCTGCGCTGATACTCTGGTATTTGAACTTGGCGGTCACACGGACAATACAGGTCGACGTGATGCAAACCTTGTGTTGAGCCAGGCGCGGGCGCAGGCTGTGGCCAATTACATGCGAGATGCAGGCTTCGATGTCGCGCGATTGGTCGTGACAGGCTATGGTCCTGATCAACCTGAGTCGGATAATGCCACGCCAGAGGGGCGCGCTGCCAATCGAAGAATCGAATTCAGCGTTCAAGAACGGAGCGAGTAGATGCAGTGGTTAATTGCGAATATGTGGATAGCGATGGCTGCTGCCACCGTGCTCGGCCTGTTATTTGGATTCGCGCTCCGCGGGCTGATGGTCGGGAGTCGTATCCGCAAGGCAGAAGTCGAACGCGAAATCGCAAAAACCGAGCTGACGCAGTCAAAGGCCGAGGCCGAGGCGCTCTACGCAGCTCAGCGCAAACAAAAGGAAGAGGCTGCCGCTGCGCCTGGTGGCGGAGACGTGCTGGTCGCAGCGCTGGATGAGCGTGAAAACCGGATTGCGGCGCTTGGAGAAGAATTGGCGTCAGCGCGTGCGGAGTTGGAGGCGCTGCAAGCCAGCAAAAACGACAATCATCACGCGCTTGAGACGGCGGGCGCAGCTGTTGCGGGTGCGGTTGCAGGCGCCGTTTTGACGGATGGAGATCAGGAAGAGCTGACCCAGTTGCGGGATCGGAATGCCTGGCTCGAAGAGCGCGTCTCCGGTCTGGAGTCGGAAATCGTCTCTGCGAAGGCGACAATCGCCCCGGAAGACACGGTAGTGGTGGCGGTCACAGAGACCGCCCCCGAACCCTCAGTCGCGGATGAAAAAACCCGCTGGCAAGCGGCGTACCTGCGGACGCGCGTGGACGCGTTGGAATCGAAACTGATCGCGGCTGCCGCGATGGAACCGGCACCGACGGAGGTTCCGGCGTCCATCCCGGAACCAGAACCGGAATCCGCCGTGGAATCCCCGAGCACCTCCGAGATGGATGAAGAATTGGCTCAATTGCGTTGGCGCAATCGCTATCTGGAAGGACGACTGGCCTATTTTGAGCAAGCGCCTGACGAAGAGACGGCGGAAGCCGCGCCAGCAGCCAACGAAGCAGAGGAAACTCTCGAGATGGTCGAGGCGGAAGCGAACGCTGCACCAACGGAGTCGGATCCGGAACCGGAGCAGGCCGACGAGTCGCTCCAGGCTGAACCCGTCTTGGACGAGCCCGAATCGGAGATACACCCCTCCGAAGCGATGCTGGCTGAACTGGATGGCAAACAACCTGTGCAGGTCGAGCGTCCTGGTGATGGCGGCGATGACCTGACAACGATCACCGGAATCGGCCCCAGGATTGCGGAAGTCCTGAATGGGCTCGGCATCTGGACCTTCGGTCAAATTGCCGAGTGGAAACCGGAACATCAGACCTGGATTGAAAACCATCTGTCCTTCAAGGGGCGGGTCAGCCGGGAAAACTGGGTCGGGCAGGCGAGGGACCTTCTGGTCTCCGCCTGAACGGAACCACGGTCCTGGCTTCATCCGTCATTCACGTGACCCGTGGCAGAATTTGTGTAAACGTTTGGAGACACATGAGTTTTGCTCCGCGCTCTGATCGGGAGTAAGCTCAAGCAATAATAAGGGTATAAACCCAGGGGATTTTAGGAGACTGATAAATGAGCAAATTGCTGATTACTGATGAAATGATCGAAACCGGTGACCGCGTTGATGCGCCGCGCGATTTCCTCGATAAAGCGCAACGGATTCCGATGTCTCGACGCAGAATTCTGTCCGGCCTCGCGGCGGGCACAATTGTTCCCCTGGTTGTCGGGTGCGCGACCAATCCGGTGACCGGTGCAAGTCAGCTAATCATTCCAGGGTTCGATAATGCATCGCTTGCGCAAATGTCTAAGGCGGCTTGGGACGATATGAAAGCTCAAACGCCGCAAACTGGCGACTCTCGATTGCGCAACCGTGTTCTGACGACATGGGACCGGACGGCCAGGGGGCGGTCGAACGCACTACAGGATATTTATAACCAGCCATCAAACTATGCATCGGATGAATGGGAAATTGCTGTCTTTGACACGGATGTGGTCAACGCGTTTGTCATGCCCGGTCAGCAAGTCGGGGTCTATCGCGGCATTACCGAGCTGACGGAAAATGATGACCAGCTTGCTACCGTGCTTGGACATGAGGCCGGGCATATTGATGGTCAGCATTCCGCTGAACGGGCGTCCATGCAGGTCGCCAGTCAGGTTGCACTCGTGGCGGGATCGATCGCCATCGCGCAATCCGATGAGCTGAAGGAATATGGAACGTCTATTGTCGCTTTGGGTGGCGCGGCGCTCCAGTTTGGCGTGCTGTTGCCGTATAGCCGCCGACACGAACTGGAAGCCGATCGACTCGGGCTCGATTACATGCACAAAGCCGGGTACGATGTGACTCAGGCACCGCGTCTGTGGGAATTGATGGATGAGCGCAGCGCCGGCAATCGCCCGCCTGAATTTATGTCGACGCACCCGGATCCAGGTAATCGTCGGCAGGAGCTCATCAATTACATTAACGCGCGTGGATATGCCTTTATCTAAGGCGCTGAGATAACACTGGAAAAAGCCCGCGATTGATTCACGCAATCGCGGGCTTTTTACCTATCCAGGGGGGATCTTACTTGAAGGGGCGGCAGGTGACGCCCGGCAACACGATCTCTGACTCCGCTCCGCGTTGAACGGCGAAACATGTCTCACCCCGTGCGTAGAGATCGAACATGGTCGGCAAGGCGGTGCTTTGTGTTTCCAGCGCGGTAGGTTGTGGGGGCAGAACGGCGACAGATGGCGTAGCGGTCGGATCGCCCGCCCCGAATTCGATCTGCGCCCGGTTCATGGCCCGCGCCAGGCCCGCGCGCAGGGCTTCCAGGGAGTCAGCATCGGCCTCGACCAGAACGGCTGGCTCTGGCGCAGTTGTATGCTGACACGCGGCCAAGGTTAGGGCGCTCAGAAACGCAGCGGTCGCTCGGATCATCATGGCATCGTCATATCGCGATTATTGGCGATGAAATCATCCTGCTCCGACAGTGCTGTGGTCGCAACCGATTTCAGACCCGGCTTGGAATAGATGATCTCTGGCGAAACTTTCGGAACAATGGCCGGGCAGGTGCCGTTGGCACGATAGTCCAGCGCGGCGGCTAGCAAGCCTTCAGTCGGGTCGCCCAGCTCTGTATTGAGATCATCGGCAACCACACAGCCTGACACACGTTCGCCGAATCCGAAGCCTGAATTATTGGGCACAAAGCCATCGGAATAGTCGCCAAAGCCTTTGTCATTCAAGCCGCGAAACTGGATTGTGTAATAAGTTTCGCCGCAATTATCGGTGGGATAAAATCCGTAAGGCTTGCCGCAGGTCACGGCACCGATCAGAACGATTTCGACGTCGATCCCGCGCAGGCCGTTGATCACCGCCTCGCTGGCGCTGCACGTGCCTGCCGTCGACAAGATGAAGACCCGACCGAGATTCAGATTGTCGAGCGGCGTGCCATTGGTGAGCGAGAACCCGAGACCCGTATTATAGAACGGAATCGGCTGGTTGATCTCTCCTGTTACGGGATTGACGTTCCCGGCATTGGCATTGAACTCCAGCAATTCGAATGTCCGGCCATTGGTCCGGCTTGGGCCCGCGATCATGTAGCCAAGCTGACCGGCCACGGCCAGCAGACCGCCACCATTATAGCGAAGGTCCAGCACGAGGTCCGTGACGCCTTCATTGCTCATCTCCGTAATGGCATTGGCAATATCGGCCTCAGAAGAGAAAGGGCTGAACGTGTTGAACAGGATGTATCCAACCTTTCCTGTCGACGTATCGATCACGCCCGTCCGATTGACGGGTTGTTGAGCGATGTCCGCGGATGTGATTGTGAATGTGCGGGTGGTTGCAGAGCCTGGATCCTGCACCTCAAATGTATGTGTTTCACCCGCCGTTTCAGGAAATAGGCCATTATTCAGCGTATCCAATTGGGCCTGGGTGGAACCGCCATTGACCAGATCTACGCCATCGATTGACAGAATACGAGCGCCACGAACAAAATTGGCCTGTCCATTGACGATCTCGGAGGCCGGCGAGTTGGGCTCGGTATATCGAAAGCGATAGTCGCGGGGCGGCGAATTCGAAAACACCACCAGACTAAGACCATATCCCGAGCGGGCGGCGGAGTTTCGTCGCTCAAGAAATTCAGCCGTGGGCTCGCTGAAGTGGAAATCGTCGAGATCCTCCCCGGAAGCCGTGACAGCGGTCGTCCTCAATTGATTGAAATAGACCAGCCGGTCAGAGAAATCATTTGGGTCCCGATCGGTGACCTGGTCATTCCAAAGGTAAGTTTCCTCGGTCCATGAGCGCAACCAGAACAATTCGTCGATCAACGCGCCCGCCTGGTCCGGAAAAGGGTTCCCTTCGATATCGGAGCCCGTCCGTGGCGTCTCGCACTGGTTCTCGAAATCGCTCGCCGGATCAAACACATCGACGGAGAAAGACGGCGGTGGAGGGGGCGGAGGTGGGGGGGGGGGGGGGGGGGGGGGGGGCCCCAGGGAAGGGGGGGGTGCGGTGGTGGCACCGCCGCCGGCCCCACGACCGGGCGC
>ERZ1740072.225-NODE-225-length-24711-cov-5.880394_pt1 | contig 24711 bp, 21 predicted proteins | sample MGYA00581733_ERZ1740072 | MGnify/ENA primary metagenome ERZ1740072 (study PRJEB43018, sample SAMN04849741) | marine metagenome | isolation source: floating plastic debris | place: Pacific Ocean | collected 2008-08-30 | study: EMG produced TPA metagenomics assembly...
CAGCCCCGCGTGGCAGCCTGCTGGTGACCAGCCCATGGGTCCTGCACCGCCATGTACGGCTGCGGGAGCGCCCGGTCGATTTCGACCCTGGCCGATGGCTTATCGTAAACGGCAAATCCTGCCAGCGCGATGCCTACATCCCCTTTTCAGCAGGCGCGCGCGTCTGCACAGGGGCCGGTTTTGCGATGGTGGAGGGCGTTCTGATTCTGGCCCGCCTGCTGCGCGACTTTGAGGTGGAAACCGTCCCGGACCGCGATCCGGTGCCTGTCGCACACCTCACAGTGCGTGCGCGCGACGGGATATGGCTGAATTTGCGCAAACGGCAGCGCTAACATGACTGCGACGGGATTAACCCAAGCGTTTTAATGATTTAGGACAGTAACCAAATGCACCAGACCCCGGAGAGACCAATGCCCGATTTTGCAAAGATGCGCGACCAGATGGAACATGGGGCGGGGTTCATCGCAGCACTGGACCAGTCGGGTGGTTCGACACCGAAGGCATTGGCGCTTTATGGCGTCGACGCCAGTGCCTATGACGGCGAAGAGGCGATGTTCGCCGAAATCCAGAAGATGCGCGCGCGGATCATGACGGCGCCTGATTTCACCAGCGCCAAGGTCATTGGTGCGATCCTGTTCGAAAAGACGCTGAACGAAGCGGTCGCGGGCCAGCCAGTGCCCAGCTATCTGTGGGAAAACCGCGGCGTTGTTCCCTTCCTGAAGATCGACAAGGGCCTGCAAGACGAAGCGGATGATGTGCAACTTCTCAAACCCATTCCGGGCCTAGCCGAGACACTGGCGGCGGCCAAGGAGATGGGTGTTTACGGAACCAAAGAACGCTCGGTCATCAACGCGGCCAACGCGGACGGGATTAAGGCTATAGTGGCCAACCAGATGGACGTCGCGCGTGAAGTGATTGAGGCAGGCATGGTGCCGATCATCGAACCTGAGGTGAACATCCACGCGACCACGAAAGGTGAGGCCGAAGCCATTCTGGCCGATGCGCTGATGGCGCAAATCGAAACGCTGGGCCAGGGGCAGGACGTGATGCTGAAACTGACCTTGCCGGATGTGCCGGGCCTTTACGATGCGTTGGCCGACCATCCGCGCGTGTTGCGGGTGGTGGCGCTGTCGGGTGGCTATTCAACGGCAGCTGCCAGCGCGCGTCTGGCCAAGAACCACAAGATGATCGCCAGTTTCAGCCGTGCCCTGACCGAAGGGTTGCAACGTGACATGCCGGACGCAGACTTCGAAGCCGCACTCGGCAGCAACATCTCCACGATCCACGCGGCATCGATTGCGTAATTGGCCACAGGTCACAGGGCTGAACTCGGTCGGGTTGCCCGAGACAGACCCAGCGTTCGTCTAGCGTTTCAGACGTGCATTGCGTCCGCCGCGGCGCGTGGTCGGAGCCACCTGTCGGTTGGGCAACTCGGCCATGATGGCGCGGCGTGCGTCCGGGCTCATACGGCTCCATGCGCCGATCTCGTCAATCGAGCGTGCACAGCCCGCGCACAAACGCGTCTCCGGATGGATGACGCAGACCTGCACGCAGGGGCTCTCGATCTCGTCGCGTGTCCAGATGGGTACGTCGTTGCTCATGCCTGCCTCTTGATCACTGCCAGTCGATCCAGCAGTCCTTGCAAGATATACCCCGCGGCCACGTGATCAATAACCTCGGCGCGACGCTTGCGTGTCGTATCCGCCTCAAGCAGAGCCTTTTCCGCTGCAACCGTGCTTAGCCGTTCATCCCAAAACGTGATCGGCCCATCCCACAGCTTACTGAGATTGCGGGCAAAGGCGCGTGTGGATTGGCAGCGTGGCCCTTCGGTGCCGTCCATGTTGCGCGGCAGGCCCAGAACCAGACCACCGACATTCCGCGCTGCGGTCAATTCCAGCAAGCGCGCGGCATCCAGCCCGAATTTGCGCCGCCGCACGGTCTCCAGCGGTGTCGCGACCGACAGAAAGGTGTCAGAAACAGCCACCCCAATGGTCTTGTCCCCAAGATCAAGGCCGATGAGCGCGCGCATGTCAGGCAAGGCGGCGGCAAAGTCGTGAACATCGTCGGTGATCATTGCAAACCAACCCGGTCGGCCGTTCGGTTCAAAAGGTCGACGGCAGTCAGATCATCGCCAAACACTTGCATCGCGTTGTCGAAAATGGCCCGCGCCTGATCGCGGTCCCCCAACACCCCGAGGGCCGAGATCAGTTGCGCCCAATCCTCGACCGGGCCGCCTTCGGTTGCCAGCCGATCGCTCAGACCGGCAACCATGCCTTGGATCATTTCCATCTGCGCCGCCGGACTCATTTCGGAGGCGGCTTCGATCTGTTCCTGCGTCGGTCCACGTCCGGTGCCGATGGCCGGGCGCGCGTAATCCACACCAGCCCGCATCGCCATGTCGGGCATCTGCGCATCAATCGGGGCGATCCATGGCGCATCCGCCGGGCCTTCGCGCAACAACTGATCCCACAGCCGCAGCGCCGTGTCCGGGCGACCGGTTTGCGCCATCATCAGCCCGTAGTAATAGCGCGCTGCGCCATCGCGCGGGTCCATTGCCAAGGTGCGTTCAAGCATCTGTTCGGCCTCTGGCGACACATAGCCGCCCGCCGCCAATATCAGCAGATCGGCATATTCAGAAAAGTCCTGTGCAGTCGCGTTTTCGCCCTTCAGCGCGATCACGCGTGCCTTTGCGGCATGGGCTGCGCTAAAGTTTCCAAGACGGGCCTCGGACTGGCTTAGCAAAGTGGCGCCCTGCAAGTCATCCGGGCGGGTTTCAACCGCTTGGCGCAACCGCTCAACCAAAGCAACGTAGTCGGGCGCGGCCTCGAGGGGCGGGGTCTGTGGTACACTGGCTTCGGCGGTTTCTTGGCTTGGGCGTTCGGTGCGCAGGATTTGCGCCGCTTCGATCCGGTCTGCGAGCGCCAGATCGCCATAGCCCGGTGCGCCCAGTTCCAGATAAATTGCAAATGATCCGCCAATCAGCGCCGCAGCCGTGACACCCGCCAGAACCGGGCCACTCCGCCCGCCAAGTCCGGCGTTGTTTGCTTTTTTGAGAGCTGCATCCGCTGCCAAAATCCTGCGCGACACTTCTGCCAGTGCGCGTTCGCCATCTCCGGGGGACAGGACACCACGCTCAAGATCCCGCTCAACCTCGCGCAACTGGTCCCGGTACACATCCAGATCGTAGGCTGCTGCGGGGCGCGCCTGTTCACCGGCACGGAATTGCGCGCGCAGCAGGGTTGCCACCACCACCAGCGTCAGACATCCCGTGACAATCCAAAACAGCATTGCGTTTCTCTTCCCGTAAAACTCGACGGTATGTAAACACTGCCCCAGCCAAGCAAAAGAGGCAAAGAGGTCGCGCGCACGCCGTTGTGCCCTGATCTGCGACAAGAATGCGCGGCCTCGTGTCGCATAAATGATAAAAAGTGCCGCCCGCGCTGGCCTTTTTCTTCGCCACAGCGGCCATTACAAAGCCGAGTTATCTATTCTTCGATTCCAGTGGCGGAGCCTGCGCGTATGAAACGATATTCAGCCTTTGCCATTGCGCGCGAAGCGGCGCGATATCATTCCGGCTGGGAACGGGCGTGGCGCGCACCTGATCCCAAACCCAAATACGACGTGATCATCATCGGGGCAGGGGGGCACGGCCTTGCCACGGCCTATCACCTTGGCAAGAACTACGGCATCACCAACGTCGCGATCCTTGAAAAGGGGTGGCTGGGTGGTGGCAACACCGGGCGCAACACCACGATCATCCGGAGCAATTACCTTCAGGACCCATCGGCGGCGATCTATGAAAAGTCGCGTAGTCTTTACGAGACGATGAGCCAGGATCTGAACTACAACGTCATGTTCAGCCCCAGAGGCGTGATGATGCTGGCCCAAACCCAGCACGAAATCCGCGGCTATCAGCGCACAGCGCACGCCAACGCGTTGCAAGGTGTGAAAACCGAATTCATCAGCCCCAAACGCGTTAAAGAGCTTTGCCCGATCATCGACATAAACGGCCCACGCTATCCTGTTCTGGGCGCTCTGTGGCAGGCGCGTGGCGGGACAGCACGCCATGACGCGGTCGCGTGGGGTTACGCCCGAGCATGCTCTGACATGGGCATGGACGTGATCCAGAAGTGCGAAGTCACCGCGATCCGTCGCGAAGGCGACAAGGTCGTGGGTGTCGATACGTCCAAAGGGCCGATCGATTGCGCAAAACTGGGCATCGTCGTTGCGGGCCACTCAGGGGATGTCGCGAACATGGCGGGCTTCCGTCTGCCCATCGAATCCGTGGCCCTGCAGGCGCTCGTGTCCGAACCGATCAAACCCTGCATGGACGTGGTTGTCATGGCCAACACCGTGCACGGCTACATGAGCCAGTCCGACAAGGGCGAAATGGTGATCGGCGGCGGCACGGATGGGTACAACAACTACACCCAGCGCGGATCGTTCCACCATATCGAGGAAACCGTGCGTGCGTTGATCGAGACATTCCCGATGATCTCGCGCCTCAAGATGCTGCGCCAATGGGGCGGGATCGTGGATGTGACAGGGGACCGCTCGCCCATCCTGTCGAAAACACCGGTCGAGGGTGTCTTCATCAATTGCGGCTGGGGCACCGGCGGGTTCAAGGCCATCCCGGGGTCGGGCTGGGCCATGGCAGAACTGATGGCCAAGGGCCGCTCGCCGCTGACGGATGAATTCTCACTGGATAGGTTTCGGGCAGGTAAATTCATCGACGAGAGTGTGGCGGCTGGAGTGGCTCACTGATGGTCGTAGGGATGTATGCCGTGATGTGTCGTGGACCCTTCGGCGCGGATAGCTTCGCGGTCGGCCTCGGTCTGAGGACGCTCGGTCGCGCGCTCGTCAATGATCTTACCACGCCCCGTACGCCGCTCGCGCACAGCCATCACAACGCCAATGATCGCAAAACCAAGAACGACAGCCCAAAGCCATTCCACGATCTACTCGATCGTCTTTTTGCCTTCACCGGCGGCAGACCCGAAGGCGATCAAATTGCTGACGTCAACTTCACGCCCGCCGCGCGCTGCTTTTCGTTTCGCAACGCCGCGCTGTTCCAGCACAAACATCACGATGGCACCGACGATAATGGCGCCAAAGACCAGAACGGCCCCCATCTCTTTGCTCATGGCACTCTCCTGTCAACTTTACCTGACACTGACACAAAACCGGGCGCAGCGTCACGCAAAATCGCCAAACCAGCGGGACGCAGCCAGTCCGAAAGTGCCCAACCGGCTGGCCTTGGCCCGTTTCGCGCCGCACTGTGCCGCTCTGTTGTGCCTGTGACGAAATCCGCTGTGATGGAGGCTCACAGACAGGAGTCACCATCATGTCAGACCATTCACATACCAACATTCACCGCAGCGACGGCACCAGCGGGCGCGGCCTTCTCATCGCCTTTGCGCTCATTGTGGCCTTCATCCTGCTCATCGCCTTTGTCGGCTCGTTCGCCGATGGTGAGGGCACTGCGGTCGATAGCGCGATCACCCCAGCGGGCGAGGGGATCATCGCGCCCGACATCCAACCGGCCCCAGTGCCTACGGAATAATCCAACCCTATACCTTCGAACCGCAACTGGCGGGCGTCTCACGGCGTCCGCCTTTTTCGCGTCGACCTGCCAGACCGGAGCACGCTCATGCTGATCCTTACATGCCCTTGCTGCGGCCAGACGGGCGAAGAGTCCGAATTTCACGGTGGCGGCGAAGCGCACCTCAAACGCTTCGGACCTGGTTCCAGCGATGTCGATTTTGAAGGCTATATGTTCATGCGTGAAAATCCCAAAGGCGTTCACTTTGAACGCTGGCGGCATGCCTATGGTTGCGGCAAGTGGTTTCACGCGGCGCGCTGCACGGTCACGCTGGAAGTGTTCGGCACATATCCCGCACAAACTGTCGAGCCGCCGCAAGACTTGAAAGACATCATCACGGCCAAACGCCCCGGATGGACATGGAGGGACGTCGCATGATGTTTCTTTTGGTGACACATACTGCCGCAAGAGGCTCATTCGCCTCAGCTTGCGATGAGGCCCTGACATGAGCACGCGACTTTCCAAAGGTGGCCGTCTTGTCAACAAGGACCAGCCGCTCGACTTTTCATTCAACGGCAAGACCCTGAAGGGCTATGCGGGCGATACGCTGGCCTCGGCGCTTCTGGCCAATGATCAGATGCTGGTGGGGCGGTCGTTCAAGTATCACCGGCCGCGTGGGATCGTGGCAAGTGGCGTCGAAGAGCCCAACGCGCTGGTCAACCTTGGGTCCGGCGGTACGTTTGAGCCCAACCAACGCGCGACAACGACCGAACTGTTCGACGGCTTGGATGCGACCAGCCAAAACCACTGGCCGAGCCTTGAGTTTGACGTCGGCGCCATCAATGCCAAGCTGGCGCGCTTCATGCCTGCAGGCTTTTACTACAAGATGTTCATCCATCCGCGCCCTCTTTGGAAATACGTCTACGAACCTTTCATCCGGCAGGCTGCCGGACTGGGGAAGGCCCCCAAGGTGCGTGACGAGGACACTTATGAACACTTCTATGCGTTCTGCGACGTGCTGGTCGTGGGGGGCGGTATCGCGGGCCTGACAGCCGCGAAGTCAGCAGCGGCGTCCGGTGTACAGGTGCTGGTGCTTGAACAGACGGCCCATTGGGGCGGTCGTGCCCCTGTCGATGGCGGAAATGTGGGTGGCACCCCTGTGGATAAGGTGGTGGATGAACTGGTGTCAGAGCTGTCTGACATGCCAAATGTCACATTGCGCTTACGGACCATGGGCGCAGGGGTTTATGACCACGGCTATGTGCTGGGGTACGAGCGTTTGCGCGACCACGCGCCGGCGGCCCAAGGGCCGCGCCATCGGCTTTGGCGCATTCGGGCTGGCCACGTGATCACTGCAACAGGCGCTCTGGAGCGTCCCCTGAGCTTTGCAGGCAATGACATTCCGGGCGTCATGCTCGCCTCAGCCGTGCGCGATTACGTTGTGAATTACGGGGTGAGCCCGGGCAAACGCACTGTGGTCGTGACCAACAATGATGATGCTTATCGCACCGCTTTGACCATAAAACACGCAGGTTTGAGCGTGCCGGTGATCCTCGATGCGCGGGTGCCGGGTGCGGACAGTCCGCTGATGACCGCCGCCAAAGAGGCCGGCATTCGTGTCCTTATGGGGCACGGTGTCGCCAAAGTCCTTGGGGGCAAACGTGTGACAGGCGTTGCCATCTGTGCGCAAGCGGGCGCGGGCGATGTTCTCGAAGAGATTGAGTGCGATACCGTTGCCATGTCAGGCGGCTGGTCGCCCGTTGTCCACTTGTGGTCCCATTGTGGGGGCAAGCTGCTTTGGGACAGTGATTTCGCCATGTTCCGCCCCGATGTGGATAAAGCACCGACGGGTCAGGATGGCACAGGCTTTGTCAGTGCTGCAGGGGCCGCAAACGGCCATTTCGGGTTGTCGGAAATCCTGTCGGATGCCCATGCCAGCGGAGGCACAGCGGCCACAGCCACAGGGTTTGCCAAATCGAGACGCAAAGCGCCCAAAGCGGACAGCGCGGACGAGGCCCCAATGGCACCTGTCTGGCTCATGCCACAAGACGCGGATGTCGAGATGCGCAGCAAGGCGTGGCTCGACTACCAGAACGACGTCAAAGTGTCGGACGTGCAACTGGCCGCGCAAGAAGGGTTCGAGTCCGTTGAACACGCCAAACGCTACACCACTTTGGGCATGGCGACAGATCAGGGGAAACTCAGCAATATCAATGGGCTTGCGATCCTTTCTGATGTATTGGATCAGCCGATCCCTCAAACCGGCACCACGACATTCCGCCCGCCATACACGCCCATATCTATGGGAGCGATTGGCGGCGAAGCGCGTGCAGAGGTCTTTCAGCCCATCCGCCGCACGCCCATGCACGACTGGCACGAAGAAAACGGCGCTGCATGGGAACCGGTTGGCCAGTGGCGCCGTCCCTTGGCGCATGCCCAGCCGGGGGAAAAGCTGAGCGCCGCGGTCGCACGCGAAACCCGGAATGTGCGGGAAAATCTCGGGCTGCTGGATGCTTCGACCCTTGGCAAGATCATCGTGAAGGGGCCGGATGCGGGTCGTTTCCTCGACATGCTCTACACCAATATGATGAGCACACTTAAACCCGGCAAATGCCGCTATGGACTGATGTGCGGTGAGAACGGGTTCCTGATTGATGACGGCGTTGTGGCGCGCATCGATGACGACACGTTCCTGTGCCACACTACCACCGGCGGGGCCGAGCATATCCATGGGCACATGGAAGAGTGGTTGCAAACCGAGTGGTGGGACTGGAACGTCTATGTCGCCAACGTTACCGAGCAATATGCGCAAATCGCAGTTGTTGGCCCCAATGCCCGCGCCGCTCTTGAGGCGCTGGGGGGCATGGATGTCTCCAAAGAGGCTCTTGGGTTCATGGAATGGGCCGATGGCACCATTGGCGGGTTCGACGTGCGGGTCTATCGCATCTCGTTCTCGGGCGAACTGAGCTATGAGATCGCTGTCAAAGCCTCTGAAGGGCAGGCGTTCTGGAACGCATTGATGGCCGTGGGGGCCGCGCATGGCGTGATGCCTTACGGGACCGAGGCGTTGCACATCCTGCGCGCTGAAAAAGGCTTTATCATGATCGGGGACGAGACCGACGGCACCGTGATCCCGCAGGATTTGGGTCTGCACTGGGCCTTGTCCAAAAAGAAAGAGGATTATCTGGGCAAACGCGCCCATCTGCGCACCCACATGGCCGATCCAACGCGGTGGAAGCTTGTCGGACTTGAAACCACGGACGGATCTGTCTTGCCGGACGGGGCCTACGCGGTGGCGGACGGTAATAACGACAACGGTCAGCGCAACATGCAAGGCAGGGTGACGTCGACCTATCACTCTCCCAATCTCGACAAGGGCATCGCAATGGGTCTGATCCTTAACGGCCCTGATCGTATGGGCGAGGTGCTGGAATTTCCAGGGACAGATGGCAAGACCTACAAGGCCCGCATCGTAAGCCCTGTGTTCTATGACCCCGAGGGGGAGAAGCAGAATGTCTAAGACAGTGAGCGCATTGAACGGAGCCGCATGGGATGGCGGGATCGCACATATCAGCGAAGCGCCGCGACAAGGCATGATTACACTGCGCGGTGACCTGAAAGCTGCGCCTGTGATCACGGCTGCCTCCGACGCCACGGGGCAATCCATGCCCGCGCAGGGCATGGTGAAATGCGACGGCGACAAGGGCATTTGCTGGATGTCGCCCGATGAACTTCTGATTCTTTGCCTTTACGCAGATGTCGGAGCAACACTGGACAAGATGCATGCGAATTTGGGCGATACGCACAGCCTAGCTGTGGATGTTTCGGACGCGCGCGCGATGTTTGTGGTCGCCGGGCCATGCGCACGAGAGGTCATGGCCAAACTCGCGCCCGTCGATTTGAGCCCCGCTGCTTTCATGCCCGGGATGTTCCGCCGCACCCGGATGGCCCAAGTGCCTGCCGCCTTCTGGATGCCCGGGGATGAAGTGTTCCACGTGGTATGCTTCCGCTCTAACGCGCAATACATGTTTGATCTGTTCAAAACGGCTGCGCAACCGGGCAGTGAAGTCCGGTTTTTTGCTACTCGCTAAGCTCGCCCGTCGGTTGCGGCGGGGGGTGTGGGGCCAAAAAATGGACGGCGCGCGGAAAACTGTCGCAAGCTTGCCCTCTGATCCCTTGACCTTGCGATAAACGGACCAATCTGTCAGTCAGACCGTGAATGATCAAAAAGGGGGCCCGCATGGCTTTTTCACTTCCCGACCTTCCATACGCGCATGACGCGCTGGCATCCAAAGGCATGTCTGCCGAAACGCTGGAATTCCACCACGACCTGCACCACAACGCTTATGTCACCAATGGCAACAAGGCGATCGAGGGCACCGAATGGACGGACAAGTCCATGGAAGAGATCATTGTGGGCACCTACGATGCATCAGCCGTCGCCCAAAACGGTATCTTCAACAACATCAGCCAGTTGTGGAACCACAACCAGTTCTGGGAAATGATGGGCCCGAACAGCGGCGCAATGCCCGGAGAGCTTGAAAAAGCGATCACCGAAAGCTTTGGCTCGGTTGATGAATTCAAGTCGCAGTTCTCTGCCGCAGGTGCGGGCCAGTTTGGATCTGGCTGGTGCTGGCTGGTCAAGGACGCCGACGGTGGTCTAAAAGTGACCAAGACCGAGAATGGCGTGAACCCGCTCTGCTTTGGTCAGACGGCCCTGTTGGGCTGTGATGTGTGGGAGCATTCCTACTACATCGACTTCCGCAACAAGCGCCCTGTCTACCTCACCAACTTCCTCGACAATCTGGTGAATTGGGAAAACGTAGCGAGCCGCCTGTAAGGCCGCAGTTCATCACGCATTTAAAAGAAACAGCGCCTCTTTTGAGGCGCTGTTTTCACTTTGTATTCAGGACAAGATGGCAAAGGCCGCGTCTGCATCCGGCGCCACCGTGAAGTAGTCGCGCAAATCGGCGTCGGCGAACCCGGATTCAATCACATGGTCCACGAGTGCGATCAGCGGGTCCCAATAGCCATGCGTGTTCACCAGAACCACCGGCTTTTCATGCAGCCCCAATTGCCGCCACGTGAGCACTTCGAACATCTCGTCCAGTGACCCCGCACCGCCCGGAAGCACAACGACCGCGTCGCAGTTCATGAACATCACTTTCTTGCGCTCGTGCATGGTCTCGGTCACCACGTAGCTGGTGAGGTCCGTCTTGCCGACTTCCCAGTCCACAAGGTGTTTGGGGATCACGCCAAAGGTGTCCCCGCCACCAGTCTGCGCGGCGCGGGCGACGGCACCCATCAGCCCAACGTCGCCTGCGCCATAGACCAGCCTCCACCCGCGCGCAGCGATCCCCGCGCCAAGCCGCGTAGCATCTGCCATGTAATCCGGGTCAGTCCCGGTCCGCGAGCCGCAAAAGACGCAAACAGACAGTGGGGCCATAGCAACAGTTCCTGATATCAGTGGTGAAAACGGGCGCGTGAAGCACCTGTGTTTTGACCGTTCTAATCCGCCCTGATATGCAGACGCAACGAAACCGGCCCACTCAGGGCGCAGGAGAGTGCGAAAAGATGTCCAAACCCGCGGGCCCTGCTGGTGCAAGTGGCACACTGATCGGCGCAGCGGCCGTTGTTGCGGTTGGCGCGATAGGGGCCGCCTTGTGGGTGAACTCCAATTCTGCCAGCGACACACCCGAGGCGGTGGTCGAAGCAGCGGTGACGCCCGAACCCGCCCCCGCGCCAGCAGAACCCAAAGCAGAGCCGGAAAGCACGCAGGTTGCCCCACCTTCCATCGACGAAGTCCGCCTTGAACCTGACGGTCTGACCATCATCGCAGGGCGTGCCGCCCCGGGAAGCGAAGTGTCCGTCTTGCTGGATGGCGCCAACAAAGCGTCCGTGACGACCGACCCCGGCGGCAGCTTTGCTGCGATCACACTCTTGCCGTCCAGTGCCAAGGCGCAGGTGCTGACGGTTGTGCAGCGCCTTGGCATGGACGAAACGGCGTCTCTGGACGAAGTCATCCTTGCCCCGCTTGCCCAACCGAGTGCTGCCGCAACACCTGATGCACCGGTGGCGACAGAGGAAACGTCAGAAGTAAGCACCGAACTGGCAGCGGTAACGCCGCCTGAGCCCGCGGCCCCGGAAACAAGTGCGCAGACAGAGCCTGAGACACCTACAGCAGCAGATGCAGACACGGCACAAGCGCCCGCGATTGAACAAGAGCCCGACCCATCTCCACAGGTTCCGGCCGCTGAAAATACCGCGCCTGCACCACAGGTGGCGGACATAGCGCAAGAGGCACCGGTACCCGCAGCCGTGCCAGAAGACGTGGCAGAGGCACCAACGGGTCCGGAGCCAAGCCCGGCACAGGAAACAGCATCTGCACCCGCCGTCACCGTCCTCAAATCTACGCCTGACGGTGTCGAAGTACTGAACACGACCGCGCCACAGGCGCTGGACAATATCGAACTCGACACGATCAGCTATTCGACCACGGGCGATGTGGAACTGGCCGGTCGCGCGCAGTCTGAGGCCGACGTGGTGCGCGTCTATGTCAACAACCGCCCCATTGCGGATCTGGACGTGGATGCGAATGGTGACTGGAGCGGCGCGCTGCCCGAAATTGACACAGGCGTCTACACATTGCGCGTGGATGAACTGGATGCGGCAGGGGACGTGACCAGCCGCGTTGAAACCCCGTTCCGGCGTGAAGACCCCGCCGTGTTGACCCAAAGCGATACCTCGTCAGCTGTGACGCAAATCACGGTTCAGGCGGGCACCACTCTCTGGGCCATTGCGCGCGAGCGCTACGGCGAGGGTTTGCTTTATGTGGAAGTCTTTGAGGCCAACCGCGACCGCATCCGCGATCCTGATCTGATCTTCCCCGGTCAGGTCTTTGCCCTGCCAAATTGAGCGCGGCACTGGCACATCACCCAAGGCTGGACTAGATAAAGGCGTCTGACTGACAAGGACGCTTTATGCCATCTGACACCACCGCCACGACAGATACCGCGAGACAGCCTGGTGCCGACAAACCTATTGAGGCGGTCGAGCGCGCTTCTGGTCTGCGCACGATCCGCAAGGTTGCACCGTATCTTTGGCCTGCCGACATGCCGTGGGTCAAAAAGCGGGTCGTTTGGGCCATGCTGGCGTTGGTCCTGTCCAAAGTCGTGTCTGTCTACACCCCCATCATTTACCGCGACGCGGTTGATGCGCTGGCAGGTGACGGCGTGCCGACGCTTGCGCTTGGGGCTGTGGGGTTGACCATTGCCTACGGCATGGCACGTCTGATGACCGTCGGTTTTCAACAGTTGCGTGATGCGATCTTTGCCCGTGTCGCCCAGCGGGCCTTGCGCATGCTTGCGCTTCAGACGTTCGAACACATCCACCAGCTCTCTATGCGCTATCACATCACGCGCAAAACCGGGGGCCTGAGCCGGATCATTGAACGCGGGGTAAAAGGCGTCGAGTTCCTCTTGCGGTTCCTGCTGTTTTCCATCGGCCCGCTGGTGCTGGAATTGCTGATGATCGGGGTCGTGCTGACGATCCTGTTTGATGCGTGGTACCTGCTGGTGGTTGCTGTCACCATTGCGCTTTATGTCTGGTTCACCTTCACGGTGACCGAATGGCGCGTGAAACAGCGCAAGGTCATGAATGACCAGGACACGGATGCCAATCAAAAGGCCATCGACAGCCTGCTGAACTATGAAACGGTCAAGTATTTCGGCGCCGAGAACCGCGAAGCGACCCGCTATGACAATGCGATGGAGAAGTATGAGGCCGCCGCTCTCAAGACCAGCTATTCGCTGGCATTCCTGAACTTTGGCCAGTCGGTGATCATCACGGCCGGGTTGGTCGGTGTGATGATCATGGCCGCGGTGGGCGTACAAAACGGTAGCCTGACTGTGGGCGACTTCGTGATGGTGAACGCCTACATGATCCAGATCACGATGCCCCTCAATTTCCTCGGTACTGTCTACCGCGAAATCCGACAGGCGCTGGTGGATATGGGCGAAATGTTCGATCTGCTGGAACAGCCGGCCGAGGTGAAGGACGCACCAGGTGCCAAGGCGTTGACGGTAACGGGCGGACGGGTGGAACTCGACAACGTGGAGTTTGGGTACGACCCCAATCGCGCCATCCTAAAAGGGGTTAGCCTTGTGGCAGAACCCGGCCAACAAGTGGCCATTGTCGGCTCGACGGGGTCGGGCAAGTCGACAATCGGGCGGCTCTTGTTCCGTTTTTATGATGTGGGCGCGGGTGCCTTGCGCATTGATGGCCAGGACGTGCGCGAAGTGACCCAAGGTAGCCTGCATGCGGCCATTGGAGTGGTGCCGCAGGACACCGTGCTGTTCAACGACACGATCCGCTACAACATCGCCTATGGGCGCGACGGGGCGAGCCAGACAGAGATCGAGGACGCCGCCCGGGCCGCCCAAATCCATGACTTTATCGAGCGCCTGCCAGATGGGTATGACACGACAGTGGGCGAGCGGGGGTTGAAGCTGTCAGGCGGTGAGAAACAACGCGTTGGGATTGCGCGGACCTTGCTGAAAAACCCGCCGATCCTGCTGCTGGATGAGGCGACCAGCGCCCTTGATACCGAGACGGAACAGGACATCAAGGACGCCCTGAATGCAGCCGGTGAGGGGCGCACTGTCCTGACCATCGCCCACCGGCTCAGCACCGTCGCAGAGGCCGACCGGATCGTCGTTCTGGAAGACGGCAAGGTTGTCTAAACGGGGACGCACGAGGAATTGCTGGTTTCGGACGGGCGGTACGCTCAGCTCTGGCAACGTCAACAGGCGGATGAAGAAGCTTGAGGGTTGTATCGTGGCGGACCGCGGTTTGGACGACGCGATTTCAATGGGCAAAAGAGCCGTGACAACTGTTTGTAGCAGCGGCTGCGTTGATACTAGCCCCGGGTTGTTGCCGGTTTGAACCGGCAGGAGAACGCAAAACACCTCGAGGAGCTGCTTTGAGCCCAGAGTGACCAATGCTGCGTGCTTTATGAAGGTCGGCTTTGGCCTTATAGACATCATTAACTTGATTTGTACTGGCGCTTGGCGACGCCCCTCAACAACTCTTCAACGACCGGCGCCGCAGCCTCAGCGATTTTCAACGTGGCACGCTCAAGTCGAGCAGGGTTGCGAATCTGTCCACCCCAAAAGCCGCGTTGACCACCATCTGGTGAAGTTGCCTGAGCAGTGACCATAACCGCGCCGGATCCAGTGTCAAAAAGAACAATGTCGGCAGTTCCAAGTGCCGGATACATGCGAACTAACAGCAGGTAGTTATATCGCTGCTCACGGGCATTTTTGACCAAAGAGTCCTTGGTGGAATACTTGAAGTAGGTTTCCTTCGTTACCAAAGGCCTAAAGCTGCCAAGGCCTTCAGAGCGATTTGCCAAATCCTCCCAAATTGCGGCCTCTACCGAACTTGCTGCCTGCGGACTTCCATAGACTGTACGAGCCACTGCAAAACGGGCTGGCAGTTCAAAATAGTCAGGAGCTGTCGACGTTGTCAGAACAGGTTGCGCGTCCGAAACAAAGCTCGGTGTAGAACATGCACTTAGGATTATTAGGCCGAGGGCGATCGTATATCGCTTCATTGTATCTCTCCGTTTGGCTAGAAAAGTGTAAATGTGTAAATTGCACTTGCCATCTAGCCATTGCACAGTCAAGAAATATGTGCACATTGCACACATGATCTTGCTGGACCATATCTTGCGCCCTCTGGCTCGGCTAGCTGTCCAAAGAGGGTGGTTATTTCCCGCGGTGGAGAAACGCTTGCGCCATGCATACGTAAAGGCTGCGCAATCGCTTGATGGCAAAGGCGCAACTGACAGCAGGGTCAGCATCAGCACAGGACTTCAACGCCGGGAGATTGCCCGGATACGGAAAGAAAGCGCGCCGCTACAGACCGTGCGCCAACCTTTGGCCGAGATTATCGCGCTTTGGTGGGATGACCCGACTTACGATCCCAACGGAATTCCTGTCAGTGGCGATGCATCAAGCTTCTCGACGCTTGCCCGCAGCATTCGCAAAGATGTCCATCCTCGCACCTTCCTAGATATCCTTATTGAAAATGGTGCCGTCAGTGAGTCCGGTGATATCGTGAGCCTCAACACACGTCGTTACAAGCCGATTGCAGGTTCCGAAGATCAACTGGCATATCTGGTGGCCAACGTAGGCGACCATCTTGAAGCTGCGGTTTCAAACGTCGTCGAGGCAAGTGATAACTATGACATGAGTGTTCACTACGAGGGTCTATCCGAGACTGCTATCGCAAGATTGGACCAACACTTTCGAAGTCGCATGCAGCAAGCGCTAGAAGAGTTGGACTCGATGGCTCGACGCTTTCCAGACGCCGAAAATGGGCATCACCGGTTCCGTGCTGGTGGATACTTCTTTGATAGTCGAAATGGTGAGGCGAAGAAAAATGATCCGTAAAGCAATTGCCCTTGTCGCGTTTCTTGCCCTCACGGCTTGTTCAGCACCTGAAGTTGTTCCCGCTCAAGACTGCCCACGCAAAGGAGGCATAGGAGGAACGGGCGGCACAGGCGACTGTATCAATGAACAAGAAACTTCTTAGGGGCTGTCACCCAAAGCTGTCATTGGCGCAGCCGCAGCGAAAGCTCACATTGTCCCGCAAAAAGGATATTGAGCTTTGCCGCCCCAAACCGGGAACGAACTGGCCTTCGCTCCCTCAAGGGCTAGTGTGTTCCAGTGTTTTGGAAGGGATGGGCAGGTTGCCCATCCCACGCTTTGTTCACTCCGCAGCCTTCAGTGGCGAAGCACTGGCAAAAGGCAGCTCTGGCTGCGACGTGTCGGGTTTGGGTTCTTCATCGAAATCCCAGATCAACTCGCGGCTTGTCATGCGGCTGGTTTGACGTGACAACGACCAGTCGCGTGCGGCGACGCTGGCCCGGCCCAGAGACATCTTGGCGAGCAGCTGGCTGAGCCATTCTGCGTAGGTCACGACCCACACCCGCATGGCCAGCAGGGACGGCGTGATCATCAAGGTCAGCACCGTCGCGATGCCAAGGCCGAACACGACCGCTGTTGCCAGTTGTTTCCACCACAGGGCCGTCGGGCTGTCCACGGTATAACCACCACCGCCAAAGTCGAGGCTGAGCCCGAACATCATCGGCGCCAGACCCGCCATTGTCGTGATTGTTGTCAGCAACACGGGGCGGATACGGTCCTGCGCGGTGCGAATGACCGCCTCGATCCGGGGCATGTAGCGTTCGTATTCCTGATAGGTGGCGATCAGCACGATGTTGTTGTTCACCACGATCCCGGCAAGGGCGACGATCCCTGTGCCCGTCATGATGATCGAGAATGTCTGATCCATGATCAGCATCCCCCACAGCACCCCGGCCGTCGACAGTACAACCGCCAGCAACACGAGGATCGCGTTGTAAAAGCTGTTGAATTGCGCCAGCAGGATGATGAACATCAGGAACAGCGCACCGGCAAAGGCCTGCATCAGGAAGGCACCGGATTCCTCCTGGTCCTGCTGATCGCCTGTCCATTCATGGTCCAGCCCGGCCGGGAACGGATCAGTTTCCAGCCATTTGCTGATCTCCTGCACCCGCTCGTTCGCGTTGATCGGGATCACCCGGAGGTCACCTGAGTCAATGGCCGTTTGCAGATCAATGCCGCGCCCGCTCTCGTTCAGGGTAAACACGGTATAGGTGGTACCGTCTTCAAAGGTGATCTCACCACCCGGGGAGGGGCGCAGAATGGCAGAAGTCACCTCGACGTCCGTGCCGTCCACCTCTTGGGTGGTGACCAGTTTTTGCAAACCGGGCAGCACATCTGCCTTCACGTCGAAATAGCGGACCTGATCTACGCGGTTGATCTGCGCCAGTTCGGCCACGGGCGTACGGGTGATGAAGTTCGCCAAGGGCACAAGGCCATCGCCGGTGCGCACCTTGAGCGTGTCGAGGGTCGACAGCACTCTGTCTTCTTCGGGCAGGCGCACGCGGATTTCGATTTCTTCATCAGAGGTGTCCACGCGCATGTTGTCGAGCCACAGACCGCGTGTCACCAACTGCACCATCGCGCCCACTGTGGCCACGTCTGCGCCATAGCGGCCTGCTTTTTCGACGTCGACGTCGATCTGCCAGTCGATGCCGGGCAGAGGGCGTGTGTCTTCGATTGTGGTCAGGCCTGGCGTGACCTCGAACTGTGCGCGGGTAAGCGCGGTCGCTGCCATCAGGTCGTCCCAGTTATTGCCCTTGAGGCGCAAATGCACAGGCTTGCCGGTTGCCGGGCCCTGGGCGAGGGCGAGGGCTTCTGTTCGAATGCCCGGGATTTCGGCCAGTTGGTTGCCAATCTCTTCCATGACCGACTCGCCATCAAATTCGTGCGCCTTTATCTCGCGTGTGATGGTGTAGCCCAGCAGCGGGATGGTGAACCAAGGTTCGGTCGCTTCTGGCCGTTCCTCCCACGGGATGGTTTCCAGCTGGATTTGGCCGATGGCGTCCTTGGGTGCGCCCGCGCCGCCGGTGTTGGCGTTCAGGCCACCGTTGCCCGCAAATGCAAAGGCGCTGCGGATGCCGGGGTGGTTGATCACGACTGCTTCGGCCTGACGCAGCAACGCGTCTTTTTCATCCAAAGACAAGTTCCCGCGGGCCAGCACATAGACGATGGCCTGTTCGGCTTCCGTCTCGACAAAGAATTCGACGCCGCGGTTGTTGTTGATGAAGTAGATGAGCGTGGTGCCGACGAATACAAACACCGCCGCCACCATCACCAGCGGCATAACCGGATTGCCGACAATGCCTTGGATCACATAGCCAAAGCCCGAACGCTGGTAGCCCGACCGGACCTTACGGTTGCTTTGACCGAACATCTTGCGACCGGCCCAGCGGCTGGCCCAGCCAAGGCGTACGAACAGCGCACCCGCCGCGAGGAAGGCGAGGGCAAGACCACTGAGCGCGAGGCCCACCAGAGCAACCATCGCAAGCGCGTAGCCAAAGACGGTGATGAACGTCTGCAAAACAGACCCTCTGATATCCTGCTGATCCATGGCCGCAAATTCAGCGCCGACAAAGCCCTGAAGGACCGGCACAACGCCCAAGCCCGCGATCAGCAGGACGGCAAGCGGGAACAGCATCAGGTGTGCTAACATGGGCAAGTGGGCGATGTTTCCGCTTTTGGCCGAAATCCATGTGGTCAGGCGCCCCAGCACACCGCCCATCACGGGCAGGTAAATCAATGCCACGATCAGCGAGGCTGACAGAACGAAGATCAGGGTAACGGGCAACATGCCCATGAATTCACCGGGCACACCGGGCCAGAACAGCATCGGCAGGAAGGCACACAGCGTTGTGGCTGTGGAAGAGACTACGGGCCAGAACATGCGCTTGGCCGCATCCACGTAGGATTGCATCGGTCCGGCACCTTCTTGTTGGCGCTTGTCGGCGTATTCAACAACCACGATGGCGCCGTCCACGAGCATCCCCACGGACAGGATCAGGCCAAACATGACGATGTTCGAAATGGAGATACCCATGATCGCCAGCAGAACGAAACACAGCAGGAAGGACGTCGGGATAGCAAAGCCCACCAGCAATGAGGCGCGCGGGCCCAGTGCGGCCAGTGACACGATCATCACCAGCGCGATGGCGGTTAGAACGGAGCCTTGAAGCTGGCTGACCATGCCTGCAACTTCGCGGCTTTGGTCGTTAGACGTGCCGACTTCCACCGCGACCTTGAGGCCATCGGGCCATTCGTCAACGCGCTCGTCCACCATCACTTTGACGGCTGTGGCCGTGTCGATCAGATTGTATCCCTTACGCTTGACCACCTGAAGGGCCACCGTGTCATTGCCGTTGAAGCGGGCGGTAGACAGGCGATCCTCGAATGTCAGATTAATTTGGGCGAGGTCTCCAAGAGTGACCACGCGGTCCCCGTTGGTCTTGACCGGCAGGTTGTAGATGTCGCCGACCTCATCAAAGGATGAGGGGATTTTGACGGCGAATGCGCCCTGATCAGTTTCGATCTCACCGGCTGCGATCAGCTGGTTGTTGTTGCGCACCACGTTGATCAGCTCGGCAGCGGTCACGTTGTAGGCCTCAAGGCGCAGAGGGTCGATGATAACCTCGACCATCTCGTCGCGGCTGCCCACGATGGAGGCTTCAAGAACCGCATCCATCGCTTCGATGTCGTCCTGCAAGTCTTTGGCAAAGCGGGTGATTGTGCGTTCAGGAACCGGGCCTGATAGATTCACAATGATGATGGGGAATTCGGAAAAGTTGAATTCGTCCAGTGTATATTGCTCGAACCCGTCGGGAAAATCCGCCTCGGCCCCGTCCATCGCGTCGCGCACGTCTGCCATAACCTGGGTCTTGTCCCAGCCGAACTCGAATTCCAGAACGACGTTTGCGTAGCCTTCTGCGGCGGTGGACGTCATGCGGTCTAGCCCGTCCAGATCCGCAAGTTCGGTTTCCATCGGTTGCACAAGCAGCGTTTCAGAGTCCGCTGCCGAAATGCCGGGAAAGGGAACCGAGATCACAAGCGTCGGGATTTCGATGTCCGGCTCACCCTCTTTGGGCAGGCTGACATAGGCAAAGGTCCCGACGGTCAGGGAAAGAATGATAAAGGCAACAACCATCCGCGCCCGAGACGCAGCCCAGTCTACAATACCAGTCATTGAGTTTGCTCCTGAAAGGTTGGTGCAACTTTGACGCCAGCGGTCACGAACTCCTGACCGACGACGATCACGTCAGCCTCATCCGGAAGGCCGGTCAACCAAACCCCGTCCGTCGAGTCGCGCAGAACATGCACCGGCACAAACACAACCGTGCTGTCACCGTCGAGCGTGCGAAGACCCAATTGGCCGTCCGCATTGAGCGTGAGGGCCGAGGGCGGCAAAAGGTGGGCTTTGGAACCGGGGGCCGAGATGAGGATTTCGGCGGTCTGCCCATCGCGTATCGCGAGGTTTGGGTTGGGCACCTCAATTTCGACGCGGAAGGTGCGTGTTGTCGGGTCAGAAGACCGGGACAGGAATTTAACGGTGCCGGTGATGGGCGCGCCACCTGCGGCCAATTCAGCGCGCGCCGGAGCGCCGACGTTTACGCGTTGAATTTCAGTTTCGGGAACAAAAGCCACCAGTTTCACCGGATCAAGCTGGATCACCGTGGCGCACAGATCGCCCGGCTGCAGCAGGCTGCCCAACTCTGCGGTGTCGCTTTCGAGTAGACCGGCAAACGGCGCGCGGATTTCGATGCGTTCCAGTTCTTTTTCAGCGGTGGCGATCGCCGCCTCGGCGCTTTCAATGCGCGCATCGGCGGATTGCAGGCCAGAAGTGGCTCCGGTCACACCGGCCTTGGCGGCCTCCAGAGCAGCCTGTGCTGCAGCGAGGCTCGCATCAGCTGATTTCACGCGGGTTTCGGCAGCAAAGCCACCTTCGCTCAGGCGACGGGCAGCGTTCTGGTTCACGAGCGCTTCGTCAATGCGGGCCTGAGCCTCGACGACGCGGGACTGCGCCTCGGGTACGCGGCTTTCGGCCTCGGTCTTGCTTGCAATCGCTTCGGCCAGCCGCGCACGCGCCTCTTCCAGTGCAGAGTCGCGGGTGCCGGGGGACAGTTCGCACATCAACTGGTTTTCTTCGATGAATTCCCCTTTGCGCAAGGGCGGCGATACGACGGTCGAGGACGTCTCGGCCCGCACCATGACTTCGCGCATGGCTTCGGTCTGGCCGCGCAGTATGACGGCGCTGTCGATCTCGCGGGCGACGGATTTGCGGGCGACAACTTTGATCAGCGCGCTTGTGTCCACGGGCTCGGGCTCTGCTGTATCCGCGTCCGCCGTTTCCGCTGCAGCTTCTGTCTCTTCACCTGCGGACATTCCGGCCAATGCCGCCATCGTCCACTCGCGTTCGATCACAACAAGGTAAAGGCCCGTCGCCACCAAAACGGCCAAAATAACCGAAACAACTCGCATCTTTGCTCTCCGTCAGCATCTTTGAAGCATGCGCCCGTGCGCACTTATCGTGCTATATGGTATTTTACGACTGAACTAACCAGTTCAGATTACATTTTTTGCGCATTTTTCGCAATGGTGCTCAAATGCTGCGCAAGGCGGCGCCTTTGTCGCTCTTGGCTTGGGCGCGTGGGCGGGTTAAGAGGAGCCCGAAACCAAAGCGGGCGTGGGCACAACGCGCCGAAATTCTGGGGAGCGCCGGGCGTGAGCGACACCGACAGTTTTATCGAAGAAGTCAATGAAGAAGTACGGCGCGACCGTCTCTATGGCTACTTGCGCAAGTATGGCTGGATTGCCGCACTTGTGATCATCGGGATCGTGGCTGCCGCTGCTTACAACGAGTACCGCAAAGATCAGGAGAGCGCCAAAGCGCAGGCTCTTGGAGACGCCATGTTGGCCGCTTTGTCGCGCAATGATGATGTAGCACGCGCGAGCGCTTTGGCGGATGTCACAAGCGAGACGGCCCAAGGTGCTGCGGTTCTTGCTTTCATGACGGCTGGTGCGCAGGCCGAAGCGGGCGAGACCGAAGAGGCCGCTCAAACTCTTGAAACCGTGGCAGGCAATAGTGATGTCCCGTTGATTTACCGTCAGGTCGCGTCGTTCAAATCGCTGATCCTGCAGTCTGACAGCATGGATGCAGAATTGCGCCGCGCCGGCTTCGAGGCCTTGTCTGCCCCAGGTGTCCGCCTGCGCCTGCTCGCTGAAGAGCAGTTGGCCCTTTTGGATATCGAAGCGGGCGATACCGACGCCGCTTTGGAGCGGTTGCAAATGATCATGGACGATGCCGAGGTGACCTCAGGCTTGCAACGCCGTGCCCTACAGGCAATGGTGGCTTTGGGCGGCGCGCCGCAGGCCATCGAGACCGCCGAGGATGGGTGAGGGCACTGGAATGACAGAGCAGGGCGCGACCAGCAGGCCAAGGTCTGCGCGCAGGTGGACCGTTGTTGGTTTGGGCGTGATCACCCTGACATTGCTGGCTGCATGTGACGAGCGGGAATTCATACTGCCGGGCCCGCGCGAAGATGTACGATCGGTTTTGACCCAAGCTGAAGAAAGCGCGGAACCGGCGGCGGTTGTTGCTGATGAAGCCCGTAGCATTCAATTGCCCGCGCAGGTTGCCAATGCGGATGCAGCGCAGGGTTTTGGCACCCCGACCTTTCGCACAACACATCCCAGCCTCGGGACGTCCCTGCGCCCGGTCTTTGCCGTCAACATCGGAGAAGGCGACAGCCGCAAGCACCGCATTGTGGCCGATCCGGTGGTGTCGGGCGGACGTATCTTTACACTGGATTCTCAGACAACGGTGACGGCCGTATCGACGTCCGGCGCGGTGTTGTGGCAACGCAATATCCTGCCCGATGGGGCGGATGAAGGTGATGCAACCGGTGGCGGCCTCGCCGCGGACGGCAACGTTGTTTACGTCTCGACCGGATTTGGTGCATTGACCGCACTTGATGCAACCAGCGGAAATACCGTTTGGGTTCAGGATCTTGAAGCCACTGGATCAGGCCGTCCGACGGTGTTTGGCGATCTGATCTATGTCATGGCGGGGGATGACACGGCTTGGGCGCTGGACAAGTCCGATGGTCGGCTGGTCTGGCAGATCGAAGGCCCGGAAAGCGCCACAAATATTCTGGGTGCGCCTGCGCCCATAGTCGTGGACGGGCTGGCTGTGTTTTCGTTCGGCTCAGGTGACATGCAGGCGGTGTTCCGTCAGGGCGGTTTGCGCCGCTGGGATGCTTCGGTGCTGGGCGAACGCAAGGGGCGTGCGCTGTCCAAATATGACGACGTGACCGGGCGGCCCATCGCCGCAAACGGCGTCGTCTATGCCGGCAATCAATCGGGACGAACGGTGGCTGTAGATGCCAATAGTGGCGGGCGCATCTGGAGCGCAAACGAAGGCGCGATCGACATGGTTCTTCCTGTCGGCGGCAGCGTTTTTGTGGTCAGCGACCGAAACGAACTGGTGCGCCTTGACGCGAGTGACGGCACGCGGATCTGGGGAACCGACCTGCCCGGATTTGTTGACAGCAAGCCCGGCAGACAAGCCGAGGTTTATGCGCATCACGGCCCCATTCTGGCTGGTGGACGTCTGATCGTTGCGTCATCTGATGAGTTGCTGCGCAGCTTTGATCCGGTTTCCGGCGCTCTGACGGCCACGACGGTTGTACCCAGCGGGGCCTCGACGGCTCCTGTGGTGGCGGGGCAGACCCTGTATCTGGTCACGCGCGACGGGCAACTGGTCGCCTACCGCTAGGCGGGGCACGCAACTTTCTGTGCTTTTCGCGGGCGCGCAATTGGTCTATGTGCGCGACTCCTATCCGTACGGACCAGACCCATGACCCTGACCCTCGCCATTGTCGGCCGCCCCAATGTGGGCAAATCGACCCTGTTCAACCGCCTTGTGGGCAAGCGCCTTGCGCTGGTCGATGACCAGCCCGGCGTGACGCGCGATCTGCGCGAGGGTGCTGCGCGGCTGGCTGACCTGCGTTTTACCGTTATCGATACGGCTGGTTTGGAAGAGGCCACAGATGACAGTTTGCAGGGGCGCATGCGCCGCCTGACGGAACGCGCCGTGGATATGGCCGATGTCTGCCTGTTCATGATCGACGCGCGCACTGGTGTGACACCGACGGATGAGATTTTCGCAGATATCCTGCGCAAACGTTCTGCTCATGTGCTGCTTGCCGCGAACAAGGGCGAGGGCGCGGCGGCAGATGCTGGTGTGATCGAGGCCTATTCGCTTGGATTGGGCGAACCCATCCGCATGTCGGCAGAGCACGGCGAAGGGTTGAACGACCTTTATGTCCAATTGCAGCCCTTGGCTGACCTTTATGCCGAGAAGGCTGCAGAGGAGGCGCCTGAGGTCGATGTGGACCTTGACGAGGAGGATGATGACCCGGATGCCGTCCCTCAGCCTACAAACGCCAAGCCCTTGCAGGTGGCCGTGGTGGGCCGCCCGAACGCAGGTAAATCAACGCTGATCAACCAGATCGTCGGCGAGGACCGCCTTTTGACGGGCCCCGAGGCCGGGATCACCCGCGATGCAATCTCCCTGCGCACCGACTGGCAGGGCACGCCCATGCGCATCTTTGACACCGCAGGTATGCGGAAAAAGGCCAAGGTGCAGGAAAAGCTGGAAAAGCTGAGTGTGGGTGATGGTCTGCGCGC
>ERZ1740072.226-NODE-226-length-24670-cov-9.435954_pt1 | contig 24670 bp, 17 predicted proteins | sample MGYA00581733_ERZ1740072 | MGnify/ENA primary metagenome ERZ1740072 (study PRJEB43018, sample SAMN04849741) | marine metagenome | isolation source: floating plastic debris | place: Pacific Ocean | collected 2008-08-30 | study: EMG produced TPA metagenomics assembly...
GTGCGCAATTTGTTGCTCCAGAGAGCTGCGATCGCCATTGCTAAAATCTCTGCCATAGAAATTGATGGCGGAATTGATGGCAAGTGGGCCAAACGTGCTTGAGTCTTAACCACCAGGACCTCCTCCTGGCGCGCCGCCACCGCTCCCCGGTAACAAAGGTGGACCGCCTCGATTTTGACGATTTTCAGGTAATCCCTGAGCCGCACTCAGCACAATTTTTTCATCTCCCTCAAGTCCTGAAATCACCTCTGTCTGATCATCGACTGTTAATCCGGTCTCAATCGGCTGAAATCGGGTTGCTCCCTCTGCGGTTAGCACCAATACCCCTTCTCCCTGCTCCTCTCGCACAACAGCCACCGTCGGTACCACCATCACATCAGTCAGTTCACCGGCTTGAAATTCAATATCAACATTCATTCCAGGCTGTAGCTGCGCTGCTTCAGAAAGATTGACCCGCACCTCAAAACTAGTCACGTTAGAGCTGACCGTTGCTTGCTCCGCCACCTGGGCTACGGTCCCTTCAAACTGCCGATCTGGGTAGGCATCGGCTTGAATCATAGCCAGCTGCCCGGTTTGAATCTGAGCAATATCAGTTTCTGCTACATTCGCAACAACCTGATAGTTAAAGGCTAACGAGAGAATTGACGATGACGACGATGACGACGTTTCGCTAGCGGCAGTAGATGGAGAGACAAAGTCGCCTGGATCGGCATAACGGGCCGTAACAATGCCGCTAAAAGGAGCCCGAATTACCGTATCTTCAATCTGAGTTTCAACTGTGGTTAACGCGCCTTGCGCCTGCGTAACAGCGGCCTCAGCCTGGGCAATCTCTTCTTGACGGTTACCCGCTTGACTAAGATTTAGTGCCTGCTGTGCGCTTTTTACCTGCGCCTGCGCCGTATCGCGAGCGGTGCGATAGGCCGTAGTTTCTTGCGCAGACACCGCCCCTTGGGAATACAGTGCCTCATAGCGATTGAGTTCTTCTTCAGCCTGGTTTAAGCTCGCTTTGGCGCTGGCCAGGGTTGCCTCAGCTTGAGCAATCTCTTGGGGACGATTGCCAGCCACCAGCATGGCTAGATTTGCTTGGGCGGAGGCCAGCTGCCCCTGCGACTGGAGCAGCTGGCCCTGCAAATCAGAATCGTCCATATAGGCCAAAACCTGGCCTTCTTCTACCACATCGCCTTCGGCAACGGTCACGCTTTCTAAACGATCTGAGGTTTTAGGACTAACATTTGTCAGCTGCTCGGGCTCAACGGTGCCATTGGCCGCGATCGTAATCGGTAATGTGGCCGTTTCCACATCAACCGTCAGCGTCTGGGCCTGTTCTTGCTGCTGAGGTATCACAACAAACTGCCGATAGAGAAGATAGCTGCCACCTGAGAAGATACTCAACATCAAGAGGCCAACAGTCCCTTGAACAAGACGGTGTTTAGCTGGATGCTTAAAAGCAGTTCGTGCCTGCGGGATATGTTCAGAAGATTGGGGCAATGGCAAACTCATAAAAAGAGCCCTGGTCAATGCCTCTAAATTAATAGACCCTTGCTTATTTTTAATCTGCTAAAAGTCACGACCGAACCATGAAAATTTTCACAGTTCTCGCTTAAAGCATCGAAAACTCCACTACCATATAGTTCTATCCGTAGTATTACCCTTACCCCAGCCGGGCGTAAATACTACGAAAGAGTAGTCAAAATTTTGCAAGATATCGAAGAAGCCAGACTTTGCATTGCTAAGCAACAGGACATCCCCCATGGTGTTCTGCGCGTCGGTTTGCTGGTGGTCTTTGGGCAGCTTCATAGCACTCCGCTTCTCACTGATTTCTTAGAACGGTATCCTGGTGTCAAGCTTGAACTGCAGCTAAGTGAAGTGGCTCCCGACAGCTAGAGCTGACATTCACCAACAGTATCATTTTGGGGGTCACTACAAAGACCTCGCGATAGTCCTGCAGAAAGCTTTTAACGTAGCCCCCCAGCTAGCGGACAATGCATCAGAGCTTTCCCAGCGACGGTCCACCTATTGTCTTAGATAGTCGAACGACCTAACCTTCCAAGTCGTATCGTAACTTAGAGCATCCATACTACTCAATCAAGTACGATGGCATTACATTAGCTGAAGGGAGCAGCATAATCTATACAGCAGGCTCATTAAGCTATGCAAACTAATGCTTCAAGTTTGTCAATTTGGTGATGACACTCACATCACATCAAAATGCAATGATTTAATGTAAATATGTGCATCCTACATCTAACAGTTAATCGTTGCTAAGGATCATCTACCAATGTCTACTCATACTAAGCTTATCCGCCTCGAAGATAATTCGCTCATTGAAGTAGAAGCCTCAGTCGATGAGTCGCGTCAAGTTGCGGGCGGTGCAGCAGAACGAGTCAGCTCTACATTTGATAAGATTTCTCCTCTTCTGAAGAAGGTTTGCACACCCATTGCTAATACCTGGCAGGAATTGAATAAGGATGTGTACATCGATCAAGCTGAGGTCGAGATAGGCTTAAGTTTTGAAGGCGAAGGCAATCTTTATATTACTAAGGCTAAAACTGGCGCAAATTTGAATATCAGACTTGTGATGAAGCAAAAATCCGAAAGTAGCCTTTCATAATGTCTCCAAATATTTTCAGCTAATTGCCAGTATCTGAGAGACCAGCCAGCAGCCTCGATCCTTCACCTGTAAGATTCTTAGTATAAGGTTATTAAAAACGATGAGCATTCTAAGAGCTAGTGCTCCAAAGGAACCAGAGTTAAAATCATCGATTGCGTTAGTGGAAGGTACTACTATTGACAATAGTGACTTTGGCAGTGGTTTTTTAATTTATAAAGATCCTAAGGGCCGAGCAACCTATTGGTTAACCTGCGCTCACGTAGTAAAAGCAATTGGCGACTTACAAGGAATTCGTGTTGGTAGACTTCCAGCAACATTAGTCGGCCCTAGCAAGAAAGAACTATTTTCTCTCAAAGATAGCTTCGATTTGGCCGTTCTAAGAGTAGAAGGTTTATTTAAGAAAAAGCAAGTATCTCTTGGAAAACCACGAGATACAGAACGTCATCGATTTTTGGCCACAGGTCATTTTCAAAATACAAAAACTAAACAGTTATACCTGAAAGAAGTTTCAGGCATCCTAAGGATTGATCATCAAAATGTAGTGTCCAGTAATGATTATGCTTGGGTTTTAGATTTACAAGTAGATGATAAATTTACTTTAGAACCTGGCTACAGCGGTTCTCCAGTTTTTATGCCCAATTCTCGTAAGGTTATTGGTGTTATAGAACAGAGTCAAATCTCTGGAAAGAAAGGACAGGCCATTTCCATAGATGCTGCAATCAACATTTTTCGAACAGTAGAAGAACTAAGACCCATGTTGCGTAGTCAGGTATCGCAATCTTTCGAAGATCGATTTTTAGTTTGGGCTATGGGAGTTATAGAGCATCCCCTCCGCTGGATGGCTGGCAGCCAAGTTAGGGAAGCATTAGATTGGTTATTGCTCCAAGGCCTATGCAATGTAGCCCGAAAGGCGAGAGAGCACGCATTGGAAACATCGGCAGAAGTAAGATCTGAGATTGAACAATTTCCTGAGAAAGATAGGCCACAAGTAATTACGAACTTTCAGTGGGAAATTGAGAAATATTTAGAAAGGATATATGGTTCTTTACTTACTGACAATCAAGATCTACTGGAGAGGAATGAAATTGCTCCTTCTCTTTCTTCAAATGCTTACGAATGTGCTTTCTCATATATTAGAGATACCCTACCTGAAAGTCTTTCAGGTAGAGTCAGACAAAGAACAAATCATCTTATTGATGTCTTGATCCAAAACCTCTATGCTGATATCTAAGGAAAATTAGTAACAGCTCAAGTGTTTTAGAGAAATCTATCATGCCTGGATTTTCTTACTGTTTTTAATCGCGCTCTGTAGCTAGCTCTGTTTCTGTTATCACGGCCTTGAAGCCTTCTCATCATCCACCTGAATATTGGCCTCAAAAGAAATAGAATCACTAAAATGATTCCAGCCACAGCAATCAACCATACCCACCAAGCTGTTGCTTCGTACCACATTGTCTTGTCTTATATATTTATATTGTTAAGTGCCAATCTGCGTAAAACATTGGGTTTTATATAAAAACAAACCCGATCACCCCTTCATTGAATATTTACCCAACATGAAGGAACAATCAGGATTAATATATTGCTGATTAAAAATTTGACTGAAAGATTTAATAATTGGCGGAAATGTTCAAAGGAGCCGGCTTACCGAGAGTTGAGTAGTTTTATGCACTTTTGGGGAAGCCAAGCAAAATCCATAAGTGCCTGGAATGCGGCTTCACCGACTCCAATGAACTAAACCCCTAATCCAAGCTCACAACAAGCGTTCTACCGTGAAGAATACTACAAGTTTGAACTTAGGCGTGGTTTAAGAAGAGTAGTCTTCTAATATTGGAATATGCTCACATCAGTTAAATATTGAGCGAATGCTATGAGTACATTACCCCCGTTTAGTATTACGATTACGAGCCTGTTTCTCCGATTCTTGTCGTCTAACTAGAAGGAACCGATAAAATCCGCCAAGTAAATTTTGCATAGCTAACTAGAACAAACAGTAGTTCATGCGCATTATTTAGTACGCATGAACTATACAATAGATCAAATATACTAGTCTGTACGTATGGATTTACGGTTAAAGGCCAGGGAGGATTCATTTGGGAAAGGAAAGAATTGTTGGAATGTCATGAGCTAAGAATCGCCTAGCTTTGGTCAAAGAATGATAGCCATTATGCCGTGCAATATTGATGAGCATATTTCGGATACTGGACCAGTTGGTCGCTGCATTGAACGCGGCAAAGGGAGCGTGATCTTCTCCCATGACCACATCCTTGACCCAATGCCCCCGAATGCCTTGAGAGTGAGTTCGAAAACTAATACTAAGCAGCCTGAGACGTCTTTGACCTCCACCGTCGTTGGTTATCAGTTAACCGACGCAACATTAAGCGAATCATCACCACATAGACTGCTCCTTCATGGTTTTCAGGTAACACCTCATAGTCTCGGCACAGACGTCTGGCCTTGCCCAACTAAGCGAATGTTCTCTCAATAACCTATCGATAAGGTGCCGGAATAAACCCTTCTCTCAGTTTTGTTGTAACCTCTAGAATGCAGTGATGAACGTGTTTTATTATTTCTCTAAGGGCTCCCTTGTACGCTTGGTCAGCCAACACTTTTTCAAGCCTCACATAGGTCTCTAATACAGGCTCTAAGAGGGCCACGGCTGCTTTAACATCTGCCATATTGACAGCACTGACAATAACAATTCAACACCATACCTAAGATGTCAACAACGATATGACGCTTACGCCCCTTGACACACTTGTGACCGTCCATCCCTTGGTCAGGTCCTTTTTTCTCTGAGGTCTCACGGATTGACTATCAATGCTCGTCAAGCTCGGTTGCTCCTCTCGTCCCTCTGCGAGTCTTACCACCTTCACCAAGTGCTCATTAATCTTCTCCCACAAGCCTATCTTGACCCAACGACGATAATCATCATAGACGGTTGACCAGTAGGCATCATGGGGCATCGCCCGCCATTTGATACCGTTATCGACCCAATACCGAATGGCATTCACGATCTCTTGTAAGTTGACTTCTTGAGGATGACCGACGCCCTGATAGACAGGGATTAATGGCTCAATTAAGTCCCACTCGTCATCGCTTAAATCTGAGAGATAAGGAAGACGGCTCATAACCTCCTCCAGTGTTAACAACACTGCTGGTTATACAGGGCCGGAAGGAGGGATATTCACTCCTTTACAATAATTTACGAACCCATTCTTAACGGACTACTAGTAATGTTTTACCATGCATCCCGTCCACCTTCAAAAGGCCATAAGTCTCCATAAACTACAACAAACCTTAGAATTTATTTACGCATAGGAGAAAGCACTTCAACTAAGTAGTCAATAAATACACGAGTCTTTGCAGCAAGATATCTTGTGTCTGGATACAGTGCGTAAATTCCTGTTGTAGGTACCGTCCAGTCAGCAAGAACAGGTTTTAATGTACCCGTTTGGAGTGCGTCTGACGTAATAAAGTCGGCCAGCAACGCAATCCCTGCACCTGAGATCGCAGCTTCAAACAGTACGCTAGCATCGTTGGCCTGTAACCACGGTGTGATAGGAGCAAGATGAGATTTGTTATTTTTATGCAGTTCCCATCGATGCCCCGTCTTTAAATGAGAAAAATGAAGACACTTGTGCGCTGAGAGCGCCTCTGGCGTTTTGGGTACGCCATAGCGTTCTAGATAGGTGGGTGAGGCTACTAAGCGACGATGATTGTCGGCGAGTTTGCACAAGCGCAGAGAAGAGTCTTCCAGTTTGCCGATGCGAATAGCAACATCTACCTGTTCCTCTACCAAATCGACAAAGCGATCCGTGAATTTAATAGTCACACGAATATCAGGATATCGGCATAGGAAGGTGGGAATCGTTTGGGCCACATGTAACCGACCAAATGTAGCAGGTACTGTAACATTGAGCAGTCCAGCCGGACGAGTACCCAAGGAAGCCGCTGTGACGTCGGCCTCTTCTAAATCAGCGATGATGCGCTCCACCTGATTGAGATAGAGTTCGCCCGCCTCAGTTAGGGTCACCCGCCGCGTTGTGCGCACCAAAAGCTGTACGCCAAGTGAATCTTCTAAGCGTTTTACACGCCGACTGATGGTGGATGGGGTGAGATTGAGGGTGGCAGATGCCCCGGCAAAGCTTAACCGACGGGCTGTTTCGACAAAGGCCTCTAGGAGTGCCAGTTTATCTTCAGACGAGATAGGCGAGATTAGCGAACTATTATTGCGTGCCATGCAATTATCTAGGGTACTGAATGGGGTTTATCCTAACGCAGCAGAACTAATAAGCTGTGCAAGTATCGCAAGAGAGGACATTGGTATGCCAGGTCTGCTTGAGGGTAAAGCTGGGATGATAACAGGCGCTAGCTCTGGGATTGGTGCAGCGGCGGCGCAGCTGTTTGCGGCTGAGGGAGCGCAAGTAGTTCTTGTCGCTAGGCGACAGGAGAAACTTGACCGGTTGGTAGATGCAATTATTGATACAGGAGGTAAAGCCTTTGCCTTGACAGCTGACATCAGCCAGCCTGGAGCACCCAGCCAGATTGTCAATGAAACAGTTACCGCATTCGGGCGGTTTGATTTTGCGTTCAACAATGCAGGCACCATTGGCAATTTTGTACCCATGCTTGAACAATCTGAAGAGGACTGGAATCAAACCATCGAGACCAATCTCAAATCAGTTTGGCTGTCTGTGCGCGCTCAGGCCCAATACATGGCAAATCATGGCGGTGGCGCAATCGTCAATACATCCTCCTGGCTTGCAGCCGGTGCGCTGCCCGGTTCTACCGTTTACTCGGCCAGTAAAGCGGGCATAGATGGCCTGATGCGTCCGGCAGCACTCGAACTCGCACCCTTGGGCATTCGCATCAATAACATCAATCCGGGTGGCATCGATACCGAAATGACGAGAGCAGCCTTTCAGCACGATAGCGCTGTACTAGAAGCGTTTGGCAAGTCTCACCCGAGGGGCCGCATGGGCACGCCCAAAGAGACTGCTGAGCTAGCTGCTTTTTTGCTGTGCGATCGCGCCGCAAATATCACCGGACAAACCATTTTTATTGACGGTGGCTACAGCATTCCTGGCCAACGAAGCTAAGTAAACCCAGCACTTAAAACAATGATAAAACGTCTATTCTTTAGCAAGATAATGGTGAGCTGCGCCTGTTTGACTACTCTCGCAGGCTGTACCAACCTGACTGAAACATCCGTCAGCTATACTGAGCTACCACCAGATTTTGAATATCCCAACGGCATCACAACAGGGCCAAACGGTCAGCTCTATGTAGGCTCAGTCACCAGCGGTAATGTGCTGCAGATTGCCCCCGATGGAAAAATTACAACAGCGTTTGAAGAAACAGATGAGGTGTTTGCTGGTACGTCGGTGCGCTTTGATCCGATTACAAATCTTTTGTGGGTGGCATCGCCTGATTTTTTAGGAGAAGAGATTAACGGCGAGATAGTTCGTCGTCCTCATCGTCTTGCCGCGGTCGATCTCACTAGCAATCGCGTTGTGTGGTCATCCGCAATACCAGATGACGGCTTTGCTAACGATATGGCCATGGACGGAAAGGGCGGTATCTATATCACCGATAGTGTGCGAGATCGCATTCTATATTTATCAGAACCGGGGGCACCTTTTGAAACGGTTGCGGTTGACCCGCTCATGGAGCCGGGCGATTTGGGGCCTGCCGGGATTGCGATCGCACCCAACGGCGATCTGATTATCGGTCTATACAGTGACGGCGCGTTGCTGCGTATCAGCCTCGGCACCCACGAAACACCAGCCCAAGTCACCTCGATTAATCTGCCACGACCGCTCGAAAACCCCGATGGACTTGCGTTTGCCCCGGACGGACGACTCTTGGTTCTTGAAGGCGCTGCTGTGAGTGGCAATGGCAAACTGCTGGCCGTTGATCTCTCAAGCCCTGAACCTCATACTATTGACGTACTCCTTGAGGGTCTCGATTCGCCGCTCAATCTCACCCTTGCAGACAACAGCGTTACTATTACCGAGGGGCAAATCCGCCATCTCATCGTAGATGATGCAAGCCTCACCGTGCCAGAGTCATTCCGCGTCATAACCGTTCCTCTGAGTGACTTGGAGGCAGATACTGTGCAAAGTCATTATCCTGAACAACTTGACAGACAAATATCCTCCTAAAGTAGGACCCTATACAAAGTGTCTCTCTCAGGGGGGATGCTCAGAGCAAAACGACTCTGTAAGGTAGATCCGCACGAATGAATGTGCCTAAGTGCCTTCAATACCTATGGAGTTTTGAGAAATCGTATAAAAGCTTATTTCTTTTATAAATAGGACACAAAATTTATGCCATCCGATCATCTACCCTACAATGGGGTTTCAACGGATAGTAAAGGTTTGACACGGTTAAGAAAACAGAATTATTCTGGGCTAACATTAGCAGCTTATTGGATGGGTCCGATTCTAATTGTTGTCTGCCACCTTGGGATTATTCTTTCGTTATTTACAGGTTTAAGTGTAGGGGCGTGGCTATGGGTAATTTTACTCTACTGGGTCAGAATGTTAGCCATTACAGCTATATATCACCGTCTACTAACCCACAAAGCCTACAGTAGTCCCAGAGCCATCAAATGGATCGGCAGTTTAGTAGCGACAACAGCTGGCCAAATGGGACCAAGCTGGTGGAAAGGGCATCACGAAGAACACCATCGTTTTACCGATCAAATAACTGAGCCCCACGCATCAACTGTCGGTTTCTGGTGGGCTCACTATCGGTGGCTACTCTCCAGCAATTTTATTCCTACTCGGCTGCCGTCAGACATTGAACAGGATGCTGCATTAAGGACCCTGGACCGTCTACATTTTTTACCTTTGATTGCTCTGGGTGGGCTCTCCTATGCTGTCGGAGGGCTTGAATATTTAGCGGCATTTTTTGTTAGTACAGTTATTCTTTTTCATGGAGTTGCCTTGGTCAACTCGGTATGTCATAAGTTTGGTTCACAACCGTTCATCACCGATAACAACAGCCGTAACAACGGATTAGCTGCATTTCTCACCCTTGGAGAAGGATGGCATAACTTCCACCATGCGTTTCCCTGGTCGGCTCGTCAGGGGCTTACAATCGTCGGTGAAAGGGTTTGTTATTTGCCCGATTTTACATTTTTGTTTATTCGCTGTCTTGCATCGTTGGGGCTTGCAGCTAAGATTAAACAGCCGTCAAAGGAGACGGTGTTGGCGTCTCGCTCATGCTATCAAGATAAATCAAAGGCAAGAGATTTGCAGCACTTAAGAGTGGGTTCGTAAGCTAATACTAAGCAGCCTGAGACGTCTTTGACCTCCACCGTCGTTGGTTATCAGTTAACCGACGCAACATTAAGCGAATCATCACCACATAGACTGCTTCTTCATGGTTTTCAGGTAACACCCCATAGTCTCAGCACAAGGGCCACGGCTGCTTTAATACCTGCCATGTTGGCAGCACTGACAAAACAATTTAACACCATGCCTAAGATGTCAACAGCGATATGACGCTTACGCCCCTTGACACACTTGTGACCGTCAATCCTTTGGTCAGGTCCTTTTTTCTCTGAGGTCCTCACGGCTTGACTATCAATGCTCGTCAAGCTCGGTTGCTCATCAGCATCTCAACCCAGCCAGGAAGATCGCGACTTTCATGATGGCAAGCATACAACATTCTAAACCACCGCAAACTCCACTACCATGTCGTTAAAGTCTCGGTCACCCAGTCCGCTAAGATCTTCAAAACCAAAGGTATTATCCCCTAGCAGTCTGGCATGGTCGTTTTTGCTAGCGTTGGCCCTGGCATGACTAAAGAATACTTCACCTGTGAGTGGATCACCCCCGCCAGCAACCAAGAATGTCGCTAAAAAGCCACCCGCTGTGAGTTCAGCTGAGAACGTTTTTTCCTGACCATTCTCGCCAGTTAGCTCTATATTTAGTCGATTGGCTAGAGCCGCGTCTCTATAGCCAGCATCGCCAGGTCGCAAAATATTGTCTGTTAACGGGTCTCGAATACCACCATCAATAAAGTCAGTGGTGTAAAGACCCACCGTACTGTCTAGGGCGGCTTCACGATAGACCGTAAAGTCAACGTTGACCAGACCGGTTTGAGCACTCAAATCGATGGCGGCTGCATCATCAACTAACAAATTTGTCGTAGTCGTTTGGGTAAAGGTCTCTGCTATCAGCTGGGTACCATCGCCAAAATCGAGAGAGATTTGAGTATCGCTAATGGCTGTGGCTGTGGCAAGACGGGTTTCGCCATTGACCACCAGCTCAAATTCTAAAAACTGTCCTTCTCTCACCTGGTCATTATCGAGGCTAAAGCTGGGCGCATAGGCATCGGGCAGCTGGCCCCCTTCAAGGATAGCGAAGCTAGCAATTTGAGTGCGGCTGGCTGCATCTACGCTAAAGACCAGAATCTCACCAACCTCATCAATGTTGACTTGATCCACCTGTAGACGAACCGTATTAGCATCACCCAGCCCCGTAATTTCCAGACCCGATAGGGGAGTTAGCTTGGCGGGGAAAGCCGTTGTCCCGTTATTGGCAAGGGTATAGGTTTCGTCTACAGCCGGTTCTGCTATGGGTAGCTTATTGTTGACAGGGTCTGTAATATTCTGACTAGCGGCTAAATCTAAACCAACCGTGCCGTTAAAGCCAGCCAGGTCTCCGCCAGAAACAGTAATGTCATAGACGGTAGCACTAACGGCTGTAACACTGACGATCGTAGCGGTTGTTCCCCCTGTAACATTAAAGTCGGTTCCATCAACATTTAAGACACCCTCGTCAAAGGTGGCTCGAAATACCAAACTGTCAGCATCAGTATTTTCTGTTGCGGGAGTTTGTCGTGTGATGCTAAGCAAGCTAGGGGCTACATCCCGGTTAAAGGCCGTGATGGCTCCATCTTCAAACCCGGTGACAAAGACCTGTTCATTATCGGGGCTGACAACAACACCAATGGCTCCGGCTAGCTGGTTGGCTCCATTACCATCTTGATCTTGAATGAATTGATTAAAGGTTAGACGTCCAGAGAGATCGCGGTCAAATACGGTGAGACCATTTTCCTCAAAGCTGGCAACAAACACCTGTTTGCCATCGGGACTGATAGTGACACTGCTAAATCCTTTTATTTCTGGAAAACCCACAACGTTGGTACCAGCAAAAATGTCGCTCGCACCGCCAAACAGCTGGGCACCGCCTTCATTATCTCGCAGCACCTGGGCAAAGCTTAAGGTGCCATCGGCATTGCGATCAAACACGGTCAGGGCCGCATCGGTGGCGCTGGCGACATACACCTGGTTGCCATCAGGACTGACAACAACGCTGGACGCTCCAAAGAGATTCTGAACATCCCCATCCCCATCTTTAATGGTTTGACGAAGCGTCAAGTTTCCCGAGGCGTCGCGGTTAAAGACGGTAATGGCCGCATCGATATGGCTGGTGACAAAGACCTGATCGCCTGTGGGGCTCACGGCCACACCCGAGGCTCCAAACAACTCGTTCGCACCGGCTTGTCCATCCGCAACAGACTGTCGTAGGGTCAAATTACCCGTTGCATCTCGATCAAATACAGTGATAGCCGCATCGGTCAAACTAACGACAAAAACTTGAGACCCGTCGGGGCTGACGGCGACATCAATGGCCCCCGCCAGGGTATCGATATCGTTCTCATTGGGATCACGCCGACCGTCTCTCAGGCGCTGCTGCTCGCTCAGGTTGCCAAATTCATCGCGGCTAAAGACCGTAAGCCCATCATCACCGACGCTGGTAACAAAGACTTGACTACCGTCGGGACTAACGGCCACACCGAACGCACCGGCTAACAGCTCTGAGCCTAAAATTCCACCGACGTCAGACCCGTCGCGAATGGTCTGGCTAAAGGTAATATTGCCAAATTCATCACGGTCAAAAACCGTTAGCGCCGATTCAATGGCGCTGGTGACAAAGAGCTGGCTACCGTCAGGGCTAACGGCCACACCCGATGCCCCAAAGAGTCGATTGCTGTCTTCATTGCCACCATCAAAGGTGCCATCTTTAATATCTTCTTTAAAGGTGAGTACCAGGGTGGCTGTGTACTGCTCAAGGACCGTTTTTTGAAAGATTTGAGCGGCGGCTGTAGGCCACTGACCATTGCCCACGGCGGTTGCTGCGGCTGTGACAGCGGTACCGGTTATGGCTGACAGTTCCTCAACAAACTCTATACCCGCATCGCCAGCAGCCACATGACAGGCCAACAGTGTGAGCCGAGCCGCCTCTGCCGGTCTAAACCAGCTGCCTAGGTGGTGAGAATATTGGTCTAAATTACCGAGTTCTAAGCTACCAGACCCCAGCTGTAGGCAACCGGGAGCACCGTGGGCGACCAGGGTGAGCGAAGGGGTCGGATAAAGCTGCAGCAGCTGACTAATTTGTTCAACACCGTCGCGGTCTGGGTCTAGGACATGGGCGCTTACTCCCGGTCGCAGCCCCGTTAACAATACGGGCAGATCATCTACACGGCTGTCAAAAATAACAAGGGCGGTCTCGTCAATTTGGATCTGCGGTGTCAGAGGCTGACGATAGGCAGACATAGCAGTATTTATAAAGGATGTCGTCATAGGAGCTTTAATATTGCGAGGCGGCGAAACCCGTACTTCGAGAGAGCCCGTCTTTCTTATAAAGATGTCCATTGCTCTTTGGGAGCATCCGAACCCTGATATGGGCTGAAAAGCAAACTACACTAAAGGTTTATGGGTCTTTACGGGACTCACAAAGACGTCTGAGCGGCATATCCTTCACGCCAGCGGCGAGCTATGTCAAAGGATAGATTTTTAGGTATTTCTTGAGTTTTCGATGCGGACAGCTTGTCGGTAAGCCTGCGCGTCCCTATGATGTAGCCTGACCATTGGTATCTGTATGTCATGCTTCTAGATAGCGTATTACCTGATTTCCACGGCATTCTGGCTACAGCTACAGCCGCCGCAGATGCGATCGCAGAAAACGAGGCGATTGAGCAAAATCTGCGTCAGTTTTTGCTGGTGCTGTCGGTATCGTTGGGGGTAGCCACGCTGTCGCGGGTGGTGAGCTGGCTACGTAATATTCCCTACACGCTGCTGCTACTGCTGGTGGGTCTGGGTCTGGCGGTGCTCAACGTGCGGCTAGTTAATCTATCGCCGGAGCTAATCCTATTTATATTCTTACCGCCGCTGCTGTTTGAGGCCGCCTGGAATATTAAGTGGGAAAATCTCAAGCGCGACTGGTTACCCATCGTGCTGTACGCCATCATCGGCGTTGTTATTTGCATCTCCGCCCTGCTGTGGGGATTAGTCAATGTAGCGGGAGCATCCCTGGCGACCGCACTGCTCGTAGGAGCCAGTCTCTCAGCCACGGACCCGGTTTCGGTAGTCGCTCTGTTTCGAGAGCTGGGGGTGAATAAACGACTGACGACACTGATGGAAGGGGAAAGTTTGTTCAACGACGGTGTGGCCGTTGTTGCCTTTAACCTGGTGCTCGGAATTGCCCTGGGGGTAGAACAGTTTGATCTATCCGTTACCATTGCAGAGTTTTTGGTCTTTACAGGCATTGCCATCAGCACCGGCGCTCTGATTGGCTTTGGTATTTCGTTTTTGACCCAGCGATTTGATTTGCCATTGGTAGAGCAGTCGCTGACGCTGGTATCGGCCTATGGCACCTACATTGTGGCCGAGGAGCTGGGAGGCTCTGGCGTTATTGCTGTGGTCACGACAGCGCTGATTTTAGGCAACTTTGGCTCGCGTATTGGTATGAATCCTCGTACGCGGCTGGTGGTATCAGAATTTTGGGAGTTCCTGGCGTTTTTTGTTAACTCAATCGTATTTTTACTAATTGGCGATCAGGTGCAGTTTAGTACGCTGAGCAACTACACAGCATCTATTGGTATTGCGATCGCAACCATGCTGCTAGCCCGACTTATCAGCGTCTTTGGCCTCAGCTTCTTTAGCAACATGATCACCTCCGACAGCGAAGATATTAGCTGGCAGGGACAGACCGTACTGTGGTGGGGAGGCCTGCGGGGGTCGGTCTCCGTAGCCCTAGCGCTGAGCGTACCGGAGGCCCTAGCAGAGCGCGAAGAGATTATCGCCACCGTTTTTGGAGTCATGCTATTTACCCTGCTCGTTCAGGGACTCACCACCAAGCCCCTACTAGAGTCCCTAAATCTGCTCGGCGATCAGCCCTTAAGGCAAAAATACATGCAAAGTATTGCCCGACGGGTGGCCCTCAACCGAGTCATCACCCGAGTTAAAGAACTGATTGACCGTCAAGAAGTCGATGCCGAATTTGGCCGCTATCAGCTAGCCCTAGTAGAAGGCCAGGTCACCAAGCTCCAAGAAGAAATGCAAAAAATGCAGGTTAGCAACCCAGACTTGCAAGCATTTGCCGCAGAACAAATCAAAGAAGAACTATTAGCGATTGAGTCCGACACCTACGCAGAATTTATCCGAGCTGGGCAAATTAAAGATGAACTAGCCCCCTTACTACAGGATGTCTTATCCGATTAAAAGAGACCGTCAAGGAACTCACCCGGTGTAACATCCATCTTTAATCATGGCGTCTGTGTTTGTATATTTACTGATGAACTAAGTATGTATTGAGAGAAAAATGTATTAAAGCTGACATCGTGGCAGCTAATTTATTAGCGATTGCTGACCAAAGATCAGCAATGTCTGCTTAATTTCTATTGAGTCAGGATTACAGGTACTTCACTCTGTATATGGTGCTGGTGTCGCGGGCAATGTCTTGAAAGGCTCTGCTGGCATACAGATATGTTGGACTGATATCCGCTGAGCGGTCCCACGCCTCCTGAGAGCACTATTAGCCGTTGCTGATGGGATGCGCTGGCCGCAGATATCATCCCGAGGATCAGCCACGCCCACTATATACTTGCCAGCTAGTTTATGCAGATATAGGAGTTTTTATGAAAGCGTTTGTCACCGGTAGTACCGGTCTGCTAGGCAGCAACCTCACCAAGCTGCTTTTAGAGCAAGGTTTTGAGGTCATTGCCCTCACCCGTGAGCTGACCAAAGCCAGCAAAGTTTTAGGGGAGCATCCCAGCCTAAAAGTGGTTCAAGGCGATATGCAAGAAGTCGATGGCTTCGCGCAATATCTCAAAGGCTGCGATGTTTTATTTCATACCGCCGCCTATTTTCGAGAAGCGTTTGACTACGGTGACCATTGGCAGCAGCTCAAGGCTATCAACGTCGATGCCACCATTCGTCTGCTGGAAGCGGCAGATAAAGCCGGTGTATCAAAGGTTATTTATGTCAGCAGCGCCTGTGGCTGTGTTGGCATTATCCGCGGTGGAGCCCCTAGCGACGAGTCCACCCCCTATCAAGACTTTAACCATAAAAATCCTTATTTCAAGAGTAAGCTCATGGCCGAGGAAGCCATTGCTAACTTTCTAAAAACCCACAAGCTGCCCGTTGTCCTGATTTTGCCAGCAGAAATGATGGGCCCCAACGACGCGGCCCCCACTGAAATGGGACGCTTTATTCTCAATTTTATTAGAGGCAAGGCTCCCCTGGTTCCCAGCGGTGGTTTCCCCATTGTTGATGCCCGAGATGTAGCTATGGCGATGCTTTCTGCTGTTTATTCTGGGCAGCCCAACGAACGCTATTTAGTTACCGGCGGATACTATTCGGTCGGTGAAATTATGCGCAATATTTCTGAAGCCAGCGGCCAGCCGGTTCCCAATCGAAAACTACCTCGATTTGCTGTCCGTCTGTGGGCGTTTATTCAAGACCTGATCGGTCGCATCAAAGGGCAGAAGCCTTTTCTACCGGGCGACAGGATCAAAATTATGCTCTCTAGACAGTGGTTTGATGCGACCAAGTCTGCCAAAACGCTTAAGACCACCTATCGTCCCTTTAAAGACACCATTAAAGATACTGTGCAGTGGTACCAACAGAATGGGTACCTGCGCGATGTGTAACGGCTAGACTCCACCAGCTTTTTAGAAGACTTTGTAAGGGTATTATGTGGAGTCGGGCAGACAGTCCGGTAAATTTACGGATCGTCATGAAAGTAGGGCCAGAAGTCCCAAGCCCATCTGCGGAGATGCGATCTATGGCACCTATCAAAAGCTGTGCGGTTCTTATTCTGAGTAGCCTGCTGATTGGCGGACCTGCCAGGGCCCAGACTATCCCCTCGGTTATTCCCAACGGGGCGGACACAGCTGTGACCAGCGTCGATGGCACCCATGAAATTACCGGTGGCACCGTCTCAAACGATGGGGAGAATCTGTTTCACAGTTTTGAACAGTTTGGGTTAGACACAGCCGAAACAGCTAATTTTATTGTTCAGCCCGATGTGCTCAATGTAATCGGTCGGATCAACGGAGGGCGTCCGTCTGTTATTAACGGCCAGCTACAGCTAAGCGGCGGTGAGGCCAACTTATTTTTATTAAACCCGGTAGGGGTATTTTTTGGACCCGAGGCGACCCTAGCGCTGCCGGGAGATTTAAGTATTTCAACTGCAGACGGTTTGGCCTTTGCAGATCAGACATTTGATGTGGTGGGTACCGCTGACTACGCTAACTTAGTGGGCAGCCCCACCGGACTGCTGTTTCGGTCTAGCCAGTCTGGTTCAGTGGTTAACACAGCAGATTTGACCCTGGGAGCCGATCGCTCTTTAACGCTAGCGGGAGGAACCGTTGTCTCGACGGGAACCGCATCGGCAGGCAGCGTTGCGATCGCATCGATTGCCGACCAGCAGCTGGTTCGACTCAGTCCTGACGGGGCGATTTTGAGCTACGAGATTATTCCCGACGATAGCGCCAGCGGCCTATCTCCCCTGACGCTGCCTGCGCTGCTAACCGGAGCCGGTAACATTGCCAACAGTCTGCAGCTGGATGCCGACGGCACGGTACGACTGGTCAATGCCGACCTCACAGTTCCAGATACCCCCGGTACCACGATTGTCAACGGCACAGTTACGGCCAGCGATATTATCCTTCTAGGAGATACGGTCGGTGTAGTCAGCAGCGTGTTAGACGCTAGCGGCGGTGGAACCATCCGCATCGGCGGCAGCTATCAGGGCAACGGACCGCTCCCCAACGCCCAGCTCACCTATGTTGATGCCGACTCAGTCGTCAATGCCAGCGCCACCGAACTGGGTGACGGCGGCGAGATTATTGTTTGGAGCGACGGAACTACTCACGCTCTCGGGCAGTTTTTAGTGCGGGGCGGCACCGCTGGCGGCAACGGCGGTCTGGTAGAAACCAGCGGTCTTCGAGGACTGACCCTAGGAGATAGCCCAGATATTTCAGCGCCCCTGGGCACCGCCGGAGAATGGCTGATTGACCCGTTTGACATTGTTATCTCCAACGCAGGCGGTGATAACGGCTTTGACCCAGCCAACCCGTTTGTTGCGATCGCATCGCCTGCACAATTAAATGTCTCTACCCTGGTTGAGGCGCTCGGCGCTGGCGGTACCGTGAGGGTGACCACTGGCAGTGAAGGAACTGAAACTGGAAATATTACCCTAGACAGCAATCTATTATTCTTTATTGACGGTGAAGCCGAACTGTCGCTAGAGGCCGCAGGCAGTATTTTTATCAACCGCGAAATTAGACCTAACGATTCCAGCGGTCCCCTAAACATTAATCTGCTAGCCGATACTGATAATACCGGCAACGGCCAGGTGGTATTTGACAACCAAAATGCCGAACCAAACGCCATCATTGATACAGCCGGTGGCAATCTCACGGTAGTAGCCAACAGCACCACCCTGACTGGTGTGGCCGATACATCAGCTATTATCTTGGCCGCTAACGATGACATTACCACTGAAGGAGATATTGGTTTCCCCGGCGCAGCTGGTGATGGCTCAGTTACCCTGATCGGCACAGCGAGCAACAGTCCCGGTATTCGCCTAAATGCCGGTTCAACGATCGAAACTGACGGGGCTTTGACTCTCGTTGGCCAGAGTGATACCGACACAGCCGTTGTTGTCGAAGGGGGTATCTTTAGCGACGGGGGACTGCTCTCAGTCACCGGTACAGCCAATACAGGCGCCACTGGCATTGTTCTTACTGAAGATATCTTTGGCGGCGGCGGTGTGAGTCTAGCCAGCAATCGCGATATTGAGGTCAGTACGCTGATTGGCGGAGAGAATGTTACCGTCACCACACCCCAGTTTTTTAGAGCCACCGGACGGACAGACGTGATTGAGTTAGACGCCAGCGTTGTCAGCCAAAAAGGCCAGGTGACCATCACCCACGGCGGTAACGGCGAGACTCCCTTTATCGTCGGCAATGCTGAGGTCAATGGCACGGCCAATCCAATTGTGGCCGCAGAAGGAACAAGCGAGATTGAACCAACTCAGGCTTTTTTAGAAGACTTTATCCAGGGAGATATTGCGATTCTTACCGGAGATTTTGTCGAGCCCGAGCCCCCAGTTGTTGAACCTGAGCCCCCAGTCGTTGAGCCCGATCCCGAACCAACCAACGATCCGCCCAATGTTAGAGGCTGTATCGCTGACTGTACTACAAACCCTCAGCCCGATCTATCTGATACCAGCGATCCGGGAAATCTGCTAACGGTGGACCCACAGCTGATCCCTGGAGCTGAGGGTGCCATTCTGCGCAATGAAAACAACTATACCGACGAGTATCGTCAGTATCTAAATCTCGAGGCGGCAGAACACCCTAAGCCCGATTTACCCCAGCTGCAGTTTGAACTGTCGCTCATTGCTGAAGAGACGGGAGAGCCTCCGGCAATTGTCTATGTGTCCTTTGTCCCCAGCGGTGATGAGGGCACTGCTCAGATCAAGGCCGAGCAGGAAATTCAGCCCACCGATGTGCTAGAGCTGGTGGTGGTCACCCCAGACGGGCTGCCCATTCTTAAAACGCTGTCGGTACAGCATGAGCAGGTATTTAAGACGGTGGATCGGTTTCGCAACAATGTGACCAATCGCGGTCGGGTACGCACCCGCACCTATTTGGGCGCGGCCCAAGAACTCCATTCCTGGCTGATTGAACCCATCGAGGCTGAACTGGCCGAGCGTGGGATTACCAGTCTGGCATTTGTGATGCCGCCGGGGCTGCGATCGCTACCGGTGTCGGCCCTGCACAACGGCAGCTCATTTTTGGTGGAGCGCTACAGCGTAGGGCTAATGCCCAGCGTCAGTCTGACCGATATGCGCTACGTAGATATCAGAGAAACCGAGGTACTGGCCATGGGAGCCTCCGACTTTGAGGACCAGCCGGAACTGCCCGCTGTCCCCATTGAGCTCAGCACCATTGCCGACCAGCTATGGGCCGGTGACTTTGTTATTAATGAAACCTTTACCCCAGATTCACTGGTGGCCAATCGGGCCCGAAAACCCTACGGTATTGTGCATTTGGCCACCCACGGTGAGTTTAAATCTGGCAGTTTAGAAAACTCTTATATCCAGTTTTGGGATCAAAAGCTCAGCCTGGACCAGGTCCGCCAGCTGGGTCTGAACAATCCGCCAGTGGAGCTAATGGTGCTGAGCGCCTGTCGAACAGCTTTGGGCAATGTGGAAGCCGAGCTGGGGTTTGCCGGATTTGCGGTTCAAGCCGGGGTGAAAACGGCCCTGGCCAGCCTTTGGAAAGTCGATGATGTGGGCACAGCCGGGCTAATGACCCAGTTTTACACCAGTTTACAAACCGAGCCGATCAAAGCTGAGGCCCTGCGACAGGCACAGCTAGCGATGATCAACGGAGATATTCGAGTTGAGAACGGTCAGCTGCTCTGGGCGGGCGGCACTCTAGAGCTGCCTGCGGCCCTAGCAGATATTGACAGCAGTCTTTTTTCTCATCCCTACTTTTGGGCATCGTTTACCACCATTGGCAGTCCCTGGTAGTGCGGTGCCCGGGTGATTTGAAGCTATAATTAGCGGGGTCTGGAGCATTTTGGAGGTTATTGCAGGTTATGGAACGGTTTCGATCACTAGCCCGCTCGCTCATGGGTCTGTTCTTGGTTGCGATCGCAACCCTGTTGGTTAGCTGTAGCTCAGGTACAGTCGCCACGCCGCCAACCTATTCTGCCGAGCAGCTATCTCAGATTTCGATATATACCGGGCGGATTCAAACATCCAAGGACCGTCTGCCTGAGCTAGCCGAATATGTTCGAGAAAAAGATTGGGCCAATATCGACAACTTTATTCACGGTCCTCTCGGTGAACTCAGAGAGCGAATGAATCGTCTGGCCTATCAGCTGCTACCCGCTGATAAATCCGAGGCGTTAAAGCTATCCGAAAAAATTTCGAACGACCTCGAAGATATGAGCGCTGGGGTTAACGCCTTTAACAGCAATCGTACCAACGCGGCGTACATCAAATTTGCCAAAGACTTAAGCACCTTTTTAGACCTTATTCCCACCGCAGACTCATCGGCGGCCTAGCACAAAATCAATGACACGAATTGCTATTGTCGGTTGTGGAATTATCGGTGCTACCCTGGCGTACGAGCTGAGTCGCCACAGCGATCTAGAAATTCACGTCATCGATCAAGAAACTCCAGCCCAAGGCTCTACCCAAGCAGCCTTGGGCGTTTTGATGGGAGTCATCAGCCATAAAGTCAAAGGCCGCAACTGGCGCTTGCGTCGCGACAGCATTGAGCGCTACAAAACCTTAATTCCTGAGCTAGAAGAAATCCTAGGCCAGCCGATTCCCCACATTCAAGGGCTGCTTAGCCTCTGTTTTGACCCAGAACAAATACCCCGCTGGCAGTCGCTTCAGGCCAAGCGAGAGACCCAGGGCTATCCATTAGAGATTTGGTCCCCAGACCAGCTGCGCCAGCGCTGCCCCCAGATCGATGCCCAAACCGTCAGCGCCGCCATTTATTCACCCCAAGATGGTCAGGTTCACCCTCGAAAACTGACCCTGGCCCTAATAGAAGCGGCTAAGCGTCGAGGCGTTATCCCCCACTGGCAAAGCCCCGTTTTAGCTCTCAGCAAACGCGACGGCTACTGCTCCCAGCTGCAGCTGCCCGACGAAACCCTTGATATTGACTGGGTAATTTTATCGGCCGGTCTAGATTCAGCCGACCTCAGCCAGCTAGGATCAGAACCGCTACCGATGATTCCGGTACTGGGGCAGGCCCTAGAAATCGAACTCGATCAGCCCCTCGGCCACGCTGATTTTCAACCGGTGATTAGCGGTCACGATGTCCATCTAGTTTCCCTAGGGCAAAATCGCTACTGGCTAGGGGCCACGGTTGAATTCCCTCCCGGTGGCGACGAGGCCAAACTGCCACTGGATGTAGAGTTGGCCCCTGATCCAGAGCGGTTAGAGCAGCTGCGTCAGCTGGCAATCGGCTACTGTCCAGCGGTAGCCGATGCCAAGATCCTACGCCAGTGGAGCGGCTTGCGACCTCGCCCGCAAGGGCAGGGAGCACCGGTAATTAAGCCCCTAGCAGGCTACGAAAATGTGATTTTAGCCACTGGTCATTACCGCAACGGAGTACTCCTAGCACCCGCAACAGCTATGACCGTAGCGGAACTGCTAGGTATAGCAAAAGCGGAAAAAAGCTCAGAAACGCCATAAGCTCAGATTTTGCATGTGGCTCATGCATCTATAAAGCCTTTGAGAGCCGCAACAACAGGTTTAACCACCGGATGATCGATAGCTTCTTCAAGGGCAGTGCTACCGCCTTCTTTGAGCGCATTGACAACACGGGCTTTGAGTGTAGGGTTATTATCGACGGATTCGACTACTTTGGCTGTCATCATCGCCTTGTCGACAGGTTTTGTAGGATCGTAGTCGGTTTCAAGCTGGGTTAGGAGAGCTTTAATATCTTTGGCAGCTTGTGCCAGGTCTTGGCTGTTGTTAATTTGAGTATGGATTTTATCACCCATAACTTTGTCACCTGCAACATTGTCACCAGCGCCATATTGATGGATGGTATTGCCCATGGTTTGTTGTTCTCCGGGTGTGTAGATTAGCTTTAGGACCTGGCTCGTGTGGAGCGGTAGCATGGCGTAGGTTTGACCATCGTCATCGCTAAATTCAACTTCGTAGAAGTTGGGGGCTAATTCCTCAACTAAGGTACCGACTTGACCAGCGGTGAGGCTATGTTCTGGTAAATCAGATTTTAATGCGACGACATCGAATAGTCGTAGATAAACTGCTGAATTCATTGAGAGCAATAAATCGCTGCTAGAATAATCTTAGATTTTATGCTCATACGCCTGTTTTATTCCCTTCTATAAGGTCTCCGGCAACATTGTCTCCACTGCCTCTCTGAATGATTTTAGTACGTGCATCGGTAACAGAAATACTAACTCCATCGCCTGCACTTTCTATATCTATCCCCTTTTGCTTAAGTCTGCGCATCTCAAGAGATTCATATCCGTCAAGTAGGTGCCGCAGATTGAGCCTAAGCTTAAGCTCACCAATCACTTTATTTTGCTCACCCATATCTTCTAAGCCAAGTAAATCTTGATAGTTCATGGGCGGATAGTCAGGATGGCCAGGGACGGGAACATGCTCGGTGGGTTTTGCAAAGTTGGCATGTATTTTGTTAAAGACGTCGCGAATAAGCCCTAGAAATAGCCTACGAGTGGATTCCTTGCCACTGATGGCGATAAAGACCTTATTGTCGGCAGGGTCGGCTTTGATACGAGCAATATTATATATTTCGTTGCTTTCTTTGTATGCAAGCATGACACCGCTACGCCAAAAGAGCTGTTTATGAATCTTTTCGTGAGTGAGCACAATAAATCGAGAGATTACGCTATCGGGTAAGACAGTGTAGTGATACTGGAACTCCAATGTATCGCCTTCTAAGGCCGTATCTTCAGGTTCTTCTTTTGGCAGGATTCCAGGAATGAGATAGCGCGGAGGAGAACATTCTGGCAGTTGAAAACAGAGCTGAAATTCTTTCATCAGCTCTATGAGATAATCATGTCGATGTTCTGGATAGCGATCAGCAGGAAGAACGCGAGTCAGATCATCTAATACTAGCTGACCCTTTGATTGAGTCTTTAGATCGTCATCACTGAGCAGGGTGTAGATACCTTTTGTTACCCAGTCAGGATTGAGCACGTTGGTATATTTCAGTAAAGGATGATCGCTGTAGTTGAGCACTAAGCCCAGATTGTGTAGCAAGTTAATTAACTGAGTTTGGTCTTTCTCTTCTTCGATACCTTGCTTTTCGCAAATACCTTCGTACTTAGAGTATTTAATAAAGTCTCTGTCTAAGTTTTCAAGCTCTTCTTTAACTTCAAACCAGGATAGAGGCAATAAATCATAAACCTCTTTCAGCTGCCCAACTTCTTTCAGGATCGCCTGATTGAGTTCATCAATCCCAGTCCCCTTCGAACAAGAAGTTTCAATAATAGCTTTGATATTGGGATATTTATCACGTAAGGCCTTACGGTTGATGTCTAAGGGCTGCTCGTCGCGCTTGTTTCCAACGATAATAACAGGAGATTCATCACCAAAGCTTTGAATGAGCTTGAGCCAATAGTCGAGACGATTTTCTTCTTCGCTAGTGCGACAGTTACAGACAAGTAGGTATAGGCTACGTTTGGTTAAAAAGAACTGGTGGGTAGCATGATATATTTCTTGACCACCAAAGTCCCACACATTCAGGCGTACGTCTTTTGTATTGACGTTGACCATCCAGTTAGTAACGTTGAGACCATCAGTTTGTTCCTCATTTGGATTGAATTTATCATCTATTAGACGATTAATTAGAGACGTTTTACCAACGCTTCCTTGTCCAACAAGGATAAGCTTGGCCTCATTTAGAGGGCGTACTTCACTACTACGGAGCTGCTGACAGTAATTAAAGATGCTAGAAATTGGGCCTACTTGCGACTTTGACCCCAGTATCTCTGGAGAAATAGGAAGGGGATTGTCACGTAAATCGAGAGACTTAAGTTCGCTTGAATTTTCCAGAATTTCAGGAATCTGAGTAATTTGGTTAGACCCCAGATTGAGGGTTTGAAGAAACGACAGCTGAGCCAAAGAATCAGGAATCTCACTGATTTGGTTAGAATCCAGGTAGAGGTCTTGAAGAGACGTTAGCTGAACCAATGAATCAGGAATCTCACTGATTTGGTTAGAA
>ERZ1740072.227-NODE-227-length-24650-cov-5.538524_pt1 | contig 24650 bp, 19 predicted proteins | sample MGYA00581733_ERZ1740072 | MGnify/ENA primary metagenome ERZ1740072 (study PRJEB43018, sample SAMN04849741) | marine metagenome | isolation source: floating plastic debris | place: Pacific Ocean | collected 2008-08-30 | study: EMG produced TPA metagenomics assembly...
GCAGACTGGAAATCCCCACCGACCGGATAAAAACGGTATGTAGGCCGAACCTCAGGCGATTGGTCTTTCCGACCACTGCGGTTTATGACCTTTGGCGATCCTTTCCAGAAACGGCTACTGATTGGGTCTAACTTCCGTTGCCGTCGTCGAGCCGCCAAACGTTTTGCTGGCCAAACCCGCGAATGGCCCTTTCGCCGACGTTAACAAGGTCAAACTGATCTTTGAGTACGTTGGCGACACTATCTTGAACGGTGATCTGCATCGGTTCAGAAAACTCTTGCAGGCGGGAGGCCAGGTTCACGGCGGGACCAAAAATGTCATAGACGTACTTTTGTATCCCCACGACGGATCCAACGACTGACCCTGTCGAGAGGCCAATGCGGCATTGCCACTGGTGTGGGTGGCTCAGGTTTCTGCGGTTCAGATAGCGAACAAACCGGATGGCTGTGTTGGCGATGGCCTTGGCGTGGTCTGGTGTGGGGTCCGGCAAGCCCGCAACGGTGATGTAGGCGTCGCCAATGGTCTTGATCCGCTCACAGCCGAACTGCTCTCCGATGCGGTCAAAGGCACTGTAAATGTCGTTCAGTTCCGTCACCGTGACGCTTGGATCCTCTGACGCCACCATGTCTGTAAACCCGACAAAATCGAGCATCAAAACAGACACCGGGTCATACATCTGAGGAGTAACGACGCCGAAGGTTTTGAATTCCTCATAAACCGAGCGCGGCATGATGTTGAGGAGCAGTTTCTCAACCTGTTCTTTCTCTCGCTTGATCTCGCGCGTATTGCGTTCGACCATCATGGAATAGGAATCGATCATAGATTCCAGTTCTTTGATCCGCGTGATGTTCTGGCAGACCAAGACCAGAACAGCGTCTTCCGCAGCGGTGAAATCGAGCGCGACCACAAGCGTGCGTCGTTTCTTCTTGAACCTTATTTCAGAGGCTTGACGCCCCGTTTGTGCCAGTCCGTCCTGCATCGCCGGGACGTCCAGGTCCGGGAACAGCTCTTGCAATCCGACTGGCCTGTCTTCGCCGCTGAACCAATCTTCAAAAGTATCGTTGCGAAACCCGAACTGGAGGGTTTTGCGATCCAACAGAGCGACCCCAACTCCAATTGCGCGGAGAAGCTGTTCGTTGATTGCTTCAATAGTCATATGTCACCTGACGATTAGAGGGCGGCGTTTTCCGAACTCTGCCACAACCGCTTCCACGTCCTCGGCTGCCATCCCGTGTTTCAGCAAAGTACCGCTGAGCACGACTTCCAGCTCATCGAAATGGGCGTCGGTGATGGCGAGATGGGAATGCAACTGGCGCAGTTGGTTATCTGTATAGGCCGCCGGGCCGCCAAGGAGTGAGGCAATGAACTTGGTCTGGTGGTCCACAATCCGTGACATGTCGACGTCGTCGAAAAACGGGCCTATCTCATCGTTGTCCAGAAGCGTGTCATAGAATGAAAGCACAATCTTGCTGACCTGGGAAAATCCCCCGTATTTTTCGTAGAGCGTGCGTTCAGCCATGATACGTTCCTCTCGTGCCTGGGAAATCCCAGGTGTTTCCACTCTGCAAAAGTCTACAAATTCTGTCCGGGCAAGTTAACCCTGTCCACTGCCAAAGGTTTGGTCAATTCCTCCAGCAGAACTACTGGAGGAATTGTTGCTTTGAACCAGTGCTTTAGCGGCGTTGTGCAATCACTTCGGCATATTCTGACGAGATGCACAAAGACGCGTTGGTCGAGATATCAAACTTGGCGATTAACGCCATGAGATCACTTTGCAACGCCGCTTTGCCGGTTTCATCAAGCGCTTCAAAGGCCTTTTGCATGGGGCCATAGAAGGTGCGGAAGAACTCAAGGAAGTGTTCGGCAGACCGATAGCGGAACATGAAGTTCTTGCGCTTGAAAGATGTTACTGCGCAGGTCTCGCCGAAGGTTTCATCGATCCATTCACGTTTGCCCCACATTGCAGGCGAATTAACTCCGGCGGGCGGTGGCACATGCTTGCCAATCGTTTTGAATAACTGTCCGATGAAGCTTTCTGGTGTCCAGTTCGCTAGCCCAATCTTTCCACCAGGTTTTACCACACGCCGCATTTCAGCTGCGGATTGCAGTTGATTTGGCGTGAACATGACTCCGAACGTGGACACGACACCGTCAAATGACTGATCCGCAAAGGGCAGGTTTTCTGCGTCTGCCACTTTGTAGTTCACAAACAGGCCATCAGCCTTTGCGCGCGCGCTGCTGGCCTCCAAAAGATCAGATACATAATCCGTCGAAGTGACGTTGCAAAAGCGGCGGGCAAAGGCGAGCGTCGCGTTGCCATTGCCGGCGGCCACATCCAGCACTTTGGCGTCCGGCGCCATGTCCATGGCTTCTGCCAATTCTTCACCGGTGATTTGCAGGGTGACGCCTACCTTGCTGTAATCCCCCGATCCCCACGCGACGTTTTGCTTGGCTTTGATCGCGTTGTAGTCAGTCTTAGGATTGATTGTTGTGTGAGTGCCCATGGTTTTTCTCCTTTCGGGTGTGTGCCGGTCCTTCACCGGCGATTTTGAGTGTCGTAGTGTTTGAGCGCAGATGGCTTAGGCCGCCGCACGGCTTGGCCATTTGCAGGTTTTCACGGGCCGTTCAGCGCTGGCCACGTGTTCAAATATGCGGTCATTGACCCACTCGGGCTGGAAGATGGGGGCCATGTGTCCGAGTTCCGGCAACAGAGCGATACGTGCATTTGGCAGCGCCTTTGCAATGGCAACCGCCACGTGCTGCGCCAGTTCCGGAGACTCCAGACCTGTCATCACCAGCGTCGGCATTTCCAATCGGGCCAAGTCAGCCAGCTCCCAGGTTTCTGAGAGACCGTGGACAAAATCTGCCATGACCGAAAAGATCATGCTCGAAAAACGATCATGGGCAGCTGTAGAAAGCGCGTCCCAAAACCCGGTCCCATTCCAAAAGTCCACGAAGTGTCGCATCCCGTTGGGGATGTTGTCGTTTGCCGCTGCGCTGCTGATCCGAGCGGAAAGACCTGCAATCTGTTGGAACAAACGTTTATCCAAACCGTCGCCGTATTTCAGGAAGTGAAACGCTGCTGGCTCATAGAGGGTCAGGCTTTTGACAAGATCGGGGCGCATCAGAGCAACCTTGATGGCGATGCCGCCGCCGTATGAATGACCCAAAAGGTGGACCGCACGCCCCATTTTTTCAATTTCGCGGATCACCGGTGCTGCAGAACACGCCGCGCCAGACTGAGAACTGTCAGCGGTCAGAGGCAGACGTCCGTAACCGGGAAGGTCAAAGGCGACTACGTCATATCGTCCCTCAAGGTCGGTCTTCAGCTGGCGCCACTGTCCGCTGTTAGAAGCTGGCGAATGCAATGCGACAATCGGGGCATTGTCGTGCTCGTTGATGTACGATGAAAAGGTCATTGTTCTTATCCAAATGCGTTTTCGATGAACAACAATTGGCCTTTGTTTGTTTCATTGGGATGTCTGAACCGGGGGTCCTGTGTTTCAGTTGTTGCGCGCGTACTTTTGGACCGCCCTTGTGCTAACGGCCTTCAAAACATGGGTATTTTTTGGTGGGGCTGGTTTGGCGCAGTCGCCTGTGAAACAATTGAAACACGACATGCGGATTTTGAAATGGCATTGAAACAATGCTGCATTAAAAGATCAGGATGAAGACTGGGATGACAGGCGATCTTGATGATATCGAAAACGCGCAGGATGTCCTGCGTGATGCCATCGAGTCTCTGAAGGAGGGGTTCGCCCTCTATGACGAAAACAGCCGTCTGGTGATGTTCAATCAGCAATACGCTGAAATGAACAAGGCGGTTGCCCATTTGCTAAAACCTGGTCTGGACTGGGAAATCCTGATGCGCGAAACCGCGCGACGGGGCATTTACGCTGACGCCATCGGAGACGAAGAAAACTGGGTCTCTGCCAGACTGGCCGGTGGCATCGAGTTCATTCAGGATTACGAGCTGCTCGAAACGGATGGGCGCACCTATCTGGTGTCCGTGCATCCCACACGCCTCGGCGGATTTGTGGTCACCCGCGAGGACATAACCGCAAAAAAGCAAGCAGAGGTTGAGGAACGCGATGGCGATCTGCTTATCAGAAAGGTGCTCGACGCCAGTTCCGCTATTGTTACGATGGCACGCATTGGGGACGGGCAAATTCTTTACCGCAGCCCTGCCGCGTTGGAGCTGTTCGGGCCAACCAAGTCAGCGCGCGAGCACTACGTTAACCCTGAAGAACGCGCAGACTTTGTAACCCAGCTTCTGGCCGATGGGCGGGTTGATGATCTTATGCTTGATCTGCTCAACGCCGAAGGAGACAGTTTCCCTGCGTCGATTTCATCACAGCTGATCGACTTCAAAGGCGAAGAGGTCATTGTCACCAGCGTCATCGACCTCACCGTGCAAACAGAGGCGGATGCGTTGATGCGGCAGGTCATGGAGGCCTATCCAGCAGCCATCAACATGACACACGCAGAAACCGGCGAAGTTCTCTTTGCGACACCGGAAATCAAAGAGCTGTTTGGCTCGGCCGACAATTCCAAATCCTATTATGCCGATCCGGCAGAACGTGTGCGCTACTTGAAAGACCTACGCGAAACTGGTGCGCTCAAGGAACGGCGCATGGCGTTCGTTGATGCGACTGGCCGAAAGTTCTGGGGCGCGGATTCTTCACGGCTGATCAAATTCAAAGGTGAAGACGTCATCGTCTCGAGCACCCGCGATCTGACAGAAGAGATCGCGCTGTCCGAAGAGCTTTCAAAACAAAGAGAACTGCTTTTCCAAAATGAAAAGATGTCCGCACTTGGCGAATTGCTTGCCGGCGTAGCACACGAGTTGAACAACCCGTTGTCGGTTGTTGTGGGGCATTCGCTCATGTTGAACGAAGAGATCAAAGATCCCGAGCTTACGGCCCGAATTAACAAGATCAGCTCTGCGGCTGAACGGTGCGCAAAGATTGTCAAAACCTTTCTTGCGATGGCGCGACAGCAACCCAGCAAGATCGAAAGTGTCGATGTGGCGAGTGTTATTGAAACGGCTGCCGATGTGGTTGGCTACGGCAGTACATCAGGCGACATCGCCATTGTACGCAAAGTCTCAGACAACCTGCCGCCCATTGCGGCGGACGCTGATCAAATCACACAAGTGATCATCAACTTGATCATCAATGCCGAACAAGCACTAAGCATGTCAGGCAGTGGTGATCTGATTGAAATTTCCGCCGTTTCAAACCCTGACACCGGGATGGTTGAAATTACTGTCCAAGACAACGGCCCAGGCATTCCTGCCGCCATCCGAGCGCGTATATTCGAGCCCTTTTTTACCACCAAGGAGGTGGGCGAGGGAACTGGCATTGGCTTGGCCTTTTGCCACCGCATCATCCTATCGCATGGTGGCCAGATCAGACTTGATCAATCCGACGCAACAGGCACGTGTTTTCGTATTACGCTGCCAGTGGCTGCGCATCCAACCTCAGAAACAGACAAGCCAGCCGACCATATTGCAGCCCCCGTGAACCTACGCGCATTGATTGTTGATGATGAGGTCGACGTTGGAGAATTGAACGCAGAAATACTTCGAAGAGAAGGGTTCGACGTTGAATTTGTTTCAACCGGTGAAGAAGCCCTGAAGCGTCTTCATACTTCCAACTATGACATTTTCCTAAGCGATCTGAACATGCCGGACATCGACGGACGCAAGATATACGAAACGCTGGTCTCCCAGTTCCCAACAATGCTGGAAAGAACCGCCTATATTACTGGCGACACGATGGGTCTAAGCTCTCGTATGCTCTTGACGGAGTCCGGGTTGCCATATCTAGAAAAACCCGTCTCGCCCGCCGAACTCAGAGATCTTGTCGCAACGCTACTCGTCGACAAAAAGGACTTGCCACATGGATAATCAGAACGCGCACATTCTGGTTTGCGATGATGAGATTGACCTGCGCGAAATGCTGCAGGAGTATCTCGGCAAGCGTGGGTACAAAGTGTCCGGGGCTTCCGGTGGCTCTGAAATGCGCAGTATACTCGCGGTCACTTCGGTGGACGTGATCATTATGGACATCAACATGCCAAAGGAGGATGGCCTGTCCATTCTTCGATCCCTACGCCCGGAAAATGCAACCCCCGTTATCATGTTGACGGCGGCCGGGGACGTTGTTGACCGCATCATCGGTCTGGAAATGGGCGCGGATGATTATCTGGGCAAACCGGTCGACCTTCGCGAGCTTGAAGCCCGGATTAAGGCGATCCTGCGGCGCGAAGCGATGACCAGCCCAGCCAAAACCAGCCAAAACGATGCGAAACGTGCTCCTTTTGGCGATCTGATCCTGGATACTGATGCAGCCAAGTTGCTGGCAGCGGACGGTTCAGAAGTGCAACTGACAGCGATGGAATACAGCCTGCTCAAGGTTTTTGCAGAAATTCGGGGGCGCGGTCTGAACCGGGAGCAGCTTTTGGAACAGGCACACGATCGGGCATGGGATCCGTTCGATCGCAGTATAGATATCAGGATTTCCCGGCTGCGCAGGAAGCTGGAAGCCAATCCGGAAAAACCAGAAATCATCAAGACCGTCCGGGGGATCGGGTATCTGTACGATCCGAGTTGAGGGGCTTCGCTGGGCGATGCTTAGTCTAAATCAGGATGTTTATGCCTTTGCACGGCCAAATGGGCCTCTTGCGAATGGCGATGCGCCCCTTAAAACACGATCCGCGCTCTTAAGCCGAATAGGGTAACACTCGATGCGCTTGGGTTAAGCAGTGGGTCCTTTATGTACTGTATCGACGGCGTGATCTGTAGGCCGGGGGAAATCGAAAACCGGTAAAACGCTTCGACGGTCAGCTGGTCACCGTCGATTCCTTTTGCTTCTGCCCAGTTCACTCCAATTCCGGCCAAGTCCGTATTCCGCCCGTAGTACCCAACTCCCATAGAAACAGAGTTTTCAAAGAGCGCAGCAGTCCCTTTCGATGCACCGGCGCGAAAAAATGGCATCCATTTGTTCTGAACGAACCAAGCGGCTGAAAACGTCACACCGTAATCTTCGGCCCGAGTACCGTCGTCTGCCGCATCTGCATGCCAAAAAGTGAAGTGTACGTTGTCAAAGTAAACACGGTCGAAACCGCTGGTGTATCCAACTTCCACACTCTTGAAGAGATCACCTTCCGAAAACACGTCAAAGTCGGGACTGGATGGATCCGCGTTCGCGTCTGCAATTGCTCCGGTCAAGTAGAAATTGGACCCCAGCTTCACGCCACCTGCGATACCAAGACCCGGGTTTGGCGCATTGATTGTCGGGTTCGTGTTGAATGCCAGGTTTTGGAATGCAGTGTATGGGCTGACCAATCCGTATACGTCCAGAAAGTCGGTTACATCCAATTGCCCGATTTGCAGGACCCAGGACCCGTCAGCTGCGCGCTGTGTCCAAAACAGGTTCGTCAGAAGCGTGCCATTGTCGTTGAAAGCGGTACCGGTAATGGAGAGTGCGCCACCATCAAACCCGAAGTTTTGTGGCGCGACATCTCCGTAAGCGTGCCGATCTTCCAATTTGAACGTCAGGCTTCCATTCTCAGTCGCCTTCCAGTTTCCATAGAGACGAAATATCCCACCGGACGCATCGCCTTCACCCAGATCAGAATTCGACGTTTGACCAAGGGTGAGATAGTCAAAATTGAAGCTGAAACCTCTTTGGGCCAATCCTTCCTTCCATTCGAAATAACCGGGCGCGATATTCACAGGAAAGTCCAACCGGAACTGCGGGTCAGTGAGACCGTCGCCGGGTTGTAAATCTGCCTGTACCGATGATGGACCACCGAGGCTTTGTGCAAAAGCTGCGTATGTCAGACTAACGAAAACAGCAGCCAAGCAGCACGATCGAATGAACATATGAGCCCTATCCTATAGGCGCGAGAACCGCAGCGCGCGTTACGTCGTCCACAGGTGGTGACGGCGGATTTGGCTGAAACGGATTGCTTATGACGGGGCTGAACGTGAACGTAGCCTTCCAGTCCGAAGCGAAGGCGTCAGGCGCTATAAGGTTTTTTTCGATTCCCACGTTAAGTTTGATGAGCTGCTTTCCAATTGCGGGCGTTTTGGCGACTTGTACACCGAAAGGAACCGTCCATGCGTTATCGCTGTCTGCGTTCCAGTCATACGTGATCGTAGGGCCGGTTCCGATTTGCCAACCATTCCCAAGCCCATAAAACAGGAAGTATTGCAGCGAGGTGATCGATACATCCGGCCCGCTGCCTCCGACTTTTTCGTTGTGAAAAGGGAAAAAGCCCCAAACACCCCAGTCTTGGGTTTTGACCGCCAGTGCACTTGGTCCGAGCAGCCAGTTATCGGACGAAATTCCAGTGCCCGTTGGGATTAATCCAACAACGCCCGCACCAAACGTCCACCCATTGTTGTTCCAAGAGTACAGCAGGTCATAAGGAATATCCCCGAACTGACTGAGATCGGAAAAACCTGACGGCGACGAAATGGGCTGGTCCAAGACGTACGAAAAAGCCGGACGGAAGATCAGGTTGTTTCCGTTCTCTAGTACGAACGGAAAGACGGGTTGAAACGTTGCAGTCAAGCTGTCCTGATCATCTGCTCCAGGCAGATCACCATCAAAGGTGCGGTATTCGAATTTGAAATTAAGCGTCGCGTTGGCGTCGCCTGGATTGGAAAGTCTCTTGGCCAACTCGTCGATGTTTGGCCCAACCCCTTGCGCCAGAGCAGAAACTGGCAATGCAAGCGCCAACGTTGTCAAAGCGAAGTAATTCAATCTCAGTTTCCCTCGGTTTTCCTTGGCAGTCGCCCCATTGCGCGCAGACGTTGTCTTAGGGATCCGCCAAATGTACTTGCCTTTGGCATATCAGCCCGCAGATCCTCCAACGTTTCCACTCGCGTTACATCCAGAGAAAAACTGGCGCGCATAGGCATTTCGCCATCTACCACGCGAAAGATGTGGTTTGTCGGATCAATGGACAACGTGCCTGTCAAACGCACGGGTTCATGCATCCTATTGGCGTCCCAGTCACCGCTGACGCGCGCTCGGATCATCTGGTTGGCATTGGGCGGAGGCATGTGGCTGCACATCCCACGCTCCGGAACGAGGTAAACTATACGCGTGCCATCTGGCTCGGATGGCGCGGGAATGGCGAACCCAAAAAGAGTCACAACTTGACCATCAAGTTCGGGGTTGGCCGCCGTCGCAGCCCTTTCGCGGCGTTCGGCAACGATCCAACGTTGCGCGATCAGCCAGTCAGCGTCTATCCCGTCATCAACCAGCATTTTTTTTGCGTCGGAAACCCGGCGCAATGACTCGGTTTTTTCTTCTTCAGAAAGCCCATCTTTTTCTATCTTAGCTCTATCAATGACGATGTCTCGAAGAGTATCGAGCTGGGTGTAACTCAAATCCCGATATGGGTCTTCGTAGGATTGCGCCGAAACGTCTATCAGATCGCTCCATTCCACAGATTGGCTAGCGCTCGCATGTGCGGCGGTGACGGCCAGCACAACAAGAGCCAAGGTTTGCCTCGCGAATGACAGTCTCCTCACATATTTTCTCCTATGAAACCGCATTTTGAGCGGGGTGGCCCGAGGTAAAGAAGCCACCCCGCAGGATCATCAATTAAGCGTATTTTTGTAGATCACGCCATCCTTCATGATGATGCGGATTGTTTCAGGGCTGTCCGGGCGCGGTTCGGCGTCGAACCACTTGTCACCAGTGCCCATGACCGAGAAATCCTCCAGCGGATTGCCGTCAACGATCAGAATATCAGCATAGGCCCCTTCTTCGATCACCCCGAGCTTGGCATCCGGATACGGGTTCATGAAATCACCCGACAAAGCCACTATTTCGCCGCCGACAGAGGTAAGTGTCTGAAGCGCAGTGAGCGCGCCGAAGAAGTCGTTATTCAGATGTTTTTCGTAGGCAATCTGAATGTTGCAGGCATCTACCGTGCCGACACAGTCCGTCTGGAAGCCCCGCTTGACCGGGCACTCCTTCATGTTGTCAACATAACCTGCAAAAGTCGCAGATGCGGACTTCGCCTTGGCGAGGCTGGCAGGCACGTTGGCGATCGCTGGAATCGAAAGCAAGCCTGGATCAAAGGCGGTCAGGTTCGTCGTTATGTACGCGCCCTTTTCATTCATGATCTCCGCAATCTCGCAATCGAACGAAAAGCCGTGCTCAATCGACATTACGCCTGCTTCAAGTGCGGTCATGATCGCTTCCTTACGATAAGAATGCGCCATGACGTAGCTGCCGTACTCATTGGCGACTTGCACTGCGGCTTCAATCTCTTCCTTCGATCCGGCAAGCAATTGCCAGGGGTCAAACACTGACACGACGCCACCGGATTGCATGAATTTCAACTGGGTCGCACCCATGCGGAAGTTGTTGCGCCCATATCTGTAGACGTCATCCACACCGCTGGCTTCCTGAGCCATGCTGAGGCGGCTCATATTGGTTTCCGCTCCGGGTGGTGCTGTGAAATTCGCAAAATCTGCGTGCCCGCCGCGTGTCCCGATAAACGCCGCCGAGGGATAAAAGCGCGGACCCACAATCTGACCTGAGTCAATGGCTCTGCGAAGCCCGCCATTGGCGCCACCGGCGTCCCTGACCGTCGTGAAGCCTTGCATCAGGTACATCTCGGCCATGCCGGAGCCATGGATTGCGAAGTCCTCCCAAGTTTTGTCCGCTTCCATAGCGGGGATGGTCGGCCCCATCAGCATCAGGTGTGCATGCATTTCCATCAAACCCGGCATCAGCGTCCGGCCACCGCCGTCGACGACTTCTGCGCCCGGCGCATCAATCGCGTCGGTCGAGATGGACTTAATCAGGTTACCTTCGACCAGAACGGACGCGCTCTCGATCCGCTCTTCATTCACACCATCAAAAACATGGACGTTCGTAAACAGCATTTGCGGTGGCGACTCCGCGTCCTGGGCGGTTGCCACGACCGCGCCAAACATCACAAAGCTCACGGCCAGAGCCGTTATTTTCGTTTTTTCTGATATCATTTTGGTTTCCTTCGGTAATCGTGCCTATGGCCAGGCGGCGATTGGAAACTAGCAATAACACAACCGCACCGCGCATCATTTCTGGACAACACTCCACGTTTTTTGGTGCTTTATGATAGATATGGCGTGTACCTTGAGGAAAATTGTGTGGGTACTGTCTTAAACTGATGGGCGAGAGGGGATCTATGACCAAGTCTTTGCCGTTAGTCAGGCTACAGCTTTTGGCACCCCTGTTGTCGGGGCTTCGGGACATTGGTGTGGATCCCAATCCTGTGTTGGAAAGCGTAGGACTAACCGCGTCCGCGGTTGAGCAGGACGATGCTGCCGTCCACGTCATGGTCATGCACCATTTTCTGGAAAACTGTGCAAAGGCAGCCGGTGATCCGACGTTTTGTGCAAAAATCGGGGCCCGACTGGATCCAACCGGCTGGCCGATGGTCCGCCAAGCGTTCGAGCAGGCAACAACGCTGGGCGATTTCCTTAACATCTACGTATCAAACGCAGCGAAATATGCGTCATCCGCGACGGCCTTTGTTGAGGTACGCGGAGAGACCGCCAGCTTCGGCGAAGAACGCAAGTTCAAGCCGTTGATTACGCCGGCTCAAAACGATGGTTTCATGATCGGTCTGCAAATGGCCGTGTTGTTGAGAGCGCTAGGACACATTGCACAGCCAGAACGAGTTCTTTTGGTGCTCTGTGATCCAACTGTATTGCACGCTGACTTCAACAGGTTTCAAGCATTGCGGGGAAACACGATGGGGCCTCGGGTCCAATTCCCCTCTGAGTGGTTATTACACACGATAGAAAGCGACCCGGATGACGGCAAACCGGAGGTGGGCGATCAGGGCATGCAACAGGACAGGTTCCTTTCCGGCTTCAGGCAACTGCTGCGTCAGAACATTTGCAATGAAGGTTTCGACGCTGCGAAAGCTGCCGCACTTGTACACATGGGACCCCGATCCCTGACGCGGCGGCTGTCACCTTGGAACACAAACACTGCCAAGGAACTCACGCGGGCCAGAATTGAGTATGCAAAAAGCGCGCTTGGCAAGTCTGATATGTCGATCGGAGAAATTGCACTGAGACTTGGGTACACCAATCCTTCGAACTTGGCGCGCGCCTTTGCCAAAGAAGAAGGCATGAGCCCAAAGGATTTCAGAGCTTCCAATGCAAAGCAACGCTGAGTCCCGTACGGGCGTCACGTCGGCGTGCGTGAAATTCAGCACCGAAACCTGGCGTTTTCGCGCGTTTGAAAATGGCCTCCAGTCAGCTAGTGCTGCGCTGTTCCTGTTTCCGGCAACCGGATGGATTGGCATACACAGCAGCGAACGGTTGCTCTGTGCTTTGCCACTTCAACGCTAACGCCGATCACGCGCTTTCAAGTCGTGCTCAGAACAAGTGCTTTTCCTTAGCAAGCAGGGCTGCTTGGGTTCGGTTCGACACACCCAATTTGGCCAGCACGTTTTTCACATGCAGTTTTACCGTGACCTCTTGAATCTCAAGGTTCCGGGCGATTGCTTTGTTCGACAGACCGGCGCAGAGCTGTTCAAGTGTTTGCAGCTCGCGTTTGGACAAAGTGCCAAGCACACCAGTGGGTTCAGAAGCGTTGGTTTCTGAGCCAAAGTCGAATGGAAAATACCTTTCGCCCGACAGAACGAACTTGATGGCATTGACCAATGACGCTGCCGTCAGCGATTTGGGTATGAAACCGTGAGCCCCTTGCGTCATCGCTTTATTGGCAACCTCGAGGTTGGCGACGCCGGACATCAGCGCAATCTTTGTTGCCGGAAACGCGTTGCGCGCACGGTCAAGCCCGGCAAGGCCGTCCATCCCGGGCATATTATAGTCAAGGATCAGAAGATCGAAGGAATCGAGGCCACGCATTTTAGTGAGCGCATCATCAAGAGTGGATGCGGTGTGAACCTGGAAACCGTCAACGCCCTCAAGATTTGCGGCATCTGTGTCACGCTCCTAGTCAAGGTCGTCGTCTATCAGGATATTAGTCATGTCTGCTTCTTTCTTTCGGCTCTCTGGTTTTCACCTCAGAAACTGGGGCAAATTATGGCGAAACTATACTTTGGTATAGGTGCCTATGCCAATGCTTTGCTGATCAATGTCTGAAACCCAGTATCACCGGACTGACCTATGCGAGGAGAAGACCAAATGGCACTGTTACACCACTCACGGATACGCGCCTGCTTTCTGGCGTTTGTGCTGCTCTGGCTGACTCCCGCATGGTCATTCGCTCAGATGACGCTTGAACTGACAGTTTCCGGTTCTGAAGCACAAAGCACTGAATTCAGCCTCGAAGACCTCGACGCGCTTGATCAGGCAGAGTTCACCACTTCCACAATTTGGACCGACGGCCCTGTGACCTTTTCAGGGGTTCCGCTCAAGACATTACTCGCCACAATCCAAGCCGACGGCACGGCAATCGAAATGGTTGCGTTGAACGACTATAAGGTTGTGATGCCGCTGTCTGACGTCGAAAGCGATGTGCCGATCATCGCAACACGAATGAACGGCGCGCCAATGTCTGTACGATACAAAGGTCCATACTGGATTGTTTTTCCTTATGACCAAGACGCCAGATACCAAACCGAAACCATTTATTCCTACAGTATTTGGCAGCTCAATCGGTTGAATGTCGTGGATTGACCCGAGCCCAATGCGTACGGTCTCTTATGACAGGAGGACGCACGTGAAGCCCGGAATGAACCGCTATCGTTTTTTGGTTCTGGCAGGCATTTGCCTGCTCATTTTTTTGCTGGCGGCTATGGTCATCAACTTGCTGTCGCAGCTGCGCGAGTCATCCCGTGCAGCCGAAGACAACATGCAGTGGAGCATTTCGCAAATCGACACAGAATTTGCGAATCTCGATGCTACCCTTATCAACCAAATCGCCAATGGATCCTTCACTGATGATGAGATCCAGTTGCGGGTGGACATTGCACTCAGCAGATTGAACATCATCGAGTCTGGCCGTGCAGCAGAGATTTTCGCGAGCAGTCCAGAGGCGGCTGAATTGCTGGCTGCGATTAGTTCGTTCTCCCGGGATGCAGTGGCTTTGTCCGACCTGCCTGGACCATTGAACGAGGCACGGCTGGTTGAAATGCAGCAACTCGTGTCGGATGCGCGCCCTTATGTCCGGGATATTGCGCTGCTTGGTGTGCGGCTTAGCGCGCAGCAATCTGAAATGCGACGTGACAACTTTGCACGTCAGTTGTCGCGCACTGGCGGGGCCGCCATTGTCCTTCTAATCCTGATGGCAGGGCTCATGCTTTTGCTGGATCAACTATTAAGGCGTGCGGCGCGCCGTGATGCCGCCTTGTCCGCCTCTTCCAAGCAGCTTGAATCAACGCTCGCTGCCTCCCTCGATGCCATCGTCACGGCGAACGAAGCTGGCGAGATTATCGATTTCAATACGTCCGCCGAGCGGGTCTTTGGATGGACCCGTGACGAGATCGTAGGCCACACGATGGAAGACACCTTTATTCCTCATCGGATGCGAGACGCACACAACAACGGAATGCAGCGATATCTCAAGACCGGAAAACCTAGAGTCGTGGATGCCGGCCGTGTTGAGCTTGCAGCATTGCGCAAGAGCGGTGAAGAGTTTCCGGTTGAGCTGAACATCACCACGACCCAAGATGGCGATGCCACGACATTCATCGCATACATTCGCGACATCAGTGACCGTAAGATCAATGAGCAAAAGCTGGTTGATGCCCGCGACCGCGCGGAACGCACCGACAAGGCGAAGTCGCGGTTTCTGACGGTGATGAGCCACGAGATGAGAACTCCTTTGAATGGTATTCTGGGCGTTCTTGACCTGCTCAAAACGACAACCTTGTCGCCACAACAAGAGCGCTACGCAAAGATCGCAACATCCTCGAGCGAAATACTACTCGAGCATGTAAACGAGGCACTCGACATCACCCGTATTGAAGCCGGCGAGTTGCAACTGACACTTCAAGACTTTGGCTTGAGCAGTTTCATGCAAGGGTTGGTGGACATGTTTGAACCCCTTGCACGGGAAAAAGATTTGTCCGTGTCACTGGACATTGAACCAGCCATGCGCGGCCCCTATCACGCAGATGCCGGGCGCATTCGCCAGATACTTACAAACCTGATTGGCAACGCGATCAAGTTTACAAACCAAGGCGGTATCACGTTGAGCGTCAGCGGCATTCACGGGCAAGACGAGACTTCTTTGCGGTTCACGGTCACCGACACAGGGTTTGGCATTGCTGCTGATCAACTAGAACAAGTGTTCGAAGATTTTTTTGCCCTCGCACACAACGATAAGAGGCAGTCACGGGGGGATGGTCTTGGCTTGTCCATCTCGCGGCGGATCGCGCGTACAATGGGTGGTGATATCGTGGTTAAAAGCGCGCCGGGAGAAGGGTCAACATTTGTCCTGACCTTGTCCGTCTTGCGGGCCAAAGACACCAAAGCAAAAGCCCCGGCGCCTCTAGAAACAGATGTCCAACCTGTGCCCCGCTGCAATATCCTGATTGTTGAAGACAACTCAATCAACCGCAGCGTGCTGAGTGACATGCTCAGAGAAATGGGCCACGACGTTCATGAAGCTGAAAACGGATTGGACTGCCTGGAAAAAGAAAAACAAGCCGACTTTGACGTGATTTTCATGGATATCAGCATGCCGGTTATGGACGGTATCGAAGCCACGCGAAAACTGCGCATCAATGGGCGGAACGCGAAGACACACATCGTCGGGCTTACTGCACATGGTCGGGAAGAATACCGCGAACAAGCGGTTCAAGCAGGTATGGATCGCTTTCACACCAAGCCGATCCGGCTGGATGCCTTGCAGGTCATTGTCGCTGAGGTCACGTCCGGACAACTGACGAAACTAGACGTCAGCCAGTTTCCGCAAGCGATTGTCGAGATGGTCGACATTCTTGGACGGACCAAAGTACGTGGAGTCGCGAATGCCTTTTTGTCTGAGTTGGAGACGTTGATAGGAAGCTTGCGTCATGACGACGGCCAAGCTGAACCAGATCCGCTCGCTGAAACGGTACACAAAGCCAAAGGCGCTGCGGCACTTTTGGGTCAATCTGAACTGGAAGAGCACCTCGAATCCCTGGAACGCGAGGCGCGTCTCGGTAGAATTGCTGACCGAAACTTGTGGGCAAATACCTTGGACGTAGGGGCGGAACGCGCGCGCGCAAGCTTCGACTCAGTTCTTGGCCCCGAATCTGACACACCATTGTAAGAGCCATCCTATCCATTGGGATAGTTCGCTCATTCCAATTTTCTGCACCCTATACCCTCGCACCCCGGATTAAGCGCACCGGGATCGATACATCTTTGTTCATCTTAATCAGGGCCGCCTGGAGGGGCCCGCCAAAAGGAACAAAGACATGACACAAGCAAAGAACATCATCGTGGTCGGTGGCGACGGATTCTGCGGATGGCCAACGGCACTTCACCTGTCAAAACTGGGGCACAACATTACTATCGTCGATAACATGTCCCGCCGGGACATTGACGCCGAGATGGGTGCGGACAGCCTGACACCTATCGCTTCTATGGCTGACCGTCTCGCCGCTTGGAACGAACAAACAGGTCTTACCATCGCCTTTGAGCACATTGATGTGGCCAAAGACTTCGATGCAGTGATCACACTCATGGATGCGATCAAGCCTGACACCATTATCCACTTCGGAGAACAGCGTGCGGCGCCCTATTCCATGAAAGGCATCGCTCAGAAACGCTACACCGTCGACAACAATATCTCGGGCACACACAACCTTCTGGCCGCTTCGGTCGAGCTGGGTCTGGACCCGCACTTTGTCCACCTTGGTACGATGGGCGTGTATGGTTACGACGATGATGGATTGGAAATCCCCGAAGGATATTTGCCGGTTTATGTGCCGGGCGACGAAAAGCAGATCATGAAACGGGACATTCTGTATCCGACAAATCCGGGCAGCGTGTACCACATGACCAAGTCGATGGATCAGCTCTTGTTCCAGTTCTACGCAAAAAACGACCACCTGCGCATCACCGACCTGCACCAGGGTATCGTGTGGGGCACACAAACAGACGAAACCCGGCTCGATGAGCGCCTGATCAATCGCTTTGATTATGACGGAGACTACGGCACGGTCCTCAACCGCTTCTTGATGCAAGCCGTCGTGGGGCATCCACTGACAGTCCATGGCACAGGCGGCCAAACTCGCGCCTTCATCCATATTCAGGACACGGTCAAGTGCCTCGCCCTCGCCGTCGAAAACCCGCCTGCCAAGGGCGAAAAGGTCGCAATCCTGAACCAGATGACTGAAACGCACACGGTGCGGGAGTTGGCGCAGCTTGTCGCAGAAGCTTCGGGGGCCCAGATCGCGAACGTGGATAATCCACGCAATGAAGCCGCGGAAAATGACCTGCGCGTCTCGAACAAGACCTTCCTCTCTCTGGGTCTTAAACCGGTCACGTTGGCAGAAGGGTTGATCGACGAAACGCAGCAAATCGCGGCGAAGTACGCCAACCGCTGTATCCGTCACATGATCCCCTGTGTGTCCACATGGACAGACAAACAGCGTCCAGGGGTTGTCTCTCCAAAGGTCCGCAAGGCCGCCTGACCCCTCACGATCGCTAGCACCAGACACGCTTGGAGGTGGGTCAAGAGCGGTCGGGTTGCAACCCCCATCGGATAGCGGCCTTGCTCTGCCTCTCCAAAGCGCCGCAAGGCCGCCGGACCCCCTCACGATCGATCGCACCAGACCCGCTTGGAGGTGGGTCAAGTGCGGTCGGTTTGCCCCCCCCATCAGATTACGGTGAACAGCATGCGCATGATTGGCATTGGGCTCATGGGTTTTCTCTTGGCAGGTACAGCCCTCCTGCTTTCGACGATGAACATCCTTGAACAGGGACAGCGCTACGTCCGCGAAATTACAACTGGACCGCAGCTTGTTTTTGAAAACCGGAGCGGCTCAGCGTCGACCGGAACAAACGAAATCAAAATTCAACGCGCCAGCCCAGATCATGCTGTTATTCTATCTGGCTTTCCCGCTTACCAAAGCGTCGCATTCATCATGCCAGTGGATGCGCGCCCAACGTCTGGATACCTCCAAATCGATGCAACATCTCAAGTGCTCGTGGGTGTGGAAGGGGTGCTTCGCATTTCTATCGACAACACCAGACGGGGTGAGTTGTTGCTGCGTTCAGGCGAAGCGGGACGTTCCCTGCAAATTCCTCTTTCACCGACGGATTTTGCAGGGAAACAGCTGGTCGTTTCTTTCTCTTTGCAGGGTACAGACCCCCAAATCCACTGCTCTGAAACCGGTGGCGTATCCGCCGTGGTTGAGATCGAAACGACCAGCGCAATTTATCTTCAGCTTGATCGGCCTGAGATCAGTGTACCGGATCGCGTGAATTCATGGGGCAACATGGCACGTATTGCCTGGCCACATCGGCTGCAACCCGCCGAACAGTTGCGGCGCCTTGTTATGGGAACCCAATTGCGACGTCGTGGCGTGAAAACAGTGTTTTCGGATACTAATCTGTCCGACGCGCTTAATACAGCAGATTTGCGCGCCGCTGTGTCCCACTTTCCCGTCCGCGTGACACCGGCACGTTTTGAGCTGGGTCTTGCACAGCAAGGCTCAAATGCAGGTGTGCGTCGATTCCACCGCCAAACCTTGTGGCGGGAACGATACGACGTGACCGATGACGCTGGATACCGCCTGCCCAATCAGTTGACCCTCAACATGCAACTTGGGCGCCTCATTGGCGAACAGCACTGGGCCGTGACCGTCAGCTTGAACAACCGGCTTGTATTTCAGGAACATGTCAGCGGTTCGCTCACAAGCTACTCGGCCGCTATCGAACTGCCATCTGAAGTTCAGAATACCGCCAACACGCTTGAAGTGGCAGCAACGGTTTATGCACCAAGCAAAGGAATGTGCGACGAGGGGCCAGAACGGGTTGCGGAATTGCTTCCGACCTCGCGTTTGATCTTTGGCGACGAAACCTATTCAGATCCGCTGGTCGAAGTGCAGAACGCGCTGAGGCCGATCGAACCAATCAACATTGCATTGCTTGATCGACTGTCCGCTGCAGATGCCAACGTCGCAAGTCATCTCTTGCACCGGGTGATCCCACCGAACACTGTTTTCAAACCTGCCGGCGCACGAGCCCACATCACGGTGCTTGGTGCGGGTCACGACCGGCCTGCTTTGCCACAAGGCGGCGCTGCGTGGCTCGTGACCTTCGACGGTGCCTCGCTCCGTCCGAATGCGCAGCAGGTTACTGCCACGACTGATTTAAACATCTCTGGTCCAGCTCTGCTCGTGACGCCTGCCGGAGTTCCTGTGCGGGGGGTGGAAGGATGACAGACACCACCGACAATAGAGAGCAGATCAACTACCTCTCTGTAGACAGTGCACCAAAACGATTTGCCGGTCCGGTGTCGCAATGGCAGGCACCCAAAATGCTGATGGTGTTCACGCTGCTTGCCGGCGCCCAGCTTTGGGCGGTGAACACTGATACAGTCTCGCAGATCTTTCCCTCACGTGACTACGTCTTATCGCTTCACTCGGGGCGCCATGCCATCGCGATCCGGATCTACTTGATCTCGTTCTATTTAGCCTTCGCAGCGTTCAGCTCCGGCGGCGTTCGAGAGCGTACGTACTTTGGCCTCGATATGGCGCTGACTTTCATTGCTGGTTGTGCCGTTTTTGACCTCGCCAACGCCACGGCGCATGCCCTTCTGGGATCATCCTTTTCTCTTCATTTTAGCGCCATTGCGTCCGGTTTGTTTGGCTTTGCTGTCTACTCTTTCAAGCTGCTTGAACGCGGCTTTATGCCAGCCCGAATTCGCATCGAGCATATCCCTGTCAGCCAGTTGCGCGCATTTTGCCGTCTTGGACTGACAATCGCATTGGCCGCCGCGGTGGCGATCTGGGTGGGCTCACTGAACTTAACTGTGGTCGAGAAAATGCGCAGTTGGACCCTACTTGGCGGAATTGGACCGGGAGTTTTCCTGTTTCTGCCAGTGTTGTTTGCACAGCTTTATCTTCTGGCGATTTACGACGTGCTGACGGCCAAGACACCCAAGTTTACGCCCCCGGTGTCAGTCATCGTTCCAGCGCACAACGAAAGCTACATCATCCGCGATACGATCAAGGCGATGGATCGCGCCGCCCAGCACTACGGTGGCGACGTCCACATCCTGATCATGAACAACAATTCGACTGACAATACAGAAGATATCGCGCGCGAAACGCTGGCAGCATGCAAAGCCGCCAAGGGTCGTGTGATCAACGTGCCCAAACCAGGTAAATCCAACGCTTTGAACGCTGGGTTGGATGCGTGTGAAACCGAATTCCTCGTCCGCGTCGATGCAGATACTTTAGTCGGAGAAGACAACTTCAGCCGCGCCATGCCTTACTTCACGAACCCTGCTGTGGGGGTCGTGGGCGGTGTGCCTGTACCGCCAGGTGGCGCCCTATTTGACCGGGCGCGACTGCTTGAGGTGCTGGTCAAGCACGGGTTCTATTCTGTTGCAATGGGCGCCGTAAATGGCGTCGTCGGAATCCCGGGAATGTTTGTCGTCTACCGAACCCACCACCCCCGCTATCTGGGCGGGTTCGTTGAGGGGATGAATGGCGAAGACACGGATGTCTCGCTGCGCATCGGAGAGCTTGGTTTTCACTCTGTGGTGGATCCGAAAATTCGCTACATCTCCGAAGTGCCATCGTCCTACAGCCACATGCGCGAACAACGCATGCGCTGGTTCCGTTCGATCTATCATATCTCGTCACGCTGTCGGGATCTGATCTACGGGCCAAACATGACACTGCGCGGCAAAGTCATCCTGCCCTATATGCTGATCAATTCGGCACGTCGCGCGATGTTGGTCCCACTGATCATCTTCGGCGGTCTCGAATGGGGTCTGGCCTTCAACGAAAACACACCGATCGTATGGCAATCCATCGTTGCTGTCACCACCGGAGCGCCCGCCATCATGGCAGTGGTCGCGTCACTCTTGAACGGCGTACCTCGGGGCATCATCGCGCTGCCTGAATACCTGATTTTCCGGGTCTTGCGTGCGTACTTCACGCTCGAATCCATGCTCAGCATCTTGATCGACGTCCGCGCCGAAAACCTCGAACGCGTGATCCGCCTCGACCTCGTTCCGGACAAACCCATGCGTGTGGCCTGACCGCCAGACAAATCGAACTTATCAATCAACAAGGAACCATCCCCATGTCACGAAACATTTATGGAACGCTTGAAGCCGACAACATTGCCGGCGGCTCTGGCCCAGACAGAATTTATGCGAAGAACGGTAACGACACCGTTCACGCAGGGCGCAGCGCAGACCACGTTTATGCCCAAAGTGGAGATGACATAGTCTTTGGCGCGACAGGGGCTGACACCCTGCGCGGTGGCTCTGGCGACGACCAACTGAATGGGGACGCTGGACAGGACCGATTGTACGGCGGGCAAGGCAATGACGTCATAAGTGGCGGCGATACAAGCGGATCCGGCACTGGCGCTGGCGGTGGAGTCGACGACAGGTTGTGGGGTGGTGCTGGCAACGATCAGATGACCGGCGGCAGTGGGAATGACCGACTCTATGGAGGCACTGGCCTGGATTCCATGTACGGAAATGCGGGCGCAGACCGCATGTTTGGTGGTGCCGACAATGACACACTCGCTGGTGGGTCCGGAAACGACGCTCTGTACGGTGCGTATGGCGATGACATCGTCGAAGGAGCCCAAGGGGTCGATCGGGTCTTTGGCGGCGCAGGCCACGATCATTTGCGCGGCGGCGTTGGCTCCGATGCCCTTTTCGGGGGCAATGGTTCGGACGAAATGGCCGGGCAAGACGGAAACGACCGTCTTTTTGGTGGCGAAGGCGACGATGTGCAAACGGGCGGCGTTGGCAATGATCTTTTGCATGGCGGCGAAGGTGCTGACACCCTGAATGGAGGGCTTGGGGCAGATACGCTTTGGGGGGGTGAAGGAAACGATGTGCTCACTGGTGATCGCGGAGGCGATCGGCTTCATGGTGGAGCAGGTGATGATGACTTGTCTGGCGGGGCCGGTAACGATGATCTGTCTGGCGGCGCGGACAACGATATGTTGCGCGGTGGAGATGGCAACGACAGCCTAGCCGGTGGTTTGGGTGATGATCACCTTCAGGGAGACGCTGGCATTGATCACCTTTCTGGCGGCAAAGGTGCGGACCTTTTGGAAGGTGGCCGCGGAAATGACTTCCTCCGAGGGCAGCAAGGCGACGACGTGTTATTTGGCGATGCCGGTGTCGACACGCTGTTGGGTGGCAACGGTGCAGACACGTTGGCCGGAGGGTCCGGGGGTGACGTTCTTGATGGCGGTGCTGGTGCCGACGTTCTCATTGGAGGCGACGGGGCTGACGACCTGCAAGGATCATGGGGCGATGACGATCTTGCCGGTGGCAACGGTGCAGATACTCTGGATGGTGGCAGCGGCGATGATGTTTTATCGGGCGGTAGCGGCTTCAACGTTCTGACAGGCGGTCGGGGCAGCGATGTGTTTGTGTTCAGAACAGATGCAGCGTTCTTCCAAGATCAGATTACGGATTTCAACGCTTACGGCGCGGGCGCAGACAGCATCGATTTGTCGTCGTTCGGCTTTGCTGGGGATCTTTTTGACTCAAGGCAATGGGCCGACAGCCACGTCCAGCATCTGTCCGGCGGCGACTTGCAAATAACACTGTCCGGATCGCAAAGCATCCTGATCGCAAATCACGCAAATCAAGGCGACAGCTTTTTCGACAACACGTTGGATCTGCTAATTTTTTAGCGACGTCGCCGATGTGCGCGCACACCTTGGACCCAATCACAGAACACTAGGAGATCAAAATGAGACCCGTTTTCTTAGCAGTTGCACTGTTGTTAAGCCTTGTCGTCTGTGCGCAAGCGCAAACCCAGCGTGCTGCATTCAACGACATCCGTGGCAAGGAACACACCGCTCCGGATGTTGCCTTTGATGAGATGATGTCATTGGCAGAGGCTGGCTATGCGCCAGCCTTTGATCGAGTCGGGTATTACTTGCGACATGGCATCGGTACGAAACAGAACCTGTCGGAAGCGCGCCAATGGTATCTGCGTGCGGTCGCCGCTGAACACCCTTGGTCTTTTGCCAACCTCGCCCGTTTAGAACTCAAATTGGGTGAAGAAGACAAAGCGCTTCGTTTGCTGACGGCAGCGGCTGAAGAAGGTCGTCCGGGAACGGAACGGCTTTTGGCCACTTCCCATATCGACCGCCATTTTGGAGCCGCGTCACAGCCCCAAATTGGACGGAACATACTCGAGCACTTGATCGCACAGGGCGACAAAAATGCTGCGCGTGACTTGGCATTGCGCCTGAACTGGGGGCGCTTAAAAGGTCAGTTGCCTGACCCTGCTCTGACGCAGATCGTCCAGGTCGGCTTGGAAGGCGACGCAAGGTTTGCTGAGGCGGCTTTGGTCTACGCATCCCGCCAGCCCGGCAAAAACAAAATCGATGCAAAGACGCGAACGAGCTTGGCAAGTGTCCCTGGCGTTAGGGACAAAGTGGTCTCGGTAGATCGGGTTCATCTGGCTGCCGACACAGACCCTGCCCATTTCTGGTCGCATGTCGAAACGATATTGGCCGAAACCAAAGACCAGAACTACTCACGCGTCGCACGGGTCGCTTTCTCGATCAACAAGAACGCATGGGTCCGCGTTCTGCAAATGGAACTGCGCGCGTTGGGTTACTATCATGGCCGCATCAACGGCCGCGTTACGGCGTCGACCATTCGAGCGCAAAACCAATTCTGCAGAGCCAAAGGCATCTGGCCACAGTGTGCCCAAGGCCCGCTCAGAGCAGCAACAGTGGGCGCTGTTGCGGCAGAGATCAGTGCGACCAAGGCGAGCTCAGAAAGTCAGCAAACCGGTGCTTGATACGATCCTTCAACACTTGATGAAAAACAGGGCGTTGCAACTTCGCGGCTAAGACAACAACCAATTCAGCCGTAACGACGCGCCCAGCTTCCTGTCATGCGAACGCAATTGAGACATGGCCAAAAGCGCCAAAGTCGGCATGAATATCGGAACCACTCGGGCATTCGACGGGCCGAATAAAGCTGCCCGAAAGGATAACATTTCCCGCTTCGATCCTTTGTCCGTACTGCGCCATGCGTTGTGCCAACCACATGACGCTTTGGACGGGGTCATTGAGCACGCCAGCACCAAGTCCTGTTTCTTCGACCTCGCCGTCACGCGAGGTGATCGCACCAACCCAACGCAAATCAAACGCGTCTACTGCGTGTTTTTGTGGGCCCAGAACGATCCCGGCATTGGCTGCATTGTCGCTGATCGTATCAAAGACGGAACGCGTCTTTCCGGTCTCCGGGTCCACGCGCAGGATCCGGGTGTCGAGGATCTCTATCGAGGGCGCGACATAATCGGTTGCCGCAATCACATCCTGCCGGGTCACCCCGTCGCCGCCGATGGCGTCCTTCATGACAAAGGCGATCTCTGCCTCGATCCGCGGCTGAATGAAACGCCCATTGGGTATCGTACTGTCGTGTTCGAACGACATGTCATCAAACACGATGACGCTGACGGGGATGTCGCTGATCAGCGCG
>ERZ1740072.228-NODE-228-length-24572-cov-6.039564_pt1 | contig 24572 bp, 19 predicted proteins | sample MGYA00581733_ERZ1740072 | MGnify/ENA primary metagenome ERZ1740072 (study PRJEB43018, sample SAMN04849741) | marine metagenome | isolation source: floating plastic debris | place: Pacific Ocean | collected 2008-08-30 | study: EMG produced TPA metagenomics assembly...
TTGCGGCCACTGGCACCTGAAGCCAGCGCGTCTACCAATTCCGCCATCTGGGCACGGGTTGGTGGAGAGGCATGTATGCGCAGTCTCATAGGGTGTCAATCCGATTCTAGGGTCGCAGATCGCATGAAAAAGCCCTGCCTTCCAAGATCAGCGGGCTCGGGCGCGCCCGCGCCAAATTGGCGTCTTGTCTGGCTGACATGAGGCCGCTAGACCATGTGGCAATCAAGCGCGAGGAGCGGGCTATGTCCAAACTGGTCACTATCTATGGCGGATCGGGTTTTGTCGGGCGATACACTGCGCGACGGATGGCCAAAGCCGGATGGCGCGTGCGCGTGGCCGTGCGCCGCCCGAACGAGGCGATGTTTGTCAAACCATATGGCGTTGTAGGGCAGGTCGAACCGGTGCTTTGCAACATCCGCGATGATGCGTCTGTGGCGTCCGTGATGCAGGGGGCAGACGCGGTTGTGAACTGCGTGGGTATCCTCGCCAAGAACGGCAAGAACACCTTTGACTCCGTTCAGGCCGAGGGTGCTGGCCGGATTGCCCGCATTGCGGCAGCGTCGGGCATTGCCAAGATGGTGCAGATTTCGGCAATCGGCGCCGATGTGGAAAGCGACAGCGACTACGCCCGCACCAAGGGTGAAGGCGAGGCGGCAGTGCTTGAGCATATGCCACAGGCTGTAATCCTGCGCCCGTCTATCGTGTTTGGCGCTGAAGACGGGTTTTTCAATCGGTTTGCCGGTATGGCGCGCATGGGTCCGGTGCTGCCAGTTGTCGGGGCTGATACGATGTTTCAACCTGTCCACGTAGGTGATGTGGCCAAGGCGGCAGAGGTAGCTTTGACCCGCGATATCGATCCGGGTGTCTACGAGCTGGGTGGGCCTGAGGTCCGGTCTTTCCGCGACTTGATGATGATTATGCTGGATATCATTCGTCGCCGCCGTGCTGTGGTGAATATCCCGTTCTTTGCTGCAAACATGATGGCGTTTGGGCTTGAGCTTGGGCAGACCCTTTCGTTGGGTTTGGTATCGGCACAGATCACCCGCGATCAGGTGCGCAACCTGCGCCGTAACAACGTTGTGGCAGATGGTGCCAGGGGGCTGTCTGACCTCGGGATCGAACCTGTGGCGATGGAATCGATCTTGCCCGATTATCTGTGGCGTTTCCGCCCGTCGGGCCAGTACGACTCGATCAAGGAAAGCGCCAAAAACCTGCGCGCTTAAGTGTAGGCCCAGAGCAGCAGGCCAATCCCGAGGATCACGCGGTAGATCACGTATGGCGTGAAGCTGACACTGCGCAGCAGGCGCATCATCAACACCAGTGCTGCAAGAGCCGAAACGAACGCGAAGGCCGCAGCGATGCCTGCATCCCGCGCCAAGGCCCAGTTGGTTTGCCCAATGACATCAAGGCTGAGTGCTGCGCCTGATGCGAGGATCACCGGGATCGACATCAGCATCGCCAGCTTTGCCGCGCCCTCTCGCCCATAGCCCAGTTGCCGTGCCGCAGTGATCGTGATGCCCGAGCGGGATGTGCCGGGGATCAGGGCAAGGCATTGCGCCAAGCCCATGATCGCGGCGTGTTTCAGCGTCCATTCTTGGGCCGTGCGGGTGGTCGCCCCAAATCGGTCGGCCCAGTACAGCACAAGCCCGAAGATCAGCATGGTCCAGCCGATCACAGCGACAGAGCGCATCGCTTGATCCAGTCCCGTAGCCTTGATTGTGAAGCCAACGATCAGGGCTGGTATGGTCGCGGTGATCAGGCAAAGGGCGAGGAACGCGCCGGGTGTGTCAATGCGCCCCCTCAAAAGGCGCGTGACGCCGCCTGCGGCAATCTTCACATCGGTCCAAAAATAGATAATCACAGCCAGCAATGTGCCAACATGAACGGCCACGTCGATGGCCAATCCTTGATCTGGTGTGCCCGTCAGGGCTGGCAACAATATGAGGTGGCCGGACGAAGAAACCGGCAGAAACTCGGTGACACCTTGAACGATGGCCACTATCAGAAGTTGAAAAAGAGTCATGGCCTGCGTGCCCTTATGCTACCATACCTCTACAAGCCCATGATTCTGAACGCAAATGGCCAATATGGTCCGAACCGGACCTAAATTTGGAGATTATTGTGCTGTTACTTGCTCAATTCCTAAAAAGATTCTGCAACTAGGTAAGTAATACTGCCTTTTATTCCGCCCTCAGATCATTTATTGCCGCCGAACCACCAAAGACTGGCAGGAGACGACCATGGCTGAACAGCCGATGCTGAAATTCACCAAGATCGAACGCGACATGCCCGAAAAGCGTGACGCAGAGATACGGCGTGAAGATTTCAACGAGATTTATGCGGAGTACGCCACCGCCAAGGCTGCGGAGCAATCCAGCCGTTGTTCGCAATGTGGCGTGCCCTATTGCCAGACCCACTGCCCGTTGCACAACAACATTCCCGACTGGCTGCGTCTGACGGCAGAGGGACGACTGCGCGAGGCCTATGAGGTGTCTCAGGCGACCAACACGTTCCCCGAAATCTGTGGCCGCATTTGCCCGCAGGACCGCCTGTGCGAAGGCAATTGCGTGATCGAACAATCCGGCCACGGTACGGTCACCATCGGATCGGTGGAGAAATACATCACAGACACAGCGTGGGAAAACGGCTGGATTCAGCCCATCAAGCCGGTCGCTGAACGCGCCGAATCCGTGGGCATCATTGGCGCCGGGCCCGGTGGGCTGGCAGCGGCAGATGTGCTGCGCCGTGCAGGCGTTCAGGTCACAATCTATGACCGCTATGACCGTGCAGGTGGCTTGCTGACCTATGGCATCCCGGGCTTCAAGCTTGAGAAAGACGTGGTGATGCGGCGCAACGAACAGCTGGAGCTGGGTGGTGTGAAATTTGAATTGAACTGCAATGTCGACGCAGACATCTTTTCGTCCATTCAGGCAGAGCATGATGCCGTGATCATCGCCACCGGTGTCTACAAAAGCCGCGATCTTTCAATGCCTAACGGCGAAGTCGCCGGCATCGAGAAGGCGATTGATTTTCTGACTGCCAGCAATCGCAAGAGCTTTGGCGATGAGGTGGTTGATTTCGATTCCGGCCGCTTGAATGCGCAAGGAAAACGCGTGGTGGTCATCGGCGGTGGGGACACGGCGATGGATTGTGTGCGCACCTCCATCCGGCAGGGTGCGACGAGTGTGAAATGCCTTTATCGTCGTGATAAGGCCAACATGCCCGGCAGCCAGCGCGAAGTGCAAAATGCCGAGGAAGAGGGCGTCATCTTTGAATGGCTGAGCGCGCCCAAGGGTTTCACCACAGATGGTGACAAGGTCGCCGGTGTGATGGTGCAAAAGATGCGCCTTGGCGCGCCGGATGCAACGGGCCGTCAGGCGCCAGAAGTGATCGAAGGCGCGGATTATGTCGAAGAGGCGGATCTGGTCATCAAGGCGCTGGGCTTTGAGCCTGAGGTACTGCCGACCCTATGGGATCAACCCGAATTGGAAGTGACCCGCTGGGGCACGATCAAGGCAGCGTTCACCACAGGCAAGACGCAGATGGACGGAGTTTATGCGGTGGGAGACATCGTGCGTGGTGCGTCCCTTGTTGTGTGGGCAATCCGCGACGGGCGCGACTGTGCGGACGCCATTTTGCAAGACTTTGGCACGGCGGCGATTGCTGCGGAATAGACCGGAAATGCCGATGCACTAAGTGTGCACAACCTGTGCACCGGACGTGCACCGAAATGTGCACAGGGCTTTGAGACAGTAGAGAGATAGGTCAGCCACGCTGACAAATGTGGAGAGATGAGATGGACAAATCGGGAGGATGCCTGTGCGGAGCCGTGCGCTTTGACGCCATCAATGTGCCCGACACCTTCGGCATTTGTCATTGCGAAATGTGCCGCCGCTGGACCGGATCCGCCCTGCTGGAGGTTAGTATCAAGACCGAAGATCTTACATGGCACGGGCAAGAATATATCGCGACCCGGTCTGGCAGTGATTGGGCCGAGCGTGCGTGGTGCAGCGCTTGCGGGACCAATCTTTACTTCCGGCAGACAAAAGAAGGCGATTGGTTCGGCAGCACCGATGTACCCATTGGATTATTTGACGATCCCGATGGGTTCACGTTGACCCACGAGATTTTTGTCGACCACAAGCCCGATAGCTTTGCCTATGCCGGTGACAGTCACAAGCGTATGACCCGTGCGGATGTGGTGGCATTGAACCCTGATCTGGACGGGGCGGAATGAGATACCTTTTGTTTCTTTGCGCCGTTTTGGCGGCAGGGTCTGCTGTGGCACAAGACCCCACACGGTTCTATCCGCCCGAGGGATGTACTGCGCAGTTGACCGTGCAGTCGCGCAGTTGTTCGCTGTCAAACATCTACACCTGCGAAGTCGATCAACCCGGCGAGAACTGGCGCGTAGAGTTCGACGTGGATGGTCCGATTTTTATCTCCAAGATCGACTACGAGACCCAGTGGCTGGAAAGCTATGACCTGTTCCCCACCAGCCGTGAGGTCTTGGTACAGCCTGCTGATGATCCGGCCAGCCTGACTGAATTGCTGGAAACAGGCACCGATTCTTACGACTTTGTTCAGCTTGGCGATTCTGGCCCTGTCCGCGTGGTTGGGTTTGACCGCCTCACGGGCGAAGAGGTGGTGATCGATGGTGAGCCATTGCTTGTCACTGAGTTCAACGCCCGACACGAGACCACCGATGGAGTGATGCTTGAAGTGGCAGGTAGCGAATACGTTTCCGTCCGCCATCGCCGTTTCATCGCTGGAACCTACAAAGGCGATGGTGTGAACGGTTCATATGAGATCGACAAGACACCTGTCGACTTCATCTACCCGGGCGAACCCGGCTTCTTCTCAAAGACCCCTCTTTATGACTGCGAGGCTTCGTTGGCCCGCTACGTCCCGACTGCGAAAGGATATGACCAATGACCAAATATGATGCCGAATGGGTGGCCCGCGAGGAAGCCAAGCGCGCGTTGATGGCCGAAACGGGTCTGTATTCCGAAGAGGAAGAGCACAGTTCCTGTGGTGTCGGCCTTGTGGTCTCCGTCGATGGGTCCAAAAGCCGGGCGGTTGTCGAAAACGGCATCAAGGCGCTGAAAGCGATCTGGCACCGTGGCGCTGTCGATGCAGATGGCAAAACCGGCGACGGTGCGGGCATTCATGTGCAAATTCCTGTGCCGTTCTTTTATGATCAGATCGAGCGCACCGGCCACACGCCCGACCGCGACCGGATGATGGCTGTGGGCCAGGTGTTTCTGCCCCGTACCGACTTTGGGGCGCAGGAAACGTGCCGGACAATCGTCGAAACCGAAGTGCTACGGATGGGCTATTACATCTATGGCTGGCGGCACGTGCCCGTGGATATTTCCTGCCTTGGGGAAAAGGCGAATGCGACCCGACCCGAGATTGAGCAGATCCTGATTTCAAACTCCAAGGACGTGGATGAAGAGACGTTCGAGCGCGAGTTGTACGTGATCCGTCGCCGCATCGAAAAGGCGGCAGCTGCCGCGCAGGTCCCATCGCTGTACATTGCGTCCCTGTCGTGCCGGTCGATCATCTACAAGGGCATGATGCTGGCCGAGCAGGTGGCGGAATTTTACCCCGACCTGATGGATGAGCGGTTCGAGAGTGCCTTTGCGATCTATCACCAGCGGTACTCGACAAACACTTTCCCTCAGTGGTGGCTGGCCCAGCCTTTCCGCATGCTGGCGCACAATGGTGAGATCAACACCTTGAAGGGCAACCTCAACTGGATGAAGTCTCATGAGATCCGCATGGCGTCCGGTGCTTTTGGGGACATGGCCGAAGACATCAAACCGATTGTGGCCTCCGGATCGAGCGACTCTGCCGCGCTGGACGCGGTGTTCGAGGTGCTGGTGCGCGCCGGGCGCAATGCGCCCATGGCCAAGACAATGCTGGTGCCTGAAAGCTGGTCGAAGCAGGCGGTTGAACTGCCCGAGGCGTGGCGGGATATGTATTCCTACTGCAACTCGGTCATGGAGCCCTGGGATGGTCCTGCCGCTTTGGCCATGACCGATGGCCGCTGGGTTTGTGCCGGGCTCGACCGGAACGGCCTGCGTCCGATGCGGTATGTCGTAACACGCGATGGCATGGTCATTGCCGGGTCTGAAACTGGCATGGTCCCACTGGAAGAAAGCAATATCGTGGAAAAGGGCGCGCTGGGCCCCGGGCAGTTGCTGGCGGTCGATATGGCCGAAGGCAAGATGTACCACGACACCGAAATCAAGGACCGACTGGCGGCCAGTCAGCCTTTTGGCGAGTGGGTCGGCAAGATCAAGGAACTGGAACCTGCGATTGCGGGCGTGACTGAAAAGGCCCTGTTTGCTGGGGACGAGTTGCGCCGCCGTCAGATTGCGGCCGGGTATTCGATTGAGGAGTTGGAGCAGATCCTTGCGCCAATGGCCGAGGATGCCAAAGAGGCGCTCGCCTCGATGGGCGATGACACCCCGAGCGCGGTCTTGTCGAAGAAATACCGCCCGCTGTCACACTTCTTCCGCCAGAATTTCTCTCAGGTGACCAACCCGCCCATCGACAGTTTGCGAGAATTCCGGGTGATGAGCCTCAAGACCCGGTTCGGCAACCTCAAGAACGTGCTCGATGAAAGCAGTGCGCAGACCGAGATCATCACGCTGGACAGTCCTTTCGTGGGCAATGCGCAGTGGGATGAAGTGACGCGCCAATTGAACGCCGAACTGGTGGAGATTGACTGTACCTTTACCCCCGGTCCCGGCGCGCTGAATACCGGGTTGGGCAAAATCCGGCGTGAAGTCGAAGATGCCGTGCGCTCAGGCGCGGGGCACATTGTGCTGACCGACCAGCATTCGGACGGTGAAAAGATCGCAATGCCGATGATCCTGGCCACGTCCGCCGTGCACAGCCACCTGACCCGTAAAGGGTTGCGCACCTTTTGTTCACTGAACGTGCGATCTGCCGAATGCATCGACCCGCACTATTTCGCGGTGCTGATTGGCTGCGGTGCGACCGTGGTCAACGCGTATCTGGCCGAGGATTCACTGGCGGACCGTATTGATCGCGGCCTGCTGGATGGCACGCTGACCGAGGCCGTCGCACGTTATCGCAACGCGATTGATCAGGGCCTGCTCAAGATCATGGCCAAGATGGGGATCAGCGTTGTGTCGTCCTATCGCGGCGGTCTGAATTTCGAGGCTGTCGGCTTGTCGCGCGCGATGTGTGCGGAATATTTTCCCGGTATGACCAGCCGCATCAGCGGCATCGGCATTACGGGCATTCAGGCCAAGGCAGAGGAAATTCACGCCCGTGGTTGGGGTGGTACAAACGTGTTGCCCATCGGGGGCTTCTACAAGGCGCGTAACTCCGGTGAGACCCACGCGTGGGAAGCGACCTCGATGCATATGATGCAGATGGCTTGCAACAACGCGTCCTATGGGATGTGGAAGCAGTATTCGGCGAAGATGAAGTCGAACCCGCCGATCCACCTGCGCGATCTGCTCGACATCAAGCCGCTGGGCGCGCCTATTCCGCTGGAAGAGGTGGAAAGCATCACGTCGATCCGCAAGCGGTTCGTGACGCCGGGCATGTCGCTCGGCGCGTTGTCGCCCGAAGCGCATAAGACGCTGAACGTCGCCATGAACCGGATCGGGGCCAAGTCGGACAGTGGCGAGGGTGGCGAAGACCCGGCCCATTTCCACCCCGAACCCAATGGTGACAATCCATCTGCCAAGATCAAGCAGGTCGCCTCTGGCCGCTTTGGTGTGACAGCCGAGTACCTCAACCAGTGCGAAGAGCTGGAGATCAAGGTCGCTCAAGGCGCGAAGCCCGGCGAGGGTGGTCAGTTGCCGGGGATGAAGGTCACCGACCTCATCGCGCGGCTGCGTCACTCGACCAAGGGTGTGACACTGATCTCACCGCCGCCGCACCACGATATCTATTCCATCGAGGATCTTGCGCAGCTGATCTATGACCTCAAGCAGATCAACCCGCGCTGTAAGGTGACGGTAAAACTGGTGGCGTCTTCTGGTGAGGGCACAATTGCAGCTGGTGTGGCCAAGGCCAAGGCGGACGTGATCCTGATCTCGGGCCACAACGGTGGGACGGGGGCGTCGCCTGCAACTTCGATCAAATATGCGGGTCTGCCGTGGGAAATGGGGCTGACCGAAGCGCATCAGGTGCTGTCCATGAACAATCTGCGCGAACGGGTAACCTTGCGCACCGACGGTGGTCTGCGGACGGGCCGGGACATCGTCATGGCTGCGATGCTCGGGGCCGAGGAATACGGCATCGGCACCGCCGCCCTGATTGCAATGGGCTGCATCATGGTGCGCCAGTGCCAGTCCAACACCTGTCCTGTGGGCGTGTGTACGCAGGACGAAGCGCTGCGCGACAAGTTCACCGGCAACGCTGACAAGGTGGTCAACCTGATCACCTTCTACGCTCAGGAGGTGCGCGAATTGCTGGCCGAAATCGGCGCGCGCAGCATGGATGACGTGATTGGGCGTGCGGACCTGCTGGCGCAGGTATCGCGTGGCTCGGCGCATCTGGACGATCTGGACCTTAACCCGCTGTTGATCACGGTCGATGGCGCGGCGGACATCGTCTATAACCGCGACAAGGACCGCAACGCAGTGCCAGACACGTTAGACGCCCAGATCGTGCGGGATGCCGCGCGCTTCCTTGAAGACGGTGAAAAGATGCAGCTGTCTTACGCGGTGCAAAACACGCACCGGACCGTAGGCACACGTACGTCCAGCCATATCGTCAAGCAGTTCGGCATGCGCAACACGCTGCAACCCGATCACCTGACGGTCAAATTGACTGGTTCTGCAGGCCAGTCGCTGGGTGCGTTTGCAGCGCCGGGGTTGAAGCTGGAAGTGTCTGGCGATGCCAACGACTATGTCGGCAAGGGTCTGTCGGGGGGTACCATTGTGGTGCGTCCGCCCATGGCCTCACCCATCGTGGCTGCTGAAAACACGATCATCGGGAACACGGTGCTATACGGTGCAACGGACGGGTTCCTGTTTGCAGCCGGTCGTGCAGGCGAGCGGTTTGCGGTGCGCAACTCTGGCGCGCATGTGGTGATCGAGGGCTGCGGATCGAACGGATGTGAATACATGACCGGCGGCGTGGCCGTAATCCTGGGCGAGATCGGTGCAAACTTTGGCGCAGGCATGACCGGGGGGATGGCGTATCTTTACGATCCTGAAGGCATTGCGATGGACCGGATGAATATGGAAACGCTGGTCGCGTGTCCTGTGACGGTTCTGCATTGGATGACACAGCTTGAAGAGTTGCTGGAACGCCACTTGCGCGAAACCGGCAGCGCCAAGGCGGCGGACATTCTGCAGCACTGGGACAATGAACAGCATCACTTCCTTCAGGTGTGCCCGAAAGAGATGTTGGTGCATTTGCCCGCACCGCTGTCGCTGGAAAAGGGTGCGATCCCGGCTGAATGATCAGACCTTCTCGGGCGAGGCGATCATCTTGGTCGCCTTGTCCTTGCTGCCCACATGGGTTTGTTCGGTCAGAATGCCGACCACCCGGCTGGGCATTGTGCCAAGCTTGTGAGCGATCACATGATCCGCGTCGCCGGACCACTTCAGCAGCCAGACCATCGCGGCGTCCGCGGCGTTCAGCACGCGGTATTGTTGCGGCACGGCGCCAGGAATACTGTTTGTCGTTGGTTCAATCATCTCCAATCTCCCAAAGTCGTAACTGATGTCGGGGTGGAAAAAGTTTACCAGAATCACAGAAACTGCGTGAGCAATTAACACTTTGTAATTGATTAGAGTTTTCTCAAGTTCTGGTGAGCAGAGCGTTAATTGCTGGCAAAGCTGGTCTGTCCGCATAAGTGAACCCGCATGCGATATGTTCTTGCGCTTTTGTTGTGTCTGACCACGCCTTTGGCGGCGGAGCCTTCTCGTATGCTGGCGATTGGCGACAGCATACTGGCCTGGCACAAATGGACGGGTCGCGACATCCCATCGGTGATGGGGGAACTGCTGGGCGCCCGGGTCGAAAATGATGCGGTGGCCGGCGCACGGTTTTCCAATACGTCAAGCCTTGGCCGCGCGGTTGGCTTTGATGTGCGTGCACAGTTTCGCCGTGGCCCTTGGGACCTCGTGCTGATCAATGGTGGAGCGAACGACTTTCTCTCTGATTGCAGGTGCCGCGCCTGCGATGACGTGTTGAATGCGCTGATCGCCCCGGACCTGAGCGGAGAAGTGGCGACACTGCTCGCCGAAATCCTCGCCGGCGGGCCAGAGGTGATCTGGATGGGGTATTATGCCAGCGCCCGTTCGGGTCAGTTCAGCGGATGTCGGCCCTATTTGGTGGAATACGACAGACGTCTTGCCCGTTTGGCGGCACAGACGCCGGGCCTGACCTTTGTCGACAGTGAGGCGGCAGTTTCGCGGGATGAGCGCAACCTGTTTGCTTTTGACGGTATCCACCCATCCGCTGAGGGTGCGCGGCGTATTGGTGTGTTTTTGGCGCAGTCGGTTGCGCAATGAAGGTATTTTGCGTCCGTCCGACGATCAGCCCCTAAAGCCTCTTTAACCTTGGTCCAGAAGACACAGATGGAGGCGGGATGAAATCCCGCCCTACCGCGTGGCATAGAGACTGTTCTATATGTCCGTCATGGCGAAAAAGAGCAGTGCCAAGACATCGAAGAAGATAAAGAAGCGGTCCTTTGGGATTAAACGCTGGCTGTTGCGCTGGACACTGCGGGTGGTGTCAGTGGTCTTCCTGCTGGCCGTGACCCTCACGGTGCTTTGGGGTCTGCTGAACCCGCCGACCACCTTCTACATGATGCAGGAATCGCGACGCCTTGGTGGGGTTGAACGCGAGTGGGTCGATATAGATCAAATTGCGTCGATTATGCCCCGCGCTGCGGTCGCTGCCGAAGACGCAAATTTCTGTCTGCACTGGGGGCTGGATGTCACCGCCATTCGCGAGGCGATTGATGCGGGCGGCAGTCGTGGTGCCTCGACCATCAGTCAGCAGGTGGTCAAGAATGTCTATCTTTGGCACGGCCGGTCGTGGATCCGCAAAGTCATGGAGGCTGCCATGACCCCTCTGGTCGAGGCCTTGTGGTCCAAGCGGCGTATTCTGGAAGTGTATCTGAACGTCGCAGAGTTCGACGAGGGCGTGTTTGGGGTCGAGGCGGCAGCGCAGCATTACTTTGGCGTGGATGCTGCATCTTTGTCGAACACGCAGGCAGCCCGGCTGGCAGCAATCCTGCCGGACCCAAAGGGTCGATCCGCAAGCAAGCCGTCATCTTTTGTGCGCAAACGGGCGGGCCAGATCCTTGACGGAGCGGCCACGATCCGCGCGGATGGGCGCGCGCGCTGTTTCGAGAGTTGAAAAACTTGTGCCTAAAGTGCATGGATGCCTGACCTTTACTTCGCCCGGATAGACTATGGCCCGACTGTTTCACGTTCCGCTTTCTCCGTTTTGCCGCAAGGTGCGATTGTCGTTGGCCGAAAAGAAGATTGAAGTGGAGCTGGTCGAGGAGCGGTATTGGGAATCCGATCCTGACTTTCTGCGCCGCAACCCGGCAGCCAAAGTGCCCGTGCTGCGCCTTGATGGCGTGATGATGAGCGAAAGCGCTGCCATCTGCGAATACATCGAAGAGACCCGGCCAGAACCGCCCTTGATGCCCAAAGGTGCCGAAGAACGCCTAGAGGTGCGCCGCCTTGTGGGATGGTGCGATGACAAGTTCCATCACGAGGTGACCTCCAAGCTGCTCTACGAGCGGGTGAACAAGAAGATGATGGGCCAGGGTTTCCCCGACAGTCGCAATGTCAAAGACGGGGCCAAAGCCATCAAGTATCATCTGGACTACATGACATGGCTGCTGGATCACCGCCGGTGGTTGGCGGGGGACGTGATGACCCTTGCTGATTTTGCGGCTGCCGCCCATTTGTCGGCCCTTGATTACATTTCTGATGTGGACTGGAACCGTAGCGAGGTGGTCAAGGACTGGTACGCCAAGATCAAATCGCGCCCGGCCTTCCGGTCGATCCTTGCAGATCAGGTGTCAGGTTTTCCGCCACCCAAGCATTACAATGATCTCGATTTTTGATTCCCAGCGTGGGAGCGGTGACGAGCGCCCGCACACCAGCAGCATGATTAGCCAAAAGAAGACATGGGCCTGAAGGAGGCCGTTGTCGCGCGTGCCCTTGAAGAAGGGTTCGTGGCGGCGCGGGTCTGTCGCCCGGATGCTGTGCCAGATGTCGCGGAGCGATTGGCGGCCTTTGTGGAGGCAGGCTTTCACGGACAAATGGGATGGATGGCAGAACGGATGCATTGGCGCTCGGCCCCTTACGCTCTGTGGCCCGAGGCGCGGTCTGTCCTCATGCTGGCTGAGAGTTATGCGCCGGAACATGACCCGCTGGCCGTTTTGGACTGCCCAGATATGGGCGCCGTGTCGGTCTACGCGCAGGGGCGCGACTATCATGACATCGTCAAGAAGAGGCTGAAGCGTCTTGGTCGCTGGCTGATTGATGAGGCGGGCGGCGAGATCAAGGTGTTTGTGGACACAGCCCCGGTGCCTGAGAAGGCGTTGGGACAGGCGGCGGGTCTTGGCTGGCAGGGCAAGCACACAAATCTGGTGAGTCGAGATTGGGGCAATTGGGCCTTCTTAGGCTCTGTTTTTACGACACTCGAATTGGAACCAGACGCGCCGGAGGTAGATCATTGCGGGTCCTGCCGGGCTTGTCTGGATGTGTGCCCGACGGATGCGTTTCCGGCCCCATATCGACTCGATGCGCGTCGTTGCATTTCGTACCTGACGATCGAGCATAAAGGTCCGGTTGATGAGGATTTGCGCACTTTGATGGGCAATCGCATCTATGGCTGCGATGACTGTCTGGCGGTGTGCCCATGGAACAAGTTCGCTGTGGCAGCCAGCGACATGCGGTATCTGGGCGCTGTTGGCGCGCCGCCCTTGGCGGAGCTGGCCGTGTTGGATGATGCCACGTTTCGCGCGCGCTTCTCTGGCTCGCCTATCAAACGGATCGGGCGGAACCGGTTTGTGCGCAATGTGCTTTACGCGATTGGAAATTCTGGCGATGCGCGTTTGATTTCGATTGCGCAGACCTTGTGTGATGACCCAGATGGCGCTGTTGCGGATGCGGCCCAGTGGGCCACAGCGCAGCTTCGGTCAGAATAAGGGTTAGGTCATGGCCATCTTGTTGGGCGTTGATACCGGCGGCACGTACACAGACGCGGTTTTGTTGCGCGATGAAGACATCGTTCTGGCGCGCGCCAAGGCGCTCACCACCCGCCATGATCTGGCCATCGGCGTGGGTGCAGCTGTGCGCGCGGTTCTCGGCGAGGCTCAGATTGACCCGTCGGAAGTCGGAATGGCATCCCTGTCCACGACTTTGGCCACCAATGCACTGGTCGAGGGGCAGGGCGGACGTGTTGCCCTGATCTATGTTGGGTTTCGGGCGAAGGATTTGGAGGCGCAGGGCCTCTCCGACGGTCTTGCTGGCGATCCGGTCTGCGTGCTCGAGGGCGGGCATAATCACGATGGCTCAGAAGCCGCAGCATTGGATGAAACCACGCTAATTGCTTTTTTAGAGACACATAAACAGGATGTGAGCGGCTTTGCCGTTGCCGCGCAGTTCGCGACGCGCAACCCGACGCATGAAACCCGGGTGGCCGCACTTGTGCGGGACGTCACTGGTGCGCCTGTTTCGGCCAGCCACCAGTTGTCAGCGAAATTGGGCGGCCCCAAGCGCGCTTTGACCGCTGTGCTGAACGCGCGGTTGATCGGAATGATTGACGCGCTGATCGGGCGAGCCGAGGCGGAACTGCGTTCCATTGGGATTGATGCACCGATGATGGTCGTTCGGGGCGACGGCGCGTTGATGTCTGCCGCGCAGGCCCGGATGCGTCCGATTGAGACGATCCTGAGCGGGCCTGCCGCTTCTATTGTCTGCGCACGTTGGTTGACGGGGGCCGACACCGCACTGGTCAGCGATATTGGCGGGACAACCACAGATGTGGCCATGCTGAAGGGTGGGCGTCCAGCCATTGATGCTGATGGCGCGCGCGTTGGTCAGCACCGTACAATGGTGGAAGCCGTTGCCATGCGCACCACCGGTCTTGGCGGGGACAGCGAAGTGCATTTTGTTGGCGAAGGTTTGCGTGGCGGCGTGACGCTAGGACCGCGCCGCGTGATCCCTGTGTCCTTGTTGGCTGTTGAAGCGCCGGATGTGGTTTTGCCTACGCTTGAGGCACAATTGCGAACTTCAACACCGGGCGATCACGATGGCCGCTTTGTGCGTGCCGTGCAGGGCATGCATGCAGGCGGGCTGGGTGCGCGCGAGGCTGATCTGTTGGCGCGGATTGGGGTAGATGTGCACCCCTTGGGTGCGGTCTTGCGCACGCGGATGGAGCAAGCGGCGCTCAAGCGCCTTGTGGCATTGGGATTGGTGCAGGTTTCGGCTCTCACCCCGTCCGATGCGAGCCACGTGTTGGGACGGCTCGAGGTTTGGGACAAGCAGGCCGCAAAGATGGCCTGTCAGCTCTTTGGTCGGCGGCGGACGGGCGCGGGCGAGGTGCTGGCTGGAACGCCCGAACAGATGGCGCAGATGGTCGTGGACCAGCTGACTCATCAGACCGGGGTGGCCCTGTTGCAGGCCGCTTTGGCCGAGGACGGATTGGATGAGGCCCTGGCCACGCATGTTTTGATCCAAAAAGGGTTGTCTGACCATCGCGGCGCAATGCGGGTGGACGCAGGGCGGGGTGTCCCGGTGATTGGCCTTGGGGCATCGGCGGTGACCTACTATCCGGCGGTTGGCGAACTGGTCGGCGCCGAGATGATCCTGCCCAGCGACGCCGGCGTGGCCAATGCTATCGGTGCTGTCGTGGGCCGCGTTACGATGCGCCACAGCGGGACAGTGACGTCGCCAAGCGAGGGGAGGTTCCGGGTGCATCTGGACAGTGGACCAGAGGACTTTGCAAGCGCTGACCCGGCCTTGGCCCGGCTGGAAGAGACACTGCGGGACCGCGCAATGACAGCGGCCAAGGCCGCCGGGGCCGAAGAGATTGATGTGCGTGTCCACCGCGATATCCGCACGGCTCAAGCCGAAGCCCGCGAAGTGTTTGTCGAAGCGACCCTGACGGTGGAAGCGGCAGGGCGGCCACGGGTGGCGGTGGGGTAAGCGGGAAGTGTTGTCCAACGTCCCATTGTCCGGGTTGCCAAGCACCAACTATTGCCCCGATAGTCCGGCGCATGTTTGACCTTGCCGATCTCACCGCAGCCGCCGAACTTGTTCACGCGCGTATGGCGCCGACCGCGCAGCATCATTGGCCGCTGCTAAGTGCTGCGACTGGGGCGCAGGTGTGGGTCAAACACGAAAACCACACCCCCACTGGCGCGTTCAAAGTGCGGGGGGCCATCACCTTTATGGATTGGCTGTTGCGCACACACCCGGAGGTGCCGGGCATCTGCACAGCGACCCGTGGCAACCATGGGCAGGGGCAGGCATGGGCGGCGACCACTGCCGGGTTGAGCGCGAAGGTCTATGCGCCGCGCGGGAATTCGGTGGAAAAGAACGCCGCCATGAGGGCCTTTGGCGCCGACCTGATCGAAATCGGCGATGATTTCGACAGCGCCCGGCAAGAGGCGTACCGCGTCGCAGACGAAGAGGGCCTTTTCATCGTCCCCCCCTTCCATCTCGAACTGGTGCGCGGTGTGGCCACCTATGCACTTGAGCTTTTCACGGCGCAGCCTGACCTCGACACCGTTTACGTACCCATTGGGTGTGGGTCCGGGATTTGCGGTACCATTCTGGCGCGGGATGCCTTGGGCCTTGCCACCAAGGTTGTGGGGGTCGTATCGGACCGCGCGCAAACGGCCAAACTGTCTGTCGACGCGGGGCATCTGATCGAGACAAACTCTGCCAACACATTTGCCGACGGGATGGCGGTGCGGATCCCGGTGCAGGAGGCGTTCGACATCTATTCCAAAGGGGCAGACCGTATCATTGCCGTCAGCGACGACGCGGTTGCCGATGCGATCCGGCTCTATTTCACCGCCACCCACAATGTGGCCGAGGGGGCCGGGGCGGCCCCGCTGGCGGGGCTGATGCAAGAACGCGACGCAATGGCGGGTCGCAAGGTCGGCGTTATTCTGTGTGGCGGCAACATCGACACCGGCTGGTTCAAGACAGTGCTGGGCGGCCAGACTCCACAGGTCTGATTTTACAAAACCGACACATCACTGTTACGTCTGCGTTAAGCAAAACGGCGACTTCCAACGGGATTAATCCCAATGGAGTCTCTGATGACCAAACCCCTTGTCTGCCTGACGTCCGTTCTGGCCCTGTCAGCTGGTGTTGCTGCCGCCGACGGCCATGCCGGAATGAACTTCAACCGCATTGCATCCTTTCCCGTTGTGACCAACATGGCCGAGGGCGAGGATACTGCGCGCGAAACCTCGCCCGAAATCATCGATGTGACAGCCGACGGTATGACGCTTGTCTATACGGACAGCCCTCTCGAGGTGCTGGGGCGGATCGATATTACTGACCCTGCCAACCCTCAACCGCTGGGCAATATCGCACTTGACGGTGAACCCACGTCGGTCGTGGTGCCTGCGGCCCACGCCATCGTTGGTGTGAACACATCGGCCAGCTACACCGAACCGTCAGGCTATGTCGCTTCGATCGAAGTGGCCAGCGGCGTTGAGACAGATCGCTGCGATCTCGGCGGTCAACCCGACAGCCTTGCCGTCGCACCTGACAACTCATTCGTCTCTATTGCGATCGAAAACGAGCGGGATGAAGACCTGGGGGATGGCCGCACCGGCCAAATGCCCGCCGGTTTCCTGGTCATGGTGGACCTCACCGACGAGGGGTTGCTGAACTGCGACACCCTGCGTTCGGTCCAGATGACCGGCCTTGCCGATGTCTCTCCCGAAGATCCTGAGCCGGAATATGTGTCTATAAACGCATCGGGCGAGACGGTTGTGACGCTTCAGGAAAACAACCACATGGTAGTCGTGTCCAAAGAGGGTGAAGTCGTCAGCCACTTCTCGGCAGGGGCAGTGGATCTGGTGGGTATCGACGCCACGGACGAACGTGCCAAGCTCGACTTTTCAGAAACGCAGACGGGCCGCGTGCGCGAACCCGACGCGGTCACTTGGATCGATGAAACCCACTTTGCCACCGCCAATGAAGGCGACATGGATGGCGGCAGCCGCGGTTGGACGATCTTCAACAAGGACGGCAGCGTGGTCTATGACAGCGGTGTCAGCTTTGAACACGCGATGGTTCAGATCGGTCACTATCCCGACCGCAGGTCTGACGCCAAAGGTGTCGAGCCTGAGAGCGTGACCTTCGCCGAATTCGGCGGCACGCCGTTCCTGTTTGTCGGCTCTGAGCGTGGCTCGATTGTTGGGGTGTACGACGTGACGGACCCGACCGCGCCTGTCCTGAAACAGATGCTGCCTTCGGGCATCGGGCCAGAAGGGTATGTGACCATCCCAGAGCGCAACTTGCTGGTTTCGGCCAACGAATATGACGGGTTGGAAGATGGTGCGGCCCGTGCCCACGTGATGTTGTTCGAGTATGCCGAAGGACCGGCATCCTATCCCCACCTGACTTCGGCGGGCATGGACGAGCTTGTCGGTTGGGGCGCGATTTCTGGCATGGTGGCCGATGGTGATTTCATCTGGGCCGTGAATGACAGCTTTTATGGGTTCCAGCCGTCGATCTTCAAGATTGACCCATCGACTACACCCGCAACAATCGTGGACGTGATCCGCGTCACACGGGCTAACGGTGAGGCCGCTCAGCAGATCGACATGGAAGGCATCACGCTCGACGGTGAGGGCGGCTTCTTTGTCGCCTCCGAAGGGCGCACAGACCGTGTAATCCCGCACGCCATCTATCACATCGACGCGGACGGCGAGATTCAGTTCCGCTCGGGCGAGATCGGCCTGCCGCCAGAGTTGATGGCGACCGAGCGTCGTTTTGGGTTTGAGGGCATTACGCGTGTCGGCAACACCCTGTGGATGGCGGTGCAGCGTGAATGGAAAGACGATCCCAAGAACCATGTGAAACTGGTGGCCTACAACATCGAGACCAAGGAATGGGGGGCGGTGCATTATGAAAAGGCCGAGCCTGAGAAAGGCTGGGTTGGCCTGTCCGAGATCGTCGCACATGGTGATTTCGTCTACGTCGTCGAGCGCGACAACCAGCACGGCCTCGAAGCGGTGACCAAGAAGGTCTACCGCATCCCGATGTCACAAATGGTACCTGCAGCACTGGACGGCGAATTGCCAGTTGTCAGCAAAGAGTTGGTCCGGGATCTGATCCCCGACCTGACATCGACGGGGGGCTACGTTCTCGACAAGGTCGAGGGGCTCGCTATCATGGAGGACGGGACCGCATGGATTTCGACAGACAATGACGGCGTCGATGACCACTCGGGTGAGACAATGTTTTTCTCGATCGGGAAAATGTAGGCCGTTTTCATAGACCAAACGAATGACGCCGCCCTGTGAACGGGCGGCGTTTTTGCATGGCTGAACGACCCTTCGGGGAAAGCTTTTTCTGGCAAGATGAAGTTAAGCCATTCTGAAGTGTCGCCCTTCATCTTGCCAAGTAAACTTCGGGGAGTCGCGTCAGCGACGGGGCAGAGCCCCTGAAAAATGTCTTGGCCCGGTGCGCGAGCACCGGGCCTCCGCCTGATCACTTAGTTGACAGCTTTGGCGTCGACCACGTCAGTCTCAATCGCCTTTTGGCTGGAAATCTCGATCCGGCGAGGTTTCAGTGCTTCAGGCACTTCCTTGACCAGATCGATGTGGAGCATCCCGTCCACGTGGCTGGCTCCGGTCACGACCACATGGTCAGCCAGATCAAACCGGCGCTCAAACGCGCGTGTGGCGATGCCGCGATGCAGGTAAGACTTCTTCTCGTCCTCGGCTTTTTTCGCCGACACGATCAGTTTCTTTTCCTTCACCTCAACATGCAGGTCCGCGTCCGAGAACCCGGCGACGGCGATCGAGATGCGGTAAGCATCATCGTCAGTCTTTTCGATGTTGTAGGGAGGGTAGGTGTTGGCGTTGCTTTCCGACGCAAGCGCGCGGTCCATCAGGTCCGCAATCTGGTCAAAACCAACGGTGGCGCGGTAAAGCGGTGCAAAGTCATATGTACGCATTGTAATCCTCACTTGAGCGATGACAGGCGGGCCTTCCACATTGGACAGACCCGCAGGGTTGCTATGGTCGGACCCCGTTTGGGCATCCGATGTCATTCATGTGGTGAGGATTTTCGGCCGTTCAAGACCCTTACGGGCGGACAAATTTGGCGCCCGTATTGTTGCGTGCGCCGCCACCAACAGTGATCCGGCGCACTTGAGCCGTCGGCGGGGCGACCTGCATGCGCAACTGCCCCTTCAACTCGTTCACGCGCTGTGGAAGGACCATTCCGACAGACCGTTTCTGCCCCTCAACCTCCATCATCCCGGAAATGACGGCCATGATGCGCCCCCTTCCGTTGAGATGCGAGAACACGGGCGAACCTGACGAGCCAAAGGTGACATCACAGTCAAACACCATCGCATCCCCGAGCTGGTGCAGCATCTGGCACTGCTTTTGTCGGGATTGTGCATTGGCCCGGTCACGCCCGTAAGACACGACGCTGACAGGTCCCGGCGCGACGCGATCATTGTGGATGTAAAATGGCGGCACTTCGAAAGTCGAAATGGGTTCGTCCAGCCGGATCAGAGCCACATCATGTGCCACGTTTTGCGCGGTCAGTGGGCCAATCGGGTCAAATTTTTCGTGTGCCGCTGCGCCCTTTGCTGCGCGTGTTGCAACCGCATCACCGTTGCGCAAGCCAGCGCGAAAGCGGATCGAGTCGGTGGGCCACAAACGATTTGACCCGGGCTGATAGAGGCAATGCGCTGCTGTAAGAACGAGATCAGGAGCGATCAGCGTGCCAGAGCAGAAAGCGCCGCGTCCGAAATCAATGCGGCCCACCGCTTTCCAACTGGCAGCGGAATAGTCCGTGTCGAGTGTGCGCAGAGACGTGGTTTGCGCATTCGCCGCACTGCCCATCACGAGGCACATCAGGATCGCCAGCCACTTCATGGTTTCAGAAACTTTGCGCCGGTGTCATTGCGCATGCCCGGTTGAAGTCTCCGGTTGATCCCGTCCTGCTGGGCCACCATTTCGGCCTGTAATTGCGCCAGCGGCGCGCCCAGGGATGTGCCTAGAGACACCGCTTGTCCCTCGACTTCGGCCTTGGCAGAGACGATCGACACGATCTGCACTTCACCGTCCTTTACCATGAAAATTGGTGCTCCTGAGCTGCCTGAATCCACTGTGCAAGAGGTCACGAGCATGCCTTGTTGCAGGGCCAGCACGCTGCACAATTCCTGCAAAGACGGCGCTTCGGACCTGCCTGCGCCATAGCTGACCACGGCCACTTTCGCCCCGCGTTCGGGTTTGGCCTCGGTCGAGAAGGGCTGGATTTTACCGTTGCGGATGGGGTGATCCAGTTGCAACAACGCCAGATCATTGCTGACGCCTTCCGAGAGGCTGCCGCCGGTATATTCGTATTCGGGGTGCACAACGGCCTGCGTCACGGACCGATAGGCAGAGGCACGTCCATTTCGCCATCCAGCAAGGAATTCGACCTGCGCGTGATCAATCCGCGCGCCTGTGTCTTTGTCAAAGAGGCAATGTGCTGCCGTCAGCACCATGTTTGGGGCAATCAGTGCGCCGGTGCAAAACCCGGTGCCGCCGATGTTCAATCGCCCAACAGCCTCCCACGCTTTCGCCTCATCTCCGTTAGACAGTCTGCGAAGATGCGAATCCTGAGCCAACGCCGTGGTCGTCACAACCAGCGACATGATCGAAAGGGCCATCCAACGGCGCATACACTACCTAACTTCGTACCTAATATTGACGCCGGGTTTATTCGGTGATCGGGGCAGAATTAGGGCACAGTCTGCAATTAGCGCAAAATTGGAACATCGCTGTGGGCGCGATCAAGGGCCGGGGGACGGGGCCCGCCGCTGGCCCAGTCCAGCAGTTCAACCGTGTGTACCACAGGCACGCCTGCGGCCGATCCGATTTGCATCATGCAGCCGATGTTTCCTGCTGCGATGATGTCGGGATTCTTTGCCATCAACGTGTTGACCTTGCGGTCTTTTAACTGCTTTGAAATTTCGGGCTGCATCAGGTTGTAGGTCCCGGCCGAGCCACAACACAGATGGCTGTCTCGTGGCTCCACCACCTTGAAACCTGCCTTTTTCAGAAGGTCCTTAGGATAGGTTTTAATCTGCTGGCCGTGTTGCAGCGAACAGGCCGCGTGATAGACGATGGTCATGTCCTGCGGCGCGCCGGCGGGCAGATCCAGTTTCATCAGCACTTCACTCACATCCATTGCGATGGCCGACACCCGCGCTGCGTCCTCGGCCAGAGGCTCATTGCGGAACATATGCCCGTAATCTTTGACCGTAGTGCCACAGCCAGATGTGTTGATCACGATGGCGTCAAGGCCCTCGCCATCCATCTCACGCGCCCACGCGGCGATATTTTTGGCTGCAGTCTCGTGGCTTTCGCTGGTCTTGCCCATGTGGTGGGTCAGCGCGCCGCAACATCCCGCGCCCTCTGCTACAACGACTTCACAGCCCAGTCTTGTGAGCAGCCGGATCGTCGCATCATTGATGTCGGTGTTCAGCGCCTTTTGCGCACAGCCGGTCATCAGGGCCACGCGCATTTTTTTGGCCGTTTCGGGCGCAAAGCTTTGTGGGTCGTCATTGCGGCTGACGGGGGGGATATGTTTGGGCGCCATCTCCAGCATCGCGCGCAGGCGGGCATCGGGCATGGCCCATGCAAACGGGCGGCCAATCTTGGCCCCCAGCAAAGCCACGCGGAACCGCATGGGGTAAGGCAGGATTCTGGCCAGCACCCACCGCAACACGCGGTCTGTCAGGGGGCGTTTGTAATTGTCCTCGATGTATTCGCGCGCGTGGTCCACCAGATGCATATAGTGCACTCCCGACGGACACGTGGTCATGCAGGCCAGACAACTCAGGCAGCGATCGATATGCTTGACCACCTTTTCATCCGGCGTTCGGTCATTTTCCAGCATGTCCTTGATCAGGTATATGCGCCCGCGCGGAGAATCCAGTTCATCCCCGAGAACCTGATAGGTCGGGCAGGTGGCAGTGCAGAATCCGCAATGCACACAGTTGCGCAGGATTTCATTGCTGCGCTGGATCGCCGGTTTGGTCAACTGTTCAGGTGTAAAGGTGGTTTGCATGGGTCAGCATGTTCCTGTGCATGTGGCACTTTTTGAATTGTGATGTGGGCCCAGTGTCAGCCTCGCTCGGGTGACACGCTTCAGGGCCATCAGGCGGCCATCAGTCCGGGGTTGAGGATGCCGCGCGGATCAAATCGGGCACGCAAGGCTGCACTGATCGCCGCCACACTGGGGACTTCGGGTTGAAACACCGAAACTGTGGTGCGTATCTCATCCGGAGCTTTGATCAATGTCGCATGTCCACCAAAGGTGGCGACGGTGGTTTGCAAATGCGCATGCACGCCTGCGTCTGCGGTATCCTGCCCGATCCAGATCAGGCCTCCGCCCCAGTCCATCATCGCATGGCTGCCGCTGGGCAGGCTTGCAATCACGGCCGGCCCGTCGCTGGGTTTCACGGACACACGCCACACCGCCGAACAACCGTGCAACGGCTGCGCATCGCGCACACGTGCCCAATCCGCATTGTCGTCACGGGTGACGCTGCCGTGGCTGGCTAGCAGGTCAACAAGCGCCTTTGCGCGATAGTCGACGGAAGAAGCAAACCCCTCAAGGCGCAACCAAACGGCACCTTCGATCCATGCAGCGCCAGACACCTCATAGGGCGATCCAAGGGCTGCACTCATCGCCGCCACGGCCTGTTCTGGAGTCAAATCCGGCAAAGCAAGGGTGGTCGTGGCTTCAACAGAGGGCAGCACTTTCAGGCTGACCTCGGTCAACACACCCAGCGTGCCCCACGACCCCGACATCAGTTTGACCAGATCATAGCCGGTCACGTTCTTCATGACGCGACCGCCGTTTTTGACGACCGTCCCCGCCCCATCCACAAATCGGACCCCAAGGGCAAAATCACGCGCGGCACCGGACTGAATGCGACGCGGTCCGCTGGCATTCGTGGCGATCACACCGCCAATGGTCGAGGCGCCTGTCGTGCCCAACAGGCCAGTCAGCCCATAAGGTTCAAACGCAAGGCGCTGGTTCTCCTTGGCAAGGGTCGCCTCAATCTCCGCCACCGGCGTTCCGGCTTGCGCAACGATGGTCAGCGCGCCGGGTTCATACAGGGTGACACCAGACAAGCCGGAAACGTCCAGAACCTCGCCATTGCCAGGTCGCCCGACACTGCGGGTTCCACCACCGCGCACGATCAGAGGGCCATTTGCCTCGCGCACCGCCTCTGCCACTTCTGCTTCTGTTTTCACCTTGGTCATCTTCTCTGATTTCAAAAAATCCCGGGGGTGAGGCCGCAAGGCCTCAGGGGGCTGGCCCCCTATTCGGCTGCGATCGCAGGGCTGCGGCGCGGTTCTGACACGGACAGGGGAAACACCTTGGCCGGATTGAGCAGCCACTTGGCGTCAAACACATCCTTGACGGCCATCTGCGCCTCCAGATCGGCGGGGTCGTATTGATGGGTCATCAAATCCCGCTTTTCGATGCCCACGCCGTGTTCGCCCGTGAGGCAACCACCCACCTCAACACACAGCTTCAGCACCTCTGCCCCAAATTCCTCGCAAATCTCCAGATCACCGGGTTTGTTGGCGTCATAGCAGATCAACGGGTGCATGTTGCCGTCACCGGCGTGGAACACGTTGCCAACCGGCAGACCGTATTCCTTGGACATTTCACCAATGCGGCGCAAAACATAAGGCAGTTCGGACACGGGGATCGTGCCATCAAGACACATATAGTCACTCACCCGGCCAATGGCGGAAAAGGCGGCCTTGCGCCCAGCCCAGATGCGCTGGGATTCTTCGGCACTGGCACTTTCACGCAAAGCGACCGGGTTGTGGCGTTTGGCAATCTCGGTGATCAGAGCCAGCTGATCGTTGATTTCAGCCTCTGACCCTTCGACTTCGACGATCAATAGCGCTTCGCACATCGGATAGTCCGCCTTGGCGAAGTCCTCGCAGACTTCGATCAGCATCTTGTCCATGAATTCGATGGCAACCGGCAGAACGCCAGCTTTGATGATGTCCGCCACGCAGGCTCCGGCGATCTCCGCGCTGTCAAAACCCATCAAGACGGGGCGTGCGCCTTCGGGCTTGTGCAGGATGCGCAAGGTGGCCTCGGTCACGACACCCAACTGCCCTTCAGAGCCGCAAATGACGCCGAGCAAGTCCAGCCCGCCGGAATCCAGATGCGCGCCGCCGATTTCGACCACGGTGCCGTCCATCTGGACCAGGGTGACACCCATCAGGTTGTTCGTGGTCACGCCGTATTTGAGGCAATGCGCCCCGCCTGAATTCATCGCGATGTTGCCCGCAATGGCACAAGCCA
>ERZ1740072.229-NODE-229-length-24397-cov-4.291472_pt1 | contig 24397 bp, 25 predicted proteins | sample MGYA00581733_ERZ1740072 | MGnify/ENA primary metagenome ERZ1740072 (study PRJEB43018, sample SAMN04849741) | marine metagenome | isolation source: floating plastic debris | place: Pacific Ocean | collected 2008-08-30 | study: EMG produced TPA metagenomics assembly...
CAACCCTTCCGCATATGCCCCGGCCTCTTCGCACTGACCATAATCGCCGCGCCACGGGTGGCGCAGAACATAGCGGCCCTGATAGTTTTCGCGATCGCCCGTCACCTGGAAATTCAGATCCTCCGGAAAGGTCTGGCCATCGTAGCGGACATGCAGACGCGTCACGAAGGCATCAACCGGCTGTGGACCGGGGCGTCTCGGCATGGGCTGAATATCGCCTTGCGGCCCCTCATCCAGCCACATCACGCCAAGCTCACGCAGCTCCGACCGTGATAACGGATTGGCCGCACACGGATCGCACCAGGACATGTCCCAGGCATATTCCATGAACACGGCCTTGCCATTCTCTTTCTCGGTCTGGTGTTCGAACATGGCTTTATAAAAGTCGCCAAACTCATCCTTCACGAAAATCGGGACGTCCATGTTGGAGGGCAGTTTCACGGTCTTGTAATTGGTTGTTTCGACTCGGCCCTGGCGCGTGATCGCAAAGACGAACAATTCCTGTTTGCCCTCCGCATTCACGGTGCCAAGCCGGATGGGCAGCATGAAATCCTCATCTTCATAAGCCACCTGGATGGGGCGCAGCATGGACGAGCCATCGTGACGCTCAAGATTCACTTTCGCGACGAAGAATTTCATCCCGCGCTTGAGATAGGCCCCGACCACCTCTTCGGCGCCATCCGGGATGCGATACTCATTCTGATTGAGCCAGGTGATCAGACCATCGCTCTCCTCGGCGGAGAGGATGAGAATATCATATTCGCCAACTTCATATTCAGCTTCGATCGTGACGCCGAGATCTTCGGGCGCCATTTCCATGACTTCTTCCAAAACAACAGGCTCTGGTTCGGCCGACATCGCCATTTGGCGATAGCGGATCTGTTCGCACGGATTCTCGTCATAATACTCCACCAGGCGCGGGGCGGTATATTCATCCAAATGATCGACGAGCGCTGGATTAGCGACATTGATCTGTTCGCGGAGCGGGATGTCGACCACCGGCACCACCATGGCGAACTCATTGACATCGCCGCGATAATCCGACGCCATCGTGATCACGGTGCGCTCATCATCGCGCACCAGAACCACTTTCGAGGCATCATTGAACAGGTCCGTATCGGCCTTGGCGACATAGAAGCCGCAAAAGGCTGAGGCCACAGGCGCGCTAAGCGCGAACGATGTAAGGCCGAGGGCGCACGCCCCCGCGTGGTGTTTCAGGTTCATGAGGTTTTCCCTTTGTGGTCAGCCACTCAAACCGGTTTGCCGGCAGCAAATGGTCAAGCAGCGGAGTCAGAAGCGCCAGCCCGGCCAGGGCATACAGCATGGCGCCGCGAATGTGATATTCCCAGCCGAGCCAGGCTGCGAAGGCGGCAACAGCGAAGGCGAAGATGAGCCGTGCGATCCGGCTGTCCGGGGTCGAGCGCGGATCGGTGATCATGAAGAAGGCAAAGACCAGCAAGGCCCCCGATTGCAATTGATGGATCGGAATCGCCATTGGGTCACCAAGATAAAGCGCGCGTCCAAACAGCATGGCGGCGAATCCCACCAGAAAGCCCAGCGCGATGTCCAGCCGTTTGGCACTCGACAGGACCAGCGCCGCAAACCCAATCGCAAAGGCGATAAAGAGCGGTGCCTGTCCCCATTGGCCCGGCGATACCCAGGCCGCATTGCCAGCCAGCAAGCTGACTACGACGATGCCGATACAGGCGGGGTTGAACAGATGTTTGTCGCGATAGCGGATCAGGAATTTGGCGCTGATGGCGATAAAGCCCGCCGCCAACCAGAACCAGGCCGAATTGGCCCGCAACAGGATGGACAAGGACAGCGAGGTGATCAGCGCAGACTTCCACTGAAAGTCCGCAAACCAACCAACGAAGCCCGCCTGCAGACTGGACGCCCGCCAATGGCTGCCTGATTCCGCCTGTCGTCTTGCCTTGCGCGCATTCAGCCAGACCGTGCCAGCTGCCTGCGCGAACATGGCGCCGAGAATGGCCGCTAGCAGAGCTTTTGGCCGCGCCCCGAAATCGCTGGTCGTCAGGGAGATCACAAACAAGCTGGAGAGGGCCAGGATTTGCCAATGCCTGGCATCCTGATTGATGGCTTTGAACAGCCTGAAGCTGTGCGTCCTCACTCCCATGGGTGGATTAGAACACACCAAATGCGGGCGAAATAGGGCATAGTTTTTACAGGTCCGCGACACCGGCGCCTATGGCTCTTTAAGACTTGTCGTCTTAGATGGCCCTTATGAGCGAGCAAGATACTGTTTCCTTTGGGTTTGAATCCGTCACGCCGGACGAGAAAGTCGACCGGGTCAAAGGCGTGTTCCGCTCCGTTGCCTCAAAATATGATGTGATGAATGACTTCATGTCCGTCGGCATTCACCGGCTGTGGAAGCATGACACGATGAACCGGCTGAACCCGCAACCCGGCGAACGACATCTCGACGTGGCAGGCGGCACCGGCGAACTGGCGCGGGCTTTCCTGAGCCTGGCAGATGCCGCCGGCAAACGCCGCGGCGATGCGCGCGAGGCGACGGCCATTGTTTGCGACATCAATGATGCCATGCTCGAGGCGGGCAAGGCGCGCAAGGACAATGCCGAATGGGGCGACCGTCTGAACTGGGTCTGCGCCGATGGCACCGCCCTGCCTTATCCGGACCGCAGCTTCGACGCCCTGACCATCAGTTTCGGCATTCGCAATTTTGCCGACCGCGTCGCCGGTTTGAAAGAGTTTCGCCGCGTGCTGAAGCCGGGCGGGCGGCTCGCCGTCCTGGAATTCTCGCAAATGACGGCGCCGATGCTGCAAAAGGCCTATGACGCCTACAGCTTCTCGGTCATCCCGGAAGTCGGCAAGATGGTCACCGGCGATCGCGACTCCTATCAATACCTGGTCGAGAGCATCCGCCAATTCCCGAACCAGGCGGCGTTCAAGGCCGAGATTGAATCGGCGGGCTTCTCGAATGTCTCCATCACCAATTTCTCGGGCGGCATTGCCGCGTTGCATTTCGGCTGGGCGATCTGAGCCATGTTCAAAGCACTGGCGGATTATGGACGATTGCTGCGTGCCGGTACGGCACTGGCGCGGCATGATGTGATCCTGCCGGGTGAGTATCACAACCGCCTGCCCTTTCCCGCCAAACTGGCCGGCAAGACGCTACGCCTGTTCGGCGGCGGCGCCAAAGGACGACAAGGCGAACGGCTCGCCACCGCGCTGGAAAAGCTCGGCCCCGCTTATATCAAGCTCGGCCAGTTTCTGGCGACGCGGCCAGACGTGTTCGGGGGCGAGACGACGACCGATCTGTCCCGCCTGAAAGACAAGATCCCGCCTTTCCCGATGAAAGCCGCCCAAAAAGCACTGGCCGAGGAATTCGGCGCCGATGACGCTGAACGGTTCTTCCCCGACCTGTCAGATCCGATCGCAGCCGCGTCGCTGGCGCAGGTGCATCGCCTGCAAACCGAAGAGGGTGCCAAGGCTGTCAAAATTCTCCGCCCGAAAGTCGAGACTCTGATCGGCCGCGAATTGCGCGCCATGAAACGCGCCGCCCGCACCGTTGAACGCGTCAATGTCGAGAGCCGCCGGCTCGAGCCCGTCGCCTTCACCGACACCGTCGCGGCCTCGATGGAAAAAGAGCTCGACTTGCGCCTCGAAGCTGGTGGCGCCGATGAAATGCGCGAGCTGTCTTTCAAGGCCGGCTATTTTCACATCCCAGACGTCGACTGGGAACGGTCAGGCAAGCGTGTTCTCACGACGGACTGGGTCGAGGGCAAACCGCTCACCGATCCAGAAGCGCTGGACACGCTGGGCATTGATCGCGCCACGCTCGCCAATACTGTGACGCGCGGCTTTCTGGACCATGCTATCCATCATGGCGTGTTCCATGCGGACATGCATGAAGGCAATATGATCATCACCCCGGATGGTCGGCTGGCTCTGGTCGATTTCGGCATTATTGGCCGCATCGGTCTGAATGAGCGCCGCTTCCTGGCGGAAATCCTGTGGGGCTTTTTGCGCCGGGATTATCACCGCGTGGCTGAAGTCCATTTCGAGGCGGGTTATGTGCCCAAGGACAAGTCCGTCGGTGATTTCGCCCAGGCCCTGCGCAGCGTCGGCGAGCCGATCCATGGCAAGTCGGCGAGCGACGTCTCCATGGGGCGGCTGCTCTTACAACTGCTCGATTTCACCCATACGTTCGGCATGCATTTGCGCCCGGAACTGGTCTTGTTGCAAAAGACCATGGTGCAGGTGGAAGGCGTCGCCCGGGCGATTGACCCCGGCCATGATATCTGGGCCGCCGCCGAACCGATTGTCAAAGACTGGATCACCCAGAATCTGGGCCCGGCCGGCGCCGCCAAACTGGTCGCGCAGAATGTCAAAGACGTCGCGGACCGACTGAAGCGCCTGCCTGAGGTGATGGATCAATTCGAGGCGCAACTGAACAAGCCGGATCCTGAACCACTCCCCCGCGAACGGTTCGCGCCCTGGTGGGGCTGGATGGGCTTTTTCCTGGCCATCATCGGCGCGATTGTGATTGTGAGTTCGACTTAGACCGCGGCTCAGCCAGACTGCGTCGCATGGTCTGCAATCCAGTCACGGATGCGTTGTTTGCGCGGCGCTATGGCCACCGAGGTCGCCCCCGATACAATCTGAGTCAGAGGCACAGCGCGCAGATAGTCCCGAAAAGCCATCTCCGCCTGTCGAAACGCCGCCGCGATGTCGCAAGGGCCCGGACACTCGGCCGGTGAGGCACCACAGGGTCCATTGCGCCGGATTTCCGTGCAGCGAAAGCTCGGCTGGGTGCCTTCCAGGGCAGCCGTGATGTCCCAGAGCGAAATTTCGTCAGGCGTGCGCGCCAGTCGATACCCGCCCGCGACCCCGCGCTGTGTCTGAACCAGGCCAGCGCGGCTCAAGGCCTGCAGCTGCTTCGCGAGATAAGGCGCCGGCACGCCCAGATAGTCTGCCAGGGAGTCGCGCGACAGCGCCGCCCCATCGGGCAACAGCGCCAGCACGGCGCAGGCATGGGCCGCCCATTCAACGCCTATTCCGATATTCATCTGTTGGTCTCATCCCTCGCCAAGTTGGGCCCGAATGTCTGCAACGCGCGCGGCATTCACGCCCGCATCTGAATGTCCCACCCGCGAAGCGGACCGCACATGGATGCCGGTCTCGGTCAGGCGGAACTCGACATCATCGACAAAGCCGAACGTGCTGGAAGTGAATTCGGCGGCGATATAGGTCGTATCCTGAACGGTCAGCTCACCTCCCATCTCGACCATCAGAGCAGGCAGGGCCGCCCAGGCAGAGACCGGCAAGGGCTCAACCTTTTTATCGTCCGCGGTGCCAGCTTCGCTCGAGACACAATTGGGCGAAGACGGACAGTCGGCCAGACTTCCTTCGACCAGGGCCGGCGCCGTACCGCCGCGGGATTGCATGCCCAGGAACGCGAATGCGCCAATCCCCAGAACGACCAGACCCAACACGGCGAAGGCGCCATACTTTAGAAACTTCATCTTCAAACTCCCTCTTGTTTTAATTCGGATATATATTATCCGTAATTGATGTCCAGTCAGAAAACCTGACCTGACACCGACGATGGTTCGATCAAAAGGGGAAAAGACTCATGCTGCAAGACGATCAATTACCCACACATTCCGCGATCAGCGCGTTAGGGCGCGTGCTGTTCACATCATTGTTCTTTCTGTCGGGCCTGACGCATTTCACCAACTTGCCATATTATATCGCCCTGATGCCGGACGCGATCCCGTTCCAGACCTTCTGGATCTATGTGTCGGGCGTGGTCGAACTGATCGGTGCCGCCATGATCCTGACCAATTGGCGGGCGCGCCTGGGGGGATGGCCGATCGTATTATTCATGGTCCCCGTGACGTTTGCCGTTCATGGCTATGAAATGCTGTTCGCAGACACTGAACCGATGCGCGCAGCCCAGCAGGCGCATTTTCTGAAAGGCCTAGCTTTGACCGGCGCGGCTCTATTGATCACGCAAACGGGCGTTGCGGCTCGTCGCGCTGCACAAACTGACTAGAGCGGATCAAGCCGTCGCGGGTTTTGGCAAAAACACCACAAATCGCGTGCCGGCCTCGCTCGTTTCGCCGAGTTCCAGATCGCCGCCCATCGCGCGCGCCAGATCACGCGACAGCGCCAGGCCGAGACCGGTCCCATCGCGCCGGGTTGACCCCGCAAAGGGCTTGAACAGGTTGGTCTGCGCCTGATCTGGCAGACCAGGACCTGTATCCAGTACGCTGAGCGCGGCGCCATCATAGCCAACGGATATCGTGCCCTGTCCGGACATGGCCTCAGCCGCATTACGGATCAGATTGGCGCAGATTCGATGCAAGTGGTCCGGGTCGACGTCTGCGATGATGTCGTCCAGCACTTCATTAGCAAAGGTCACATCGCCATGCGACGCCAGCGCTTCTTCCGCGGCTTCCGTCACGAGATCATGCAATCGAACCGACTTGATCTTGATGTCCGGCGTCGAGGAGCGGCCATATTTCAACGTATCACTGGCCAAGTTGATCGCGCGTTCAAGCGCTCGTTCGAGGCGCGGCAGGCTTTTCGCGACCCGGGGGTCTTCTGACCGCGACAAGCTGTCGGAGACCAGCTGCGCCGTCGCCAGCGAGTTGCGCAGGTCGTGATTGATCTTGGCCACCGCCTCGCCGAGCTGGGCCAGACGCTCCTGCTGACGAAACGCGTTCGACACGGCTTCTTCCATGTCTGAAAGCGCATTTTGCGCCCGGCCAATTTCATCGCCGCGAGGGGTCGGCGAAAGCCGGCGTTTCCAGCTGCCCGGCTCGTCCCGGATCTGTTCCACGGATTGGGTCACACGTCGGATCGGACGGACAACCGTAAGCACCAGCATCAGATAGATCAGCCCCCCCGTGACGATGGAAATCAGCAGAGACAGGCCAAGGATATTGAGGCCGAATTCTTCAAGATCGGCGCGCAGGCCTTTTTCATCGACCACGATTTCAATCACCCGCCCCGGCCGTGATCCAGCGGCGCGAATGATCAGATATCTGTCGCGTCGGGCAAAGAAAGTCACCATCGTGTCTGCGACTTAGGAGAAATCAGGTGTATCATCAAACAGGACGATTTTGCGCGTGCAGCAAATCTCCTGACCTGGATTGAGGATCATGTCGCGGCGCTCATCATATAGCTCAGCCACCGCCAGCACCATGGCGCTTTCCAGCAATTCCTGTTCAAGCTCTTCCGATACCATCCGGCTCGGCGCGGCTTCCAGAGACAAGGCAGCGAGACGCCCGGCTTCGATCTGGTCCTTCAGCCAATCATTGCGGAAATTGGTCGCGCTCGGAACGAAGATCAGCGCTTCAACCACAAGCACACTGGCAATCGCGATGAGGAACAGTCTGAATGACAGACTGTCCCTCCATCGCAATTTGCGCTTGGGCGCGCTGGATCCTGAGGACTCACTCACCTCACGCGACGTAGCTTATGGGATGCGTTGCAGCAACCCGACAAGCGTTCGGGAGGCTTTGCCAAAAACAGTTGGCGTGAAGTGCGCACTCGCCGCCCGCTTCACGACTTCGTCGAGTGTCTGGTAAGGCGAGATGAAATTGGTCAGCGATTGGACACCGAGTTTGTTGTACATGCCATAGCCGACAATCTGGACAATATCGCCCGCACCGTCGCCCACAACCGACGCGCCGAGAATCTTACCCTTGCGGATCACCAGTTTGGCCTCGCCGAGGGTTTTGCCCTCTGCAATCGCCCGGTCATTCTCATGGAACGGGAAAGACGAGGTCGTGACGCTGTCGCCATATTGCTCGCGCGCTTCCGCTTCGGTGAGCCCGACCTGCGCCACTTCCGGGGCGACATAGGTCACGGACGGCAAAGGCAGATCGCTCGCCTTGCTGCCCTGTTTGAACAAAGCACGGCGGGTGAAGACAGAGGCGTGCCAGCCTGCCAGATGCGTGAACTGTCCTTGGCCAGCAATATCGCCCAGGGCCCAGACCCGCGGGTTTGAGACCGAACGCAGCTTGTCGCTGACCTGAATGCCGCTGCGATCGAAATCGACCTTGCCGGCTTCGAGTTCCAGACCGTCCAGCATGGCGCGGCGTCCGTCAGCCAGCAAAAGGTGGGTGCCCTGGACGATCTGCGTGCCATCTTCGCTTTCTGTGTCGACAGAAATGCTGCCCTCGGTGCCGGTAATCTTCACCGCTTTATGACCTTCAAGAATGGTGACGCCTTCTTCGCGGATCGCGTCGACGGCGATTGTGGCATGATCGGCATCGGCGCGCGCCATGGCGCGGCCCATTTCAATGACCGTCACGTCCGAACCAAGCCGATGAAAGGCTTGCGCCATTTCCATCCCGATCGGACCGCCGCCAAGAATGATCAAATGCTTAGGCTGATCCGGCAGTGAAAAGACCGTTTCGTTCGTGATATACGGTGTTTCACTCAAGCCCGGGATCGGCGGAATGAATGCCGTCGATCCAGTCGAAACAATGATCCGACGCGCCGTCGCTTCTGTCGTCGCCGAGACAATCGTCTTTGGATCGGCAAATTTTGCGTGCTCACGGATCACGGTGACGCCGAGGCCTTCGAACCGTTCCTGACTGTCGACGGGCGCGATCGTGTCGATGGCCTTACGGACATGCGCCTTGACCTGTTCCCAATCGACCGTGGGTTCTGAAACGCTGACGCCATATTTGGCGCTCTCGCGAGCGGTCTGAGCATATTTCGCCGTGGTCAGCAGCGCCTTGGAGGGCACACAGCCATAATTCAGGCAGTCACCGCCCATTTCGGCTTTCTCATAGAGAATGACATTCAGACCGAGCATTGCCGCACCAGCCGCCGCGGATAGCCCGCCAGATCCGCCGCCTATAACGATGAGATCGGCTTTGAGCTTGCGTTTAACGCCCGTTTCACTTGGAGCTGTTGTCATTGTTTTTGTCTCCATAAGCTCGGTTTCGGCCACCCGGGCCGCTGGTGTTGCAATTGTGTCAGACATTTAGGCCTCCACAGGATCGGCCTTGCGGCCGGTAATTTTCTGATAGGCGACGGGAATAAGCGAGACCACACCCAACGCTATAAAGGCGGGCAGGAAGTCCGCCGCGAGGCTGCCAATATCAACCTCTCCACCTTCCAGCAGAGTACCTTTAATGGCGGCGCCAATCCACGTATAAGCCAGCGTGCCCGGGATGATGCCAAAGAAGGTGGCGATAAGATAGTCGCGATACTTGGCGCCCAGAAGGCCCGGCGCGATGTTGACCACCGCGAACGGAAAGATCGGGATTAGACGCAGCGCAAACATGTAAGACAGCGCGTTCTCGTTAAACCCTTTTTCCATCTTCTCCAGAAACGGCCCGGCAATCTGGCGCAGCACGCTGCCAATCGATGTCTTGGCGGCAAAGAACAGGATCGACGCGCCAAGCGTTGCGCCGATGAGCGTCGCGGGTGTCCCAATGTACAAGCCGAACAGGAAGCCGCCGGCAATGGTCAGCACGCCGCCCGGAATAATAAAGGTCGTCGCTGCGGCATAGATGAGAATATAGAGCCCAAAGACCAGAAGCAGATTGTTCCGCACCAATTCATCCAGCCAGACCGCGTTTTCGGACAGACTTTCCAGGGTCAGATACTGGTGCCACCCCTGCGATACTGCCAGCGCCAGACCGGCAATGATAATATAAACAGGCCATAGCTTGATCCAGATCGGGCTTTGTTTCTTTTCCGCAGTATCCGTCATTGTTCTTTTCCTTCTTGCTGGCTCGGCGGGTTATGAGCCTTGTCGGTCTTCAGCGTCGTTCAGAGACCAATCATATTCGTGTTTTGTAATCCGGCGCTTGGCTTCGATCTTTGCAGCCAGGTCTTGTTCAGCATGTTCTAACAGATGATCAATGACACCGTCATTGCTGCCGCCAAAATCCTCACGGAACCATTTATAGATGGTCGAGACCTGCAAGGTGCCATTGCGGCGGACCGTAACACCTCGCGGGTCGTTGACAAAAGCGCGGGCGGCCCGATCGAGATCTTCATCCAGAGAGGCACCGAACCACGCATCGGTTTGCAGGTTCGGGCAGCTGAAAGCGGCGCAATTGACCGCATAATGCACCCGGGGATCATCCCATTCCACGCGCAGAATCTGGTGTTCAATATGATCGAGAGAGACTTCTTCGCCCTCCACCGTGGTGAAGACGCGTTTCCAGGGGCCGACAATATAGCCTGACCGGATCGATTTGGTCGGATACTTGCCAACAATGTATTGAACCGTCAGCGCATTATAGATGTTGGCATAGGCTGCGAACTGCTCATCGCCATCCAAAGTGTCGAAATCTAGATCCGCAAAGCTTTCCAAATAGGCATCCAGTTTGGCGCTGTCCTCGGCATCGGCCTGCAGCCCGCCATAATCGAAACGGTTTACGCCGTCTTCTGACTCGACCACATAGGCACCGAGAATCTCGTCCCAGGGCTGGTGCAATGCAGTATCGTCTGCAGCGGCAGATCCAGCAGCAAGCGTCATCGTCATAGCTCCAGCGGCGATAAGTGTGCGTAGCATAATTTAGTCATCCCTTCGAAACTTTGTTCGAAGCCGATATATTTCGAGCATTCAAGAGATGCACGACACAGTCCGGTCGCGATCCATCACTGATCCGTGAGCGTCACTTGAGGTGCAAATCCTGCTCGAATTCCCTTGACCTGACAGGTTCGCGCACGTATTAGCCGCGCGTTCGAGATTTAGACTCCTGAGTTGAGGCGAGACGCCGATGAAACGTACATTCCAGCCCAGCCGCCTGAAGCGCGCCCGGACCCACGGTTTCCGTGCCCGTATGGCGACCAAGAATGGCCGCAAGGTTCTGGCCCGCCGCCGCGCGAAAGGCCGTAAGGAACTGTCTGCCTAAGGTAGTCATGCCGGGGGCTTCCCATGGCAAAAACTGATACATCCGAAACTGGGGTCGTTCGATTGAAGAACCGGCCCCAGTTTCTTTTTGTTCGCGGCGGAAAATCTGAGCGCCGAAAAAGCCTGGTCATCCAGGCACGTCAACGCAAGCATTCGACCCAGATTGGCGCCGGTTTCACGGCGACAAAAAAGATTGGAAATGCGGTAACGCGCAATCGCGCCAAGCGCCGTTTGCGCGAAGCTGCCCGGACACTTCTGCCTCTTCACGGTCTGGTAGGGACTGACTATGTATTTATCGCCCGCATGGACACTGCGACCATTGGCTGGCAGCGGCTGCTTGACGATATGGAAAGCGCGCTGATAAGCCACGCGCAGCAAATCACAGTGGGGCCAGGCCCAGCCTGACCCCACTTTCATATTAGGATAGACACCGCAAATGTTGCCCAATCAGCAAAACGGTATGGACCCGCAGGACCAGCGTAATTTCATCATCGCCATGGCGCTGATGATTGTGTTTGTGTTCGGGTATCAATTCTTCGTCCTCGAACCCCAGGCCAAACGCGCCAATGAAGCGCGCGAAGCTGCGATTGCCGAGACAGGCGGAGTCGAAACGCCGGTCGAGGTACCGGATGCGCCACTGGAAGACGTGGTGGTTTCGGTGGATGAAGCCCTGGTGGAATCGTCGCGTGTGACATTTAACGCGGCCCGCGTGGATGGATCGATCAATCTGACCGGCGCGGTGATCGACGATCTCAATCTGAAAGATCACTATAAGACAGTGGCGCGCGAGGAAGAGCTTCGCCTGCTCCGCCCCGAAAACACGCCAAATGGCTACACAGTCGGCTGGAACTGGTTCGAAGGCGGCGATTTGCTGGCTGGCAGCGATGATGTCTGGTCAACTGCTGAAAGCGAATTTGGCGGAGACAATGCGACCACGCTGACCCTCGAAAAGGACGGTGTCCGAATCGAACGGACGATCTCCGTCGACGAGAATTATCTGTTCACCTTCTCCGACCGGGTCACCAATCTGGGAGCCGAGACGCGCACATTATCTCCCGTCGGCCAGGTCAAACGCTATGGCGCCTGGAAGGAATTCCTCAACGAGACCGATCCCGGCTCAGCCCGCAAGACCGGGTTCGCTCATGTTGGCCTGATGGGCAGTTTCGACACCGCTTTGACCTGGCGCAATTACAATAATCTCTACAAGGGTCGTGGCATAAAGAAAGCCGATGATAGCGGCGTCCGCGTCGCTGAAACGGGCGGCTGGCTCGGTCTGACAGACCTCTACTGGATGGCGGCCCTCGTGCCCGAACAAGGCGAAGGGTTCCGCGCCCGCGTCCGCAACTCAGACAATCATCTCGAAGTTCTGGTCCAGGGCGCAGGCGTCGAATTGGCGCCCGGCGCGTCCGTGACAGTCGCCAATCAGGTCTTCGCCGGTGCCAAAGAATATGATGTCGTCAATGCCTATGCCGAGGCGGGGATTCCCCGCTTCCGGGACGCCATCGACTGGGGCAATATGCTCTATTACCTGACCAAAGGCCTGTTCTTCGTCCTCGACTGGCTGAAAGGCATTGTTGGCTCATTTGGCTGGGCGATTATCGGCCTGGTGGTCCTGGTCAAGCTGCCGCTCGTGCCGCTCTACAATCAAAGCTACAAATCCATGGCCAAGATGAAAAAGCTGGCCGAGCCGATGAAGGAAATCCAGGAACGGTTCAAAGCTGACCCCCAACGCCGTCAGCAGGAAGTGATGAAGCTGTACCAGCGCGAAAAGGCCAATCCGCTGGCGGGTTGTATTCCTATTCTGTTTACGATCCCGATCTTCATCGCGCTCTACAAGACGCTGTTCGTGACGATCGAGATGCGTCATACAGCCTTCTGGTTCATCAGCGACCTGTCTGCGCCTGACCCGACGGCCATCGGCAATCTGTTCGGGCTTTTGCCCTTTGCAGCCGCCGATATCAAAGCCATCCCGCTGCTTGGTTTCGTAATCGGCATCGGTATTCTGCCCATCCTGTACGGTGTCACCATGGCCGGCATTCAGGCCCTGTCACCCCCGCCGCCGGATCCGACCCAGCGGACCATCATGATGGCGTTGCCTTTTGTCTACATGATCGTATTTGGCGGCTTTGCCGCGGGTCTCGTGCTCTACTGGGTCTGGTCGAATATTCTCTCGCTCGGCCAGCAATATTTCATCATGCGGCGAAACGGGGTCGAGACCCAGCTCGACAAATTGATTAAGCGATTACTCGGGCGGGGCTCATCAACCCCGGCAGAATAAATGTCGACCTTCTCGGACGAAGCTATCGAAACCGGCCGCAAGCTCTGCGTCGGATCGGTGGAGTTTGTGCTCGGCGCGGCCAGTCTGGCACAGCTGCCGGACGGCAATCGTCCCGAGATCGCCTTTGCGGGCCGCTCTAACGTCGGCAAATCGTCGCTGATCAATGCGGTCCTCAATCGCAAGAATATGGCGCGCTCATCGGCCGAACCCGGCAAGACGCGCGAACTCAACTATTTCGATATTGGCGAAGGCACGTTCTGGCTCGTCGACCTGCCGGGCTGTGGCTATGCCAAGGTCTCCCGCGAGCAGCAGGCCAAATGGGTGCAGCTGACCAAACGCTATCTGCGCGGCCGCGCCAATCTGCGCCGGGTCTTTCTGCTGGTCGATAGTCGCCGTGGTCTGATGGACACGGATCTTGAGACCATGCGCATGCTCGACACGGCGGCGGTCAATTATCAAATTGTCCTGACCAAAGTCGACAAGATCAAAAAGTCCGCACTGGAAAAGGTCACGACCAAGATTGAAGCAGCCCTGAAGAAACACCCGGCGGCCCACCCGATCCCACGTGCCACCTCAGCCGAAAAGGGCTATGGTGTTCCCGAAATCAGAGCTGAAATCGGACAATTGGTAGAGGGCTAGATGTCGATCAGAATTCAATCCGCCAATCTGGACACTACGGAATTTGCGGACATGATCGACACCCATGCCGAGCTGATGCTGAGCCTGTCGCCGCCCGGCAGCTGCCACTTTCTCCCTATGGACGGCTTGCGCACGCCAGATGTCACGGTCTGGGAAATGCGCGATGGCGATGAACTGGTTGGCTGCGGCGCCTTGCAGGAATTGTCGCAAACGCATGGCGAGGTGAAATCCATGCACATGCTCAGCCGCCGCCGCGGCGCGGGCCTGGGGCGCAAAATGCTCGACCATATCCTCGCCGAGTCGCGCGCCCGCGGCTATACACGGCTCAGCCTTGAGACTGGCAGCATGGAGGGGTTCAAGCCTTCGCGCACGCTGTACCACTCTTGCGGGTTCGACATCTGCCCGCCCTTTAGCAGCTATGTCGAGGATCCGAACAGTGTCTTCATGTCTCTGGAATTGTCCGCACACGAATAAACCGTCGCACAAGCGACAAAAAAACGTCGCCTGCCTGTTACAGAGTGCGACTAGTCCGCCTCCAAAATGCCTTTCGAGCTTTGGAGCCTCCCATGAAACCTGTCCTTATGACCACAGTCTCTGTGGTCCTGTTCACCGCCCTGTCCATCCCTGCAATTGCGCAAGACGATGCCGAATCTGAGCTTCGTCAAAACACGATCACGGTCACCGTTCAGAAACGGGAACAGATCCTGCGCGATGTGCCTGTGGCTGTCAGCGCGGTGGATGCTGAGCGTCTGTCTGATCTTGGGCTCGCTGAGTTCGACCAGTTGGCGCGCTTTGTCCCGGGCTTCGAAGTGCAGGAGCAGAGCCCGAACAATCCTGGCTTTGTCATCCGCGGCATCACGTCCGATAGCGGTGAATCGAACATCGAACCGCGCATTGCTGTGTTCCAGGATGGCATCTCCATCTCGCGGTCGCGCGGCTCAGTCGTCGAGCTGTTTGATCTGGAACGTGTTGAAGTCGCCAAAGGCCCGCAACCCACCCTGTTCGGGCGCGGCGCCCTGATTGGCGGCGTCAATGTCATTCAGGCCAAGCCGCAATTCGATTTTGGCGCCTCTGCGACCGCCGGGATCGGTAATTTCAACGAGGTGTTCGGCGAAGGCTATATCACGGGCCCGATCGCCGAGGATCAGCTGGCTTTCCGGCTGTCCGGTCGCGTGCGGCGGCGCGATGGTTATGTGGAGAGCCTCAATCCTGACGAAGAGGATTTTAACAGTCAGGACATGATCGCCTTGCGCGGTGGCCTGACCTTCACGCCGAACGAGGATCTGCGCGTCGACCTGATCGCCAATTATCAGGAAGACAATCCCAGCGGCACAAGCTTCAAGTCCGGCGCGTTCGAGCCCGCGCCCGGCGTTTCGACCGAGGCCTGGGACCCGGCTTTCCTCAACACGTTTGGTGGATTTCTCGAGGGTCGCGAACTGGGTTTGGAGCGCGATGTTTCCGGTCTCACCTTGCTGACCACGTATGACATTTCAGACGCGCTGCGCCTGACCTCGATCACTGGCTTTCGCGAGTTTGAAAGCAGCGAAGTGTTCGACCCGGACGGGTTTGACCTGCCGCTCTTCATTTTTGCAGAGAATGCGGATGGCGAGCAATTCAGCCAGGAATTGCGCCTCAATTTCGATGTGAATGAACGTCTGCGCGGCTTTGTCGGCGCCAGCTATTTTGACGAAACCGGCAGCCAGGAAGTGCCGCTCACCTATGATGAGCGCGCCGTTCAGGCTTTCCTGGGGGGACTCATCGTGCCGCCGACCGCACCGGATGTAGAGACGCTGCCCGACTTTAACCTGACCGTCTTTGCGCAGAATGGTACGATTGTTCCCCTCAAACCGATCCACAATGAGGTCTTCACCAATTACGGGGACACGAAAAGCTACGAAGTCTTTGGCGACGTGTCTTTCGACGTGACGGATCGGTTCGAGCTGACCGGCGGTCTGCGCTATACCAAGGATGAAAAGACCAGCGGACTGATCGTTGAATTCCCGGAAGGTCACAGCAATGTCACGTTTGCCGGCCTGTTCGTGCAGGATACAGGCGGACTGATCGAATCCAGTGATGAGTTCGATGCTCTGACCTGGCGCGTCGCCGCCAAATACGAGGTCAATGACACGGTCAACGTCTACGCCAATGCTGCAAGCGGGCGCCGACCTGAAGTGATCACCGCCTCTGCCAGCAATCCAACGGCCGGGTTCACGACGCTGGATGCGGAAGTCGTCGATGCCTTCGAAGCGGGCGTCAAAAGCAGCCTGTTCGATAATCAACTCAATCTGAATGCTTCAGTTTTCTACTATGATTACAGCAACTTCCAGACCACAGAAGTGAATGATCAGGGCTTGCTCGAACCGATCAATGCGGGCGATGCGACCGCTGAAGGCGCCGAGATCGAACTCAGCTTTGAGCCCACCGATACGTTCGCCCTGACGGCGTCCTATGGCTATAACAAGGCCCGGTTTGACGATCAGGGCGGCGCCCCTTTCTCTGGCAACAAGCTGCGCCTGTCGCCAGACCAAACGGCGTCTATCGCTGCCAAACTTATTGTCGATACGCCGGTCGGTGCCTTGTCTCTGGTACCGAGCGCGACCTGGCAGTCCGAAGTCTTCTTTGACAATACGGAGCGCGATGCGATCTCCCAGGACGGCTATGCCCTGGTCAATTTCAATGCCCAGTTGGACCTGAACGATCACTGGTTTGTCAGCGCTTATGTGCCCAACCTGTTGGATGAAGAATATCTGATTGATGCGGGGAATACGGGCGACGCGTTCGGCATTCCAACCTTCATTGCCGGCACACCACAATTCTTCGGGGCCCGCATTGGTGTGGTCTACTAGGACACAAAGGCAGCACCCCTAAACAAACACCCTCGCAGAAAGCGGGGGTGTTTTTCTTTGCCTGTGGCTCAAATCCGGTTAAGAGCCTGCGCCATGAATGATACGCCGCTACAACTTGCGCAACTGACCGCTGAGACCCTGTCTGAGGCGCTGCCTTATATTCAGCGCTATGCCGGGCGCACGATTGTGATCAAATATGGTGGTCACGCCATGGTGGATGAAGCGCTGTCGGAGGCCTTTGCGCGCGATGTCGTTCTGCTCAAGCATCTTGGCGCCAATCCGGTCATTGTACATGGCGGCGGGCCGCAAATCGCCAATCTGCTCGACCGGCTGGGCATTCAGTCGGAGTTTCGCGACGGCCTGCGCGTGACCGATGACGCGACCATGGAAGCGGTCGAGATGGTGCTTTCCGGCCCAATCAATAAATCCATTGTCCGGGCGATTAACGCCGCGGGGGGCAAGGCGGTGGGCCTGTCCGGCTCGGATGGCGATCTGATGCGCGTGACCAAGGCCACCCGCACCCAGCGCGATGCCACCAGCGAAATCGAGAAAGTCGTCGATCTCGGCTATGTCGGCGAACCTGACAAAATTGACATCTCGGTCGTCAATGCGCTGATGGACAGCGATAGCGGCATCATCCCGGTCATCGCCCCGGTCGGTGTTGGCGAGGATGACCGGCGCTACAATGTCAATGCCGACACCGCTGCCGGGGCCGTGGCGGCGGCGCTTCAGGCCAAACGCCTACTGCTTCTGACGGATGTTGCCGGTGTGCTCGACAAAGAGGGCACACTGATGCGCGAGATCCGCCGCGACCGGGTCGATGGCTTGATGCAGGATGGGACAATTACAGGCGGAATGATTCCGAAGCTTGAAACGGCCGCAAAAGCCGTCAACATGGGCGTTGGCGGGGCAGTCATCTTAGATGGGCGTGCAAAACACGCTTTGCTCATGGAGCTCTTTACCGAACATGGCGCAGGTACCTTTGTCTATTAAGTCCATCCTCGCAATTTTCGCGTTTGCGTTAACCTTGGCTTTACCCGCCAAAGCGACGGCGCAGGCCAATTCCGATGGCTGGGAGATTTGCAACGAGACCAGCTATATCATTGAAGCCTCGACCGGACGCTATGAAGGCCAGGGCGTTGTGGTTCAGGGGTGGACGCGGCTGCGGCCCGGGGCGTGTGAGCGCGTCATTGAAGGCACATTGCGACCCGGCATCCACTACCTGTTTGGTCGGTCTTCAACCGCCCACCGTGGCGGTCGCAAGGTCTGGGGCGGACAGACCCAGCTCTGCATCGATCCGACCGGCAGCTTTGCGGTCGAGAATATTCCCGATTGCGGCGTCATGGGCCTGGAAGCGCGGGAGTTTCGCCCGGTCCTGGTCGAAGACGCCAAACGCTGGCGCACCAGTTTCACTGAGACGGACAAGCGCACGTTGGAACAGGCCAGCGCCGCCGGGGTGCAGCGCCAGCACGACAATGCCGGCGTCTATGCGGGGCGAATTGATGGCTATCTCGGTCGCAAGACGCGCGCCGCAATTGGTGATTTCCTGACCTCCAAAGGGCTCAACGCTGACACGACCGATGCTGACCTGATGGACATTCTCGAACAGACCGCCATTGACCGGGCCCGCAATGTTGGCCTGACCTTCTGCAATCGCACCAATAATCGCATTTGGAGCGCCATGGCGCGGCGACGCGGCGAAGGATGGGAAAGCCGGGGCTGGTGGCTGCTCGAAGCCGGCGGCTGCGCCCGGGTGATTGATGAACCCCTCCTGCAAGCCGGCCTGTTTGCTTATGCTGAGATGGAAGCCGGCGAAAACGAAATTCGGACCCTGACCCGCGGCAGCGACTCATTCTGTGTCTCAAAAGCAAAATTCGCCATTACCGGGCGCGAAGCGTGCGAGGAAACCGCCTATCGCACGGGCCTGTTTGTCGCCACGCCGGCGCCGGTTAATCGTAAGCTCGTGTTTGAATTCTTCGACCGTGATTTCGGGGAACCCGTCGATGGCAGCTGATAGCGAGCGGCCAGGGGTCGCTTTGAAGGACCGTCAGGCTTGGGTGTTCGACCTCGACAATACGCTTTACCCGGCCGAGTGCGATCTGTTCGCGCAAATTGACCAGCGCATGACTGATTTTGTCGCCCGTTTCCTGCGCCTGCCGCGCGAGGAAGCGCGGGCGACACAGAAACGCTATTATGCCGAACACGGCACGACGCTGAACGGTCTGATGTCGATGCATGGCATGGATCCTGATGAGTTTCTCGCACATGTACACGAGATTGATCTGTCGCCTTTGCCGAAAACACCGGACCTGGCAGACGCCATCGCGGCTCTGCCCGGACGCAAATTCGTCTACACGAATGGCTCGCGCGGCCATGCCAGACGGGTGACGGACTATATGGGTCTGGGGCAGGTCTTTGATGGCAGTTTCGCGATCGAGGACAGCGCCTTCATGCCGAAGCCCAATCAGGCCTCGTATGACGCTTTCATCGCGCAATTCGAGATTGATCCGAGCCTGGCGGTTTTCTTTGAAGATCTGGCCCGCAACCTGGCACCGGCCCAGGCCATGGGGTTTGCCACGGTGCTGGTACAATCAGACAAGGATTGGAGCCACGAGCCTGCGTCAGCGCGTCCTGCTGGAATTGGGGATGACCTGCCCCCACATATCGACTATGTCACCCGCGACCTGACGCAATTCATACGTTCGATCGTTCAATAAGATCTTCAGAAAGACGCCAAGACCATGCCTGATCGCTTAGCTGCACTGATTAATGCTGCCTGGGAAACTCGCGACGACCTTAACACCGAGACACAAGGCGAAATTCGCGAAGCCGTCGATGCCTCGCTATCCTTGCTGGACAGCGGCGAAGTCCGCGTCGCGCAACCGGATGACCAGGGCGGCTGGGCGGTCAATGAATGGCTGAAAAAAGCGGTGCTTCTCTCCTTCCGTCTCAATGCCAATGCGATCATGGATGGCGGCCCGGGTCATCGCGGCACCTGGTGGGACAAGGTGCCCAGTAAGTTTGAAGGCTGGGGTGCCGCCGAATTTGAAGCGGCAGGCTTCCGTGCTGTGCCGCCCGCAACCGTCCGTCGCGGTTCTCACATCGCACCTGGTGCGGTCCTAATGCCATCCTTTGTGAATATTGGCGCCTATGTCGATAGCGGGACCATGGTCGATACGTGGGCGACGGTCGGATCCTGCGCGCAGATCGGAAAGAATGTGCACATTTCCGGTGGCGCTGGAATTGGCGGCGTGCTGGAACCCTTGCAAGCCAGCCCAGTCATCATCGAGGATAATTGCTTTATCGGCGCCCGGGCGGAAGTCGCAGAAGGCGTAATTGTGCGTGAAGGCTCGGTCCTGGCCATGGGTGTGTTCCTGTCGCAATCGACCAAGATTGTCGATCGGCAATCCGGCGAAATCCGGTATGGCGAAGTGCCACCCTATTCAGTGGTTGTCCCCGGCAGTCTTCCGGGGCAGAATGGAGGTCCGGCGCTTGCTGCCGCGATCATAATCAAGACGGTGGACGAGCGGACTCGTTCGAAAACCGGCATCAACGAGCTATTGCGCGATTAACCACGCAAAGGTGACTTAATCGTCATCGGTATAAAGCTTGCAATGCCTTGTGCATTAAACGAATTATGAGGTGGGGGCTCGCCTTGTAGAAATTGCTCGTTATAATGAGCACTTAACCAACGGAGTTCTCCGTGACGATACAAATCGCAGGACGACATTTAGATGTTGGAGATGCGCTGAGAGAGCGCATTTCAGGAGGCCTGGAGGCCGCTGTTACCAAATATTTTGATCGAAGTTTCGAGGCCAGCGTGACGGTCGAAAAACGCGGTCATGAAGTGATCACCGACTGTAATGTCCATTTGCCATCGGGCATCGTCCTGCAATCCACTGGCGCCGCCAACGCCCCCTATGCGTCGCTGGAAGATTCGCTGGAGAAAATGGAAAAACGGGTCCGGCGTTATCACCGCCGGTTGAAGGACCATCACAAACGCTCGCCTTTGCCGAGTGAGCCGGCCACGGCTTTCATTATCAAGGGCAGCGACGAGGAAACGCTTGAGGATAAGGGCGAAGCCCCGCTCATCGTTGCAGAATCTGCGTCAGACGTGAAAACCATGTCTGTTTCGGAAGCTGTTATGCAGCTTGAACTGTCAGACACCCCTGCCGTTTTGTTTCGAAATGTGAAACACAGCGGCCTCAATATGGTGTACCGGCGTGAGGACGGAAATATTGGCTGGGTCGATCCAGCTGGTCATTCCGCCGCCGATTAAGCCGATAGGTTAATTAGAATGGCAAATGATCTTTCTAGCCTCCTCGCGGAGGGTGTGGTTCTTGCTCCGCAAACGAGCGAGTCTCGCAAACAGGTTTTGAGCACGCTGGCCAAGGCGATTGGCGAAAAGCATGGCATTGATGGCCGCGACATTTTTGATGCGGTGATCGAACGGGAGAATCTCGGTTCGACCAGTGTCGGCGAAGGCGTCGCCATCCCGCATGCTCGTATCCCGGAATTAAAGGCACCGGTCGGCGCCTTTGTCCGACTGGTCGATGGGGTCGATTTTGATGCCATTGATGGCCGTCCGTGCGACCTGATCTTCATGCTTCTGGCACCGATTGCCGCAGGCGCGGATCATTTGCGCGCCCTGGCCCAGGTCAGCCGGGCCTTCCGCAATGCCGACTTGCGCGACAAGCTGCGCGCCGCAAGCGATGTTGACGCGATCCGGGACCTGGTCTGCCCACAAGCGGTTGAAGAAAGCGCCGCATAAACGCGGTCGAGCGCCGATAGCCTTACGCTAACTGGTTTGTGATTGGTCAGACGGACCAACACACATATATCTGACCCATCTTTTGGGAGAGATATTCATGAAAATCACTGGAAGTTTGATTGTGCTGGGATTGATGACCAGCCCAGCCGCCTATGCGCACGGTGCGCATATACCGCTGACACAACAGGCTCAACCGACCCCGATCACCACGACGGACCTGGGCGATGGCTTGTACATGTTACAGGGCCGTGGCGGCAATATTGGTGTCCTCGCCGGCGAAGACGGCGTGTTCGTCATCGACAGCCAATATGCTGATATGGCGCCGGGCATTCTGAATGCGATTGATGCAATTGCCGGGACCAAGCCGACCTATCTTGTCAACACGCACTGGCACGGCGATCATACTGGCGGCAATGCTATTCTGGGAGAGAATGGCGCCACCATTATTGCCCATCAAGGCGTCCGCGACCGGGTCACCGTCGACGTCACGCGGGACTTTTTCGGACAGGAGAATACAACGCCGGCCTCTCCGTCCGCCGCATGGCCGGTTATCACTTTCAATGATGAGATGACGCTATATCTGAACGGTCAAACCATTCGTCTGATCCATGCCCCGGATGCCCATACGGATGGCGACACATTCATCTATTTCGAAGAAGCCGATGTGCTGCACACAGGTGACCTGATGTTCAGCGGCATGTTCCCCTTCGTTGATGTCACCTCGGGTGGCACATTCTCCGGATTTGCCGCAGCATCGACCGCTATGGTCGAACTGGCCGGCGAAGAGACCCGCATCATTCCAGGTCACGGTCCGCTTTCCACCGAGGCCGATCTTGCCGCGATCCTGGACATGCTGAACGGCACTGTGACTGCTGTCCAGGTTGAAGTGGATGCTGGCAAGGATATTGAAGCCATTCTCGACGCCGCCCCGCTCACCCCATGGGTAGAGGACTGGGCCTGGGCCTTTATCAATGAAGCTAGATTTACCCAGCTGATACATGCGGATCTGACGCGGGACAGATAATAAGGTCTATTCCGGATTGTCCTCAGCCGGGCGGTTCTCGGTCAAACGTGGATCGCCCGCGGGAATGATCGCTTCTTCATCCAGCGCATTCCATTCCACTTCCAGCATAAACGCGCGCAGATCCGCGATCGACTGTGCGGCATGTTCTTCCTGCGGCAAGTGGCCAATATTGTCATAGATGATGACTTGCGAGCCAGTGATGGCATCGCCGAATTTCTGCGCACCCGAGACGGGCACCAGATTGTCTTCGCGGCCCCAGATCATCAAAGTCGGCACCGAAATCTGCGACACGGTTTCTGGCGTCGCCAGAACCCGATCCCCTGCCATAATCGCCAGCAAGGTGGCGCGATGGCCGGGCGCGCGAGACAGCGCAACGTAGCGTTCGACCAACTCATCAGTGACGAAAGCCGGATCCGCATAAGACGATTCCAGCCCGGAACGGGTGAGCGATGTCATATCCAGGTCTTTCAGAACCGCACGCGCAATTGGGTTGCTGAGCAAGGTGAAGATGAAGGGAGAATCGTCCCCTTCATCGGCTTCCTCCGGCCAACCCGAGGCAGCCACCAGCACCAGGCCATCCAGCGTTTCCGGATGTGCCAGCGCATATTGCCAGGCTGTGTTTCCGCCCATGGAATTGCCGGCCAGCGTAAATTGTTCGACACCCAGCTGCTGTGTGACCGCGTGTACCACTTCGACAAAACGGTCGATGTTCGCCGCACTCGGATCATCGGCGCGCGATAGACCGTGGCCCGGCAAGTCCAGTGTGATGATACGGTAATCCAGTTCCAGATCGGTCTTCCAGGCCTCCCAGGTGTGCAAGGACGCAGAGAAGCCGTGGACCAGCACAATGGCAGAGCGATCCTGTGGACCGGTATCGGTGAAATGAACCTTCAGTCCATCATCCAGTGTCATGAACTGGCTATCCGGGGTTGCATAGACCATTTCCAGCGTATCATAGGGAATGTCGGCGCGGCGCAAGGCGAGCCAGCCCGCGGCGAGGACAGCAACAATGGTCAGACCAACGGCGAGCGTTCTGCGTAACATCCGGGGACTCCACTAAATCAAGTGTCGTAAAACCGTCAAAAATTAACCCTGTCAAAGGAAAGACTCACTCGCCGCAAACCGAACAGTCCGGGTTCGGACGAAGTTTCAAAATGCGGCTTTCGCTGGTGAGCCCGTCAACTATGAGCAATCGACCGATCAGTGGCTTTCCTGCATCGACGATTTGTTTAATTGTCTCGAGCGCCATGCGACTGCCAATCATCCCAGTCAGCGCCCCGACCACGCCGACATCTTCGCAGGCTTCCGCAGCCGGTGGAAGATCCGGCACAAAGCATTGATAGCAGGGCGCATCCGGCACCAGCCCCGACGCATAGACAGACACCTGCCCGCTCCACCGGCTCGCCGCGCCCGAGACCATGGCCCGGCCGCTGCGATGGGCCAGGCGATTGAGAGCGAAGCGGGTTTCGAAATTGTCGGTGGCGTCGATCAAGATGCGTCCGGCGGGGGACGACTGTTCGGAAAACCGTTCCGCTTGCACGCGCACCGCAACATCTGGATTGAGCGCTGACAACCTGTCCGCCAGCGTCTCGACTTTCGACGCGCCGATATCAGCATCCGCAAACTGGATCTGGCGCTGCAGGTTGGAGCGGTCGACCGCATCATCATCCCATAGCTCGATGTCGCCGACACCCGCCGCGGCGACAAACAGGCCGCAAGGACCGCCCAGCGCGCCCGACCCGAAGATAGAGACGCTCAAATCGCGCAATTTCCGCAAGCCCGGCCCCCCCACTTCCTTGAGCAGGATGTGGCGCTTGTGTCGTTCCAGCTGATCCGCCGAAAAAGCCATTCCCCGTCATACGCCCAGGAACAAATTGTGGCGAGACGCAATGTTGTGCACCGAGATCATCACATTTCATCAAATGCCTGCCATAAGTTCTTACTAAAAGGTTAACGAATTAGT
>ERZ1740072.230-NODE-230-length-24394-cov-20.780353_pt1 | contig 24394 bp, 20 predicted proteins | sample MGYA00581733_ERZ1740072 | MGnify/ENA primary metagenome ERZ1740072 (study PRJEB43018, sample SAMN04849741) | marine metagenome | isolation source: floating plastic debris | place: Pacific Ocean | collected 2008-08-30 | study: EMG produced TPA metagenomics...
GAGTCAATCTAAGCGAAACTGAGTTGAATAGAGTCAACTTAAGTCATGCCAACTTAAGTGACGCTAACTTAAGTGATGCCAATTTAAGTGACGCTAACTTGAATAACGCTAACTTGAATAACGCTAACTTAAGGAGAGCGAATCTCAGCCGCTCTGATTTGATAAAGACCAATCTGATTGGGGCCAGTTTGAGCGGAGCCAATCTGGAAAGAACCAATTTACGTGAGGCTTATCTCAGTGGTGTCAAGCTACAGAAAGCTAATCTCACTCAGGCTCAGCTGGTCGCGGCTAATATTGTGCAGGCTGACCTAAGAGGGGTCAGCCTGCTGGGAGCAAATCTTCAAGGAGCAAATCTTCAAGGAGCAAATCTTCGAAGGGCTTATCTAGTAAAAGCTAACCTTAAATCTACTAATCTTAGCTGGGGGCGTTTACAGCAGGTAAATCTGACAAGTGCAGATCTTAGTCAGGCTATGTTCTATGCGGCTAACCTGTCATATGCTAACTTGTCAAGAGCTAATTTAGTAGGGGCTGACCTACGTCAAGCCACCCTCATGCGAGCTATCTGCGAAGAAACTCAATTTATTGAAACTAAGTTGAGTGCTGCTAGCTTCTATAAAGCCGATGCTACGGGAGCTAGCTTCTATAAAGCTGATGCCATTGGTGTTGATTTCCAACGAGTCATTCTTACGGGTACTTGTATCGAGGACTGGAATATCAACAGTGCCACGAACCTGAAAGATGTGGTTTGTGACTATGTTTATCTGAAGGAAAACTCTCAAGAGCGTCGCCCCCATGGCGGTAGCTTCCAGCCAGGAGAGTTCACCCAACGGTTCCAGAAGTTTTTAGAAACAGTCGATCTCTTCTTTGTCGATGGTGTTGATTGGAAAGCTTTTCTCACGTCATTTCAAGATTTGCAATCCCAATATGGTGACGAAAACTTAGCTGTTCAAGGCATTGAGCGAAAGGGACAGAGCAGCTTTGAAATTCGTTTGGCGGTACCACCAGAAGCTGATAAAGCCGAGATTGAAAGGATGGCCTATGAGCGTTATGAAGCTGATCGGCAATTGCGAGAAGCTCAATATCAAGAACAGATAGCAGCTAAGGAAGATGAAATCACACTCTATCGTCAGCAGGCTGATTCACTCAAAGATGAACTGCTAGATGCCTATCGTCAGCAACAGCCTCAAAATTATGTACCGGACCTGGTGGAGGTGGTTAAGATGCTAGCGGATCGTCCCATCACCATTGATATCGACAATAAATTCGAAGGTAATGCTGTGGTAGAAAATAACTCTCCTAAAGAAAATAATCAGACAATTACTGTGCATGGACCTGTTGGTAATTTGGCAGGGACTAACACTGGTAACATGTCTGCCATCCAAAATAACTACGGCTCCAACGCCGAAGACATCACCCGCCTACTCGCTGCCCTCCGCGACCAGGCCCAAACCTTCCCTACCGACCAAAAAGACGACGCTAACGACCTCCTCAACGACCTAGACCGCGACCTCGCAGACGAGCAGCCTGATCAGGGCCGCATCGGTCGGCGGTTGAAAAAGTTGGTTGCCCTAGGCGCAGCCATCGGCACTTTTGCCAGCGGAGCCGCTGCCGTGACGGGTGACCTCAACGACTTTACGAGCAACGTCATTGAACTAACCGAGCAGCTGGGCATCCCCGTCGAGCAGGTGCAGCTGCCGCCGTCTGGTACACCGTAAGTTGCCGTTGCAACTGTCAAAACTATCACCTATCAATCATTTTATAGGTCATTAGCTAGCAGTAACTACTCTGCGTTAGTGCTCTAAATTTTGGCTGCCAGCTAGGAAAAATCGATGAGCATTCTGATAGTTTTTCTCTGCAAAAGATAGTGGTATAAACAATATTTCAACAAAAGTGGTTTTCTGGCGTTTACGCAAACTTCACCCGAAAACCAGAAAAACCCCGTAAAATTTTTTACTCAGTATTTCCCATAATATGGGTGCTGAGTTTTGAAAAAATTTTCGATGACCGACCAGAATTCTACCGTTGAGCAGCAGATTCGCCCGAATGTCTTACAAGACCAATTAGGTATAAAAAAGGACGCTTACTACGCCTACCTAAAGCATTTGGGAATCACCGCTGAGAAGGATTCAAATGGTAAGGCATTTCTCACAGAAGCTCAGGCAAAATCGATTCGATTGCTACGTGAGCATGTGGTAGCGGGTGGCAAAATCGACGAGTTTGATATTCATGAGGCAATCCAGTCAGCGCTGGCGGTTGCGAGTGAGACGGCGTTGAGTGATGTAGCAGAGCAACCGGAGGAGGTGAATCCGACGCAAGACTTGAATATGGAAGCGCTGTATTTAGAAGCGTCTGAGATTGCGGGTCAGCGGCTAACGGCGAGTCAGCAGGTGGTGATGGCGATGGCCAATCAAATGGGCTATGAGGATTTGCACCCGATGACCAGAGCGAAGGTGGATAAAGTGCGGAGTGCAGCTGCCCCAAAGTTCGATGCTCAGAAGATAGCCGCCGATCTTCTCAGTCAATGCCGTCAACAGATGCAGGTTGCTTAGACGAGCACTCCGAAGACTTCCAAAAGGTATGCGCTGCTATCGAGTCGGGTAGCAGCGTGCTTGTGCTGGCTGAGTTGGGGATGGTGGGCGATATGCCCCGGCAGCTGGTGCGGCGGTTTGTGGATGAGTATGCGATCGCAACCGCCATCTACAAAGGCAGCGGCAAACGGTTCTTCGTACGCATAGCTGAGCAGCTAGATATCCCCACTGAGGAAACGAAGTACGACAAGAACGGCGAGCCCTGCGGTGAACGGGCGCTGACGATGGATCAGCTGAAGGATGAGATTGCCGAGAACGTGGGGCCGGAGACGCTGCTGATATTACCTGAGGCTAAGCGGCTATCTACGGGGATTCGGTACTGGCTGGAGGATTTGATTAATGCGGGTGTGCGCGTCTGCTGCTTTGCGGCGGCGAATCCTGGGAAGGACATCTTTCTGGAGATGTTGGAAATCGAGCTGGAGCTACCCACGGATCAGGTGATCCGCGAGGCGATGCGGGCTGAGGCGGAGCGGCTGGGGTTGCAGCTGAGTAAGTCGCGCCTGGCAGAGTTACAGCCGTTGGCGGGACGGAATCCGATGCTGGCGCGGAAGGTGATTAGGAATGAGCGGCTAGGGCTGAATCGGTCAGCGAGCCCGCAGCATACGCAATATGTGGTGGTGATGCCGATTGTGATCGCCATGCTGATGGCGTTTGGCATCGTGCGGTTTATTGGCATGGGGACTCAGAATAAGAGCCTGTATATCTTTGGTGGTACGGCTCTGGTTGCTGGGATGACGATGAAGCAGTTGGGGCAGGTGAGAGGGGCTAGGAAGCGGTTGGGGCAGTGAAGGAAATCGTTTTTGCTATTCCCTATTCTCTGCTGAACTTTTTCGGAAAGCCTCAACAGCAGCGAATCCAAACATTCCGGCTATGAAAGCACCAACCTGGCGCGCTTCTTCTGGAAGACTTGTCTGAGTATCGTTGTTGTTGCTACTGCTTACGTAACTTGGGACGGTAATCCCAGCAACAAGAATTAGCGTAAATATTGATAAATAAACGCCTATGGCAAAAGATGGACCTTGAGGTATTGGAACACCAAACAATTGAGGACGCTTTCTGTTAATTATGACGTCTCGCGCAGTTACCGCAATGTCGTCTCTTGGTGTAGCTTCGTTTATCACTACATCTCTGGCTGTTACTGAAATGGATTGGTCCTGTACTTCTTCAATCTCTGACATCTTTCTGTTCCTCCGATTCAGTTTCCGTTTCTATATAATTAGCTTCTATAGGTGTTGCATGTGTCTGAAGATTAGGCTTAAAAGCTTCTCCCTGACCAGGATTTAACTGCTTTTGATCATTCTTTTTTATCTCATCTGACAACTTATCTCGTGTATTAGAAGGCGTGCTGTTCCCTGTGTCAGCGTTTGTCTGCACAGATTGATGCTTGTCTTTAGCTGTGTTAATTTGCTTAATCTGAGTCTCCAATTGACTGATTCGAAGTTGGAGTTGTAGCGCTCGAACTTCAGCTGTGAGTTCGGTGTTATTTTTCTCTATCTTTGCTATCTTTTGCTCTCTAACTTGATCGATTTCTAGTTGAGATAGTTGTGACTGTAGAACTTCAATTTCTCTGTCTCTAGAACTCTCATCTTTCGCTGTTCCCATAGTTGCGACGGTACCTAAGCCAACTAGGGCAGCTTCTTCTTTGCCTTCAAGTGCGAGGAAGATGCTAAACCCTCCTATCAGGCAGATCGTAGCGACTTTCAATGATCCCTTCGGTAGTTTCAATTTAGTCCTGATGTCTACCACTGCTGAATTAGTAAATACGGCAATACAAGATTGACTATACGTCTATCTATGAGTGAACCAAAGTGCTGAAACATGCTGGAAGATACCTCATGAGCATGAGTTGATTATCTTGCTAATACAGTAGCGGCTTTCTATCAGGGAACTCTGGAATTCGGACAAACGTTATATTTAGCTTAAGCCGATGATGGCGATTACCCACGCCGCGATCGCAACCGCAGGCGCATCCCTCCTACTCGGCACCGCCCAACCTCTACCGTTAGCCTTAGCCGTCCTGGGTAGCCAACTACCAGACATCGACACTACAACCAGCATTATCGGCCAGGTCCTTTACCCCATCAGCTCATGGATAGAAGACCGCTACCCCCACCGCAGCATCACCCATTCCTTGGCTGCGACCGTTGCTATTGCAACCGTGTCCTTGAGCATCGGCGCAGCGCTGGGCGATATCAAGACAGCAGCTGCGGTGCCCCTGGGTCATTTACTAAGCTGCTTCAGTGACTGCTTTACGCGCCAGGGCGTTCAGCTGTTTTGGCCTGACCCGGCCTGGGCCATCAGCGTGTCGAACCCCAAGCGACGGATACGGACGGGGGGACCGGCGGAGTATTGGGTGCTGGCGGTGGCCGTGGGTTTGCTAATGCTGGGCATCTGGTTAGCTGGTGTGGGCGGTGTGCAGACTCAGGTATCTCAAGGTCTGGGCCTGCGGGATGGGGCGTTAGCGACGTATAACACCCATGCGGCCAGCGCTGAGGTCTACGCTGAGATTACGGGCGTGTGGGCCGATGACCGGACGCGAGCAGATGGACGCTATCTGATCCTCGATGCGGTGGGTAATGAGTTCGTGGTTACCGATGGCCAGGGTGTTTACCAGACAGGTAAGCAACTGCTGGTGGAGAAGCTGACGACGGCGACCGGTGCCGCGATGACGCGGACGACGCAGACGCTTACGTTAAATGATGAGGATGCGGTTAGTCGGCTCCAGGCGCTGCGGATGGCGAATCCGTCAGCGCGGATTTATGTGAGTGGTTCGATTACGGTGGATTTTCCAGAGGATGTGCGGCCTGCGGTGCTGCCGAGGCAGTTGCCAGCGGTGACGGTGGTGGGTGAGTCGGTGGAGCTAGCGTATTGCGATTTGGAGGTTGCGATCTCGTTGTTGGATGACCAGTGGGCTACGGGAATGGTGACAGCTCTAGTTTTTAAGTAGCTGTCACCGTTAGATCTATTGAGATAATCGAGGACTTTCAGATTCCCTCTCTGCGATTGTTGTTGGTAGATTACTTTTGGCAATGTTCACTTTTATTCGTTGTCCATTACGAGTTGATGCGAATTCCATACTCAATGAGCCATTTTCCATATGAATGGCTGTCCAGCATGAGATTGCGAATATACCTAAGACACAGACTGGAAGTGTAATTTGCCAGAGAGCTACGTGAGATGTTCTTTTTAGATTTGCCTTTCGACGGTGTGGTTTTTTCCTAGCCCCCGGTTTCATGGGATGGCAGTCAGAGCCTTTTCCTGGCTGCCGCTGTTGTTGATTGCATCGGCATAGTTCAGTGAGTGGTTGCATTGCGAGACCCTCAGAATGAATGCGCTCGCACAGCAGCATCCGATGGCTCCCTGTCAAGGCCATTGCCTTACCGGGGGGAGAGCCTCTGAGGGAAAATGCGATCGCAACTCAGAAGAAAGTAATACATGATCTGTGTGGTGGCCTGAAAAAACATTGACATATCACCCCCGTGGGTCAAGTCAAAATTCCTGTATTCACTGATTTGTGCATGCATTGAGATTTTTAGTACCCTATAGAAGCATAAGAACTGGGGTTGACAAAGGTTATGGGAGCTGGTACACTCCCAGGATTATTAAGACTAATCAAGTATTTTAATTCCAATTAATTCCAGATAATCCTGGGAGTGTACCAGCCGCAGTTTCGTTAGAAACGCTTGAAGCCCAGTGAATTCAAGCGTTTCTGTGGTTATGCTGGTGCGCTACGCGCTTTTTCCTAGCCCCCGGTTTCATGGGATGGCAGTCAGAGCCTTTTCCTGGCTGCCGCTGTTGTTGATTGCATCGGCATAGTTCAGTGAGTGGTTGCATTGCGAGACCCTCAGAATGAATGCGCTCGCACAGCAGCATCCGATGGCTCCCTGTCAAGGCCATTGCCTTACCGGGGGGAGAGCCTCTGAGCTCGCGCTGACCTTCTTTTATATGGGCATCCTCTTTTTTGAGGAATTGGCTTTAAAAGGTGTTTCTTGTTCGATTAAAACTGTTGTGTTTGATAGGAATACTTTCTGTTTCGTGTGTTGCGTCAGCAGCATATGAGGTTCCTTCATCCTTTTCAGAACAACCCACCCAACCTAACGAAGCCCCTCGACGCCTCACCATCAACGTCTCCGTCACCGACCCCGACGATCTCAAAGTCACCGAAGGCGATAGTATCTCCGTGGGCCAACTGATCGCCGACCGCACGCGCGATCGCAACCGCCTAGAAGCCCAGGCCCGACAGCTAGACCTAATGCTGCAACGCCTGGCGCATGCCACCATCACCCCACCGCTGCCACCGGCTACACTTCCACCGATTGCAACCCCAACGTATCTAGAACAAAACGCCGCCATCGACCGCGCTAAGGCTGATGTGGACCAGGCCGAAGCGCTGATAACGGCTAAGCATCAGGAGCTAGACTACCTGGCTCAGCTGACCAATCTTGACCCGTTAGTGATGGAACATGAACAGGCGAAGCTAGCCGAGCTGCAGCGCCACCACACCGCAGCTGTACGCGACTATCAGCTAGCTCTGGGTAAACGATCCACCGCTGAATATGACCACTCCCGCGCGATGGCTATGGATGCCAACAATCGCAACCGGGACCTGTTGGGCTATCAAAATCAGTGGGCACAGTACGAACAGCGATTGAGAGACCGTGAGTACCAAATCGCTCAAACTCGATTGAAGCTGGATGAAATTGATAGTGCGATCGCAAATTTGGCAGTGGTTCGTAGCCCCTACGCGGGCCGCATCCGTCGTATCAAGTGGCTGGGTCAGGGGGCTGATGGGATGCTTAGTGCTGAGGTTACTCTTATGGTCCGTTCCAGCGCTGGCGCTGCCGTGCCTGAACAGCTCGACGGAGTGCTTGGAGATGCTGACGCAACAAGCGATCAACCGTTCATCGGAGATTGAGGCGATTAATCAGCAGCTGTTGCTGACGGCTGAGCGGCAGGACTACGCCGAAGCGCGGCAGTGGACAAACTATTTGACGTTGGACCCGGTACGGGTGGTGCAGAACGTGTTGGGCGGTGGCGATGTGCAGCGGGACAGGATTGCGATCGCAGGTCTGGAGCTGGAAACCGCGAACCTGATTCGTCGTCGCGAGGAAGTTGCTGAGGATATCACCAGTGACGTGGTGGACCTGGTACTCAGTCACAATGTCTTTATCCGGCGAGGCGAGCTTGCCTACACCCGACTTGTCACACAGCAGCAGCGGGAGGCCGCCCAAGAAGCGAAGTATCGCACCGGTCAGAGTAATACAGATTCAATGCTGAGGACCTGGCAGCGGACAGAGGAGTTAACGGCCAGGTGTGAGGAGAATCGAATCTCTCATTTACGGACTATTCAGGATTTATATGTGTTGGTGGGAGAGAACCCCAGTATTCATTCAACATCCGTTAATGATGGTTCGTGTATCTGGCATAACTGGCACTCTATGGACACTACATTCACAGTTGGAGGCGAGCAATGAATGTCTGGAAGCGTAGAGGATTTGTCCCAGCGGTAATTGTGATGGGGGTAGTTGCGATCTCACCCAAGCTATTTCCTAATCAAATCAATGCTGCTATTGATGCCGCAGCGGGTGGTCAAAACACCGAATGGTATCAGGTCGTTCCTGGCTCTATCTACGATGGCGATACGTTACGGGTTGAGCGTGGCGGTCAGGAGCTGAAAATCAGATTTTGCGGCATCGATGCGCCTGAAATTAAGCAGCCGAGAGGGATTGAGGCGCGGGACCATTTGCGATCGCTAGTCGCCCAAGGTGATGGGGCTATCGGTGTAGTACCGATTGAGAAGGACCGCTATGGCCGCACTGTTGCAGATCTCTTTATCGCCCGTCCTGATGGTTCAGAGATTCACCTGAACTCTCAGATGGTGATGGATGGAATGGCCTATCACTATGATAGATACTCGAGCAGCTGCCCACAGCCAGATGTGTTGGTACGTGCTGAGGAGATTGCTAAAGAGCAGTCAGCAGGGGTGTGGACGAACCCTAATGCTGAAAAGCCTTGGGAGTATCGGAAGCGTGATACGACTGGAGGGTAGCTACGTCGTACCATTAATACAGGCTGGACTTCAAACCAGCATCTTAAGCTTCGTTAAAAGTAGTATGGGGTTTACAGCCAGACAATTTGATATATCCTGACTACTTTAGGTGGAATCATCATGGTTTCTGGTGAAGATATCAGAGACATGCCAGGGGGAGTAGTTAGTGCTGGTTCTAACTAACAATGAGCGCAAGCATCTGCGCCAGGCGATCGTTACTGCTTATCCGGCTCCCGGCGACCTGGAAATCTTTGTTGATGAAGCGCTCAATCAGAATTTGGCTGCGATCGCAGGTGGCAGTAACCTCAATCAAACGGCCCATAAGCTAATTCAGTGGGCTGTGGCCAAGGGCCATACCGATGCGCTAATTATGCAGCTGGCGCAGGATACTCAAAATCCTGATATCCAACAGATTTGTAGCCGGGTACTACAGCAGTACCTAAGTTTGAATGCAAACGATGGGGTAGGACCACTGCCGTCGATGGGCCAGGCTGCTTGGGATGTTAATTATGAGGAGCTGCAAAGCTTCTTGCCAAAGCGATTTAGCTTTGAGGCTGACGTCGGAGAGCTACAGCGGGGACTGGAGTTATCTAAATCGGTCTGCAAGGTAACGTTTGCGGATCGCTCAGCTGACGAATGTGGAACCGGTGTGCTGATTGCGCCTGATTTGATGCTGACTAATTACCACGTGTTTAGCCGTGAGGCGGGTGCAGATCTAGATGAGATCGCAACTCAAATGCGCTGTGAGTTTGGCTATACCAGTGCGCAGTCAGGTAACCAGGCTTACGTTTGCGGAGCAGTTGAGAATCAAGCAGTGGTCTCGGCTAGTCCCATCAATGTTTTGGACTATGTGCTTGTGCGGCTGCGTTCAAAAGACGATTCAGCCAATGAAAAGTCTATTCAGCCGGTAGCCTACAATTCGACGGATCAGCTGACACCGCGCTCACCGCTTAATATTTTGCAGCACCCGGAAGGGGAGCAAATGAAGGTTTCCTTAAGCAACAACGGTGTGGTCAAAACTGATGAGGCTCGTGGCTTGGTGCTTTATGTGAATGCTGCCAGGCCAGGGTCCAGTGGGTCACCTTGCTTTAATCAGCAGTGGCAGTTAGTGGCACTGCATCACAAGGGATTGGCCACAAGTTTTGGTAGTGTGCGTGAGGGTATCCTTTTTAGCGCTATCTACCCGGAAATTCAGTCGTTTTTACCAAAACTCTAGGGATTAAAGGTCTATGGGGCGTCGCATTATTTCAGAACAGCTACAGAGTGGGGGGCAAAAAGGGCCTGGGCCCGATGGCTATGCCGATCGCCTGATGAAATATATCCCAACGGAGGCTGTTGGGTTTTGGCTTGCAGTCAGCGGCATTATCCAAGGCGGTGGGCCGCAGGTGCCTCAGTTAGGGTTACTCTGGTTGTTTTTTGTCATTGGGTTAGTGTTCACGTTCTTATGGATTCGTCGTCAAACCAAAAAACCGGGTAAACCGATCGCTTGGACTCAGATATTGATTTCCTGCGGTGCATTTATTGTGTGGGTTGTGGCGACAGGTGGCCCCGTAGCGGCTACCTGGGCTGGATATCAGCCCCTCTATGGGTCGTTGTTGTTGATTACCTATACAACGGCCATTGCATTTGTGGTTCCTCCTGAAAATTGAGCTGTGGTTGATTGGGATAAAACAAAACGTAAGCTGTTTCGGCAGACATTGCAGAAGGTGTACCCTACTGTGACTGCTTTAGAAATATTTGTGGATAACGAGCTGGATGAAAATTTGGAAGCCATAGCAGGAGGAGAGAACCTGGAAGAAATAGCCTTTAACCTACTGAAATGGGCACGCAGACACGAAGGCGGGTTAGATGAGCTATATGAAGCCTTTAAGGCTGTGCATCCTTCTCATCCTGTTATTGAAGACTTGGAACGTGAGAATATCATTCAAGTTCAACAGGGGAATTGTCTTTCTCAGGCTGATTGGCAGCTGTTATTTGACCAGTTTGTTGTGTATGACCTGGCCGATCTTTGTCGGGCGTTTTTTTCTGCCTTTCAAGCAGTCATGTATATTGACTTCTACACGGCTCAGCGAGATGTGCCGCCGCCTTTGACTAACATTGCTCAAATTCGAGAGCTGCTAAAAGACTACGATAGAGGTAAAAAAGGTCCAGAGCTGGCGGTACGCTTTGTGACGTTTGCCATCGAAGAGCTACAGCGTTCTGATAAAAACCAAAATCGGGACCTGACAGGTATGCGAGACTGGCAAAACCGTATTGCTCGAAAATTTGACGTCAAAGAATTGCCAGCTATTGAGCAGACTGTTGCCTATGCCTATTTACTAATTACCCTGGAGCAGTATGGAGCTGATGTAATTGTTTATCCTGAGCTGCGTATTACCGGCATAGAAAACAAAATTACATTTGGCGCTCAACCCGTAACCTGTGCTGTGAAGGATGTGAGCAGCCATATTGAGCGATGGATTAAACAGGCGGAACTAGCCTCTGAAATCCGTCAATGTAAAGAAGAGGCGGTCATTTTAGAGATATTTTTACAGCGTAAGCATGTGGTTGATGATGTAGCTGCCACATGGACAGTGACCATTGATGGGAATACAAAACTCTTAGGCACCTATCGTCGATATTTAGTTCGCTCAGCAGAGCGTATTGCAAATCGTACTCTACAGAAAGCTCTAACTGCTCGATGGCAATTACTCAAAACTTGTGTGGCCGCACGTAATGCCTGTGAGCAATTCCATACGCAAATGACTTGTCCAGTGCAAAGTGGAACACTCACGGCTCTCTTAGAAGATGAATCTGTTCCTGGTATCAAGTTGGTAGCCCAGCTACCGTCGGAGAACATGAAGCGTCAATCCTTACTCGGTGATATTATCAACGCACCTGTACCTATTGCACTGTGGTCATTGGCGATGACAGAGGAAGGAGGATTAGAGGCTGAGTTTGATGATTTTCTCAATACTTGTCAGTTGACTAACTTCGCCGATTTAGCTAGGCAATGGCGGCGTCATCGTATGGACTACGAAACGAAACCCGAGAAGCATATTAAACTGCTTTGTGACTGCCCGGACCGCTGGCCTCAACTGCCTGATATCAAACATCAAAACAACGACCATGAAGACGAAGATAGCATTGCCATCGTTGCCTGATCTCTAACTCTGTACCTCATATGTCCTGGATCTACTTTCGTGGAAACTGTAATCAAGATCAGCCTGAGGAGATAAAATCGCTCCCTGAGTGTCCACCGTGGCGGCAGTTTCTACCAAAGGAAAAAGTTGATAAAAAAGATGACCAGGCATACTGGGAGAAGCTGTATGACCTGGCCGCACAAGATTCGCGTTCGATTCAGCGGGGCAAAAGCTTTCGGGTCCAGCGTGATGAGAAGGGTGTGTCTAATATTGTCGATGCGGTAAATGCGGCGATTCATCTGCGGCGACCTTTGCTGGTGACTGGGGTACCGGGGTCTGGTAAGACCTCCCTGGCCTATGCCATTGCCCATGAGCTGAAGTTGGGGCCTGTGCTGACCTGGCCGATTACGGCGCGAGCCAATTTGGTAGATGCCCAATATCGCTATGATGCCATTGCCCGTTTACAAGATGTCCAGCTGGATAAACTACGAGGTGATCATCCAGATAAAGCGGAAGGTTCGCTGGGGGACTATATCCAACTGGGTCCTGTGGGTACCGCTTTTTTACCCTCGCTGCGTCCCCGTGTGTTGCTCATTGACGAGATTGACAAGAGCGATCTGAACCTACCCAATGACCTGCTCAACCTGTTTGAAGAAGGTGAGTTTGAAATTCCAGAGCTAGTGCGTCGTAAACGCCGTCGTCAGACCACAGAAACTCAGGCCGCAGAGGCCCAGACGACAGAGGCTCAGCCAGCAGCCAGTCCGGATATGACAGTGGAGGTGCGTACCGATGATAAAAATATGGTGGCTCCCATTACCAATGGTGTGGTGACTTGCTGTGAATTTCCCATCGTTATCATGACTAGCAATGGTGAGCGCGATTTTCCGCCCGCTTTCTATCGGCGCTGTCTGCGAGTAAAAATGCCGGATCCAACGTCAGTATCGTTGTTACCCATTGTGCAATCCCATTTCGATTCAATTGAGCCAGCCAAGTGGGCCAAGGCTGAGGAAAAGCTCACAGATATCATCGATGAGTTTGTCGGTAAAGAAAACAAAGCTGACCGGGCGACGGACCAGTTACTCAATGCTATTTACCTGCGCACTCGCGATGATAGCCCCAACGAAGCAGAGATGGAGCGACTACAGCAGCTACTCTTTAAGCGTCTGAGCGAGGCGGACCAATGACCGCTCCAGGGGAGGCATCACCTGTTAGTCGGTTAATTACCTGTCTGGTGGAGCAGTATGCAGAGGCTACCAGCATTGAAATTGCCGAGACCCTGTGGTTGGCAATGCAGATAGAACCTGCGATCCCAGTGCAGGAACCCCAGCTTGTCACCGAGCAGCCTAAGGATGAGGTGCATTCGGTGACTGATGATTCAGAACCTGTTGCCGCGCCTGAACCATTGCCCCCACAAAAGCCTAAACCCAGGCTCGATCTAGCGACTCCAGTCTCTCAAGTCGGGGTACTGCCGCCTAAGGTGCTACCAGTGTCGCTGACTGACCCGCCGATGTTGCCAGATGCCCTGGCAATTGTCCGGGCGTTAAAGCCGCTGCTGCAGAAGGTGGCTGCGGGGCTGGGTGAGCAACTAGATGAAGGTGCCACAGTTGATACTATTGCCCGTACTCAGCTTTATTTACCTGTCTTAAAGCCTGAGGAAGAGCCCTGGTTGGACATTGTGCTGGTAGTGGATCGGGGTCGGTCTATGCATATTTGGCAGCGTCTGGTTGAAGATATTGTGCGGATTCTGCGGCACTATGGAGCCTTTCGGAATGTGCAAGTCTTTGATCTGTTGGTCAGTCAATCAGACCAGGTGGTTAATCAGAAAACAGAAGACCGTATTCAGCTGATTTCCAACCCCCAGCGTCCTGGTCATCGTCCCAGTGAGGTGATTGATCAGCAGGGCCGTCGCATTGTTATTGTTTTAAGTGACTGTGCTGGTACCTATTGGTGGGATGGTACGTTGCTGCCAGTGTTACATGACTGGGGAGAGATTATGCCTACGGTCGTGTGGCAGGTGCTGCCTCCCTGGATGTGGAAGCGTACCGCCCTGGGTCGAGGGACAGCTGTAGCGCTCAAAAATGATGTACCTGGCGTGGCGAATCAACAACTGCAGGTGCAGCCTCAAACTCTGGATACGTCTGAAGGTATCAAACGACGGATACCTGTACCCGTTGTGACTAGTGAAATACAAGATCTAAGCCGGTGGAGCCTGATGGTAGCCGGTGATTTGCGTGAAGTGGTGCCTGGTTTTTTGTTGCCTCAACAACAGGGTGAGCGAGTACCCCGCAGCCAAAGCTTTGAGGATATTGCCAGGGCTGATGGAGAACGATTAGCTCTGGGAAATGAGATGGAGCCTCAGGTAGCCTATGAGCAGGCTCTGGCGAACCTGGCTCGAAAGCGAGTACAGCGCTTTTTAGAGTTTGCCTCACCTCAGGCCCAGCGGCTGGTGATGCTGTTGGCGGCGGCCCCGGTGATTACGCCACCAGTGGTGCGATTGATTCGAGACTCTATGCTCTATAACAGTCCATCACCCTTGCCAGTGGCTGAGGTGTTTGTGAGTGGCTTGATCCGGCGTTTGCCGGGGCAGGCCACTGAAGAAATTGCAGACAATGAGATTCAGGCAAATCCTCCTGAGGATTTGGTGCAGTATGACTTTGTGCCAGATGTCCGACGAGTGCTGCTCAAGTTATTGCCAGCTGTAGACACTATTGATGTAATTAACAGTGTGTCAGCGGCGGTTGAAAAGCGATGGAATCAATATTCCGATCAAAATTTTCGGGCGTTTCTGTTCGATCCTGCTATGCAGGAGCCTGCAGGTCTGGAGAATCTGCGTTCCTTTGCTAGTGTGACGGCTGAGATTTTAGAGCCGCTAGGGGGGCCGTATGCAGATCTGGCTGAGCAGTTACGCCAGGGTACACCGTCAACGCCGACCGTCGTTACTCCAAAGGACAAGTTTGAAATTCCAACGCTAAGGGATATTGAAATTGTTATCGCTAAGCTGATTGATGCGGAAGATGAGGCCGATGCAGAGCCGGAGATTACGCTCGTTACCGACGAGTATGATATTGCCACTATCGTTATTGCGTCAGACGAAAGCGATTTTGAACGTTTTGAATTTGTGACAGCAACAATGGTGCGCCGCCAGGCGATAGCTAGCCAAGCACAAGGGATATTGGGCCAGGAACTCAGTGCAGGCAGTGAATGGGTAATTCAGCGTCAGACTCGCTTGGCCTATCGATATGTTGAAGTATTATCAAACGTTTCCGGCTCTCTGAAGTTAGAAATGGTCTCGATACCTGGCGGTATGTTTACCATGGGCTCACCCAGTACGGAGCCAGAGCGCTTTAAGCGAGAAGGCCCACAGCATGAGGTGACTGTAGAGTCATTCTTTATGGGGCGTTATCCGATCACCCAGGCTCAGTGGCGATTGGTGGCAGGTTTAGAACAGATAAATCGGAAGCTAGAGCCTGATCCTTCACGATTCAAAGGAAACTATCGCCCAGTTGAAAAAGTGAGCTGGAATGATGCGGTAGAGTTTTGTGAGCGGCTTTCTCGTCATACTGGTAATGTTTACCGTTTGCCTACGGAGGCGGAATGGGAATATGCCTGCCGTGCTGAGACTACTACGCCGTTTCACTTTGGTGAAACTATTTCGTCGAAACTCGCCAACTATCGAGGTATTTCTACTTATGATGATGGCCCTAAAGGTGAGTATCGAAAAGAAACGACACCTGTAGATCATTTCGGCATAGCTAATGCATTCGGTTTGTCAGATATGCATGGCAATGTTTTTGAATGGTGTCAGGACTACTGGCATGGTGATTATGAAGGAGCCCCACTTAACGGAAGCGCTTGGACAATCGATGTTGAGAGTGTTAGTCGTGTGATGCGCGGTGGTTCCTGGAGCCACGATCCTAAGAATTGCCGGTCTGCCTATCGCTACTACTTCGACCCTGACTACCACGACGACGCTCTTGGTTTTCGAATTGTGCTGAGTGCCCTATAGATACTTTGCAGCTTTTCGAAGAGTGAACTCTTCAAACGGAGCCTCTTTTCTCTTTTTTTGACTCCTACATTCTGATTCCCCATGCCCCCGTTTACGATTCAACGTACCCCTGCTGTGGTCAAAGGCTTTACGGAACCTCTAGAGGGGTTGGGTGAGGCCATTTCTCTTGATATGCTGCTGATTCGTGGTGGTAATTTTACTATGGGGTCACCTGAGGATGAACCTGACCGAGACGATGATGAAGGCCCTCCGCATAGGTTGATGGTGCCTGACTTTTTTATGGGGCGCTATCCCATCACTCAGGCTCAGTGGAGGAGCGTGACCAGGATGAAGCAAGTGAATCGACCGTTGGAGACTGATCCAGCTAATTTCAAAGGGGCTGATCGCCCAGTTGAGCAGGTTTCCTGGTATGAAGCGGTGGAGTTTTGCGATCGCCTTGCTGCGCATTCTGAGCGACCCTACCGATTGCCCAGCGAAGCAGAGTGGGAGTATGCCTGTCGGGCTGGGACTCAGACGCCCTTTCCGTTTGGCAAAACGCTGTCATCTAAGGTAGCGAACTACAACGGCACTGAAAGGTATAACGATGGTCCGGAAGGAGAGTATCGAGAAGAAACAACTCCGGTAGATCACTTTGGGATAGGAAATGCTTGGGGGCTATGCGATATGAATGGGAATGTCTTTGAGTGGTGCGAGGACCACTGGCACGATAATTATGATGGAGCCCCTGAGGATGGACGTGCCTGGTTAATCGACAATGGGAAAGTAGACCGTATAGGCCGCGGCGGTTCCTGGTACGACATTCCGAGGTATTGCCGGTCTGCCTTTCGCTGCAGCTTCATTCCCGACGACCGCTATAACTTTGTCGGTTTTCGAGTTGTGAGTAGTGCCCCGAGGACTCTTCAAACGTAGCCTGATTACCCTTTCCCCTGTTTCCCTACTCCCCTCTTTGGCGCGTTAGCGCCTCAAAATTTTTTCTACTTCCCAATGTCTCCCATGACATCTATTCAAGAACGCGAACCCCGTATCATCATCAATAAGAGCAAAGGTCGAAACCAGTGCTTTGACGAAAGACTGGGCGAAAGTCTGACGCTGCGGATGATGCAAATCCCTGGGGGTCGCTTTATGATGGGCTCCCCAGACGATGAGCTAGAGCGGGCGGATTGGGAAGGTCCCCAGCATGAAGTATCTGTGTCTACGTTCTTTATGGGTAAGTATCCCGTCACCCAGGCCCAGTGGCGTTTTGTAGCAGGTCTAGAGCAGGTAAATCGAATGCTAGAGCCTGATCCTTCACGCTTTAAGGGAGACAATCACCCGGTTGAGCAAGTGTCTTGGTACGAAGCCGTGGAGTTTTGCGATCGCATCTCCTTATATACAGGCCATGACTATCATCTGCCGACGGAAGCAGAGTGGGAATATGCCTGCCGGGCTGGAACTACCACCCCGTTTCACTTTGGTGAAACCATTAGTACCAAGATGGCTAACTATAATGGTACAGACAAAAAGTATGGTGCTTATGGACGTGGCTTAAAAGGAGAGTGTCGAGAAGAAACGACTCCAGTCGATTACTTCGGCGTGTCGAATGCTTGGGGGTTATGCGATATGCACGGTAACGTGTACGAGTGGTGCCAGGATCATTGGCATGATAATTATGAGGGAGCTCCTGAAGACGGTAGCGCCTGGTTATCAGATGATCAAGAGACACCTCGTGTGAGGCGTGGTGGTTCTTGGGAGCTTAATGCTAGAGTTTGTCGGTCAGCTTATCGTAACAACGACGACCCCATTGAGCCCAGCATTAATATTGGTGTTCGAGTTGTATGTAGCATTCCAAGAAGTTCTCATGAATAGACTCTAAAATGACTTTGATGCATGAATAATCCAGTTGCATCAAGGCTTTCAGCGATAAAAATTTAGTAAAGCCCTCTATTTCTAGCCTTTCAAATGTCGGAAATCCTTCTAGATCAAGGGCTAAATCATTCACCAAAGTCCTATACAATATCAAACCGTGATTTTGGGTCTACTTGGTCGGTTTCAGAAGTTGGTTTGGTCCTAAGTGCGATGATGAATCTGGAAAACTTGTTGATTCATCCTGATTGAAGCAAGAAACAAAGTTATAGAAATTTCTGGGGTATAAACAGATTTTCAAGAGTTCTTTTTTATCCGTGCTAACAGCTTGGACAAAATTGTGAATTTTATCTAAAAAATCTGAAATCTCAAGCTGACCTAAGGTCATTTTAGTATTTGAGTCTACTTCAATAGACTCAAATATCTTTTTCGCTTGAAGATAATTTCTCTTTGCAAGTTTGCCCTGCGTATTAAGATGGATGACGACTCTAACATAACTGTGCTTTGAAGCTGATTTTTCATCAAAGCCGTCTTTTATGCTTTTGAGACGTCTGATAGTCTCTTGTAGGCGATCTAGTGCCTCTTGTGCGTCTAATAATCTTTCCTCTACGAAAAACTTTGTAGATAGTGAATCATCGATTTTCTGACTGCTGGAACTTTCTAAGGTAAATGAACTTTTATCTTTTATCTTTTGAATATCTAGATTCTCAAAACGCGCATAAAGAGTGTTTGCACATTCTATCTGCTGTTGAGTGAGTTTTACGCCTATCAAGTACGCACCTAACAGGCTACTGTTAGCTAAGCATGCGTCAGTGAGATTTGCAGAGCGAAGGTTTGCTCCGTTGAGATTGCTGCCTCTCAAATTTGCGGTTTTCAAATTTGCTCCCGCTAAATTTGAATCACTTAGATAGGCACATCGCAGGTTAGCGTTTGACAGGTCAGCATTTTCTAAATTGGCTGCCAATAATTTGGAGCGCACTAAAATTGCTTTGTGTAGCTTTACTCTTACTAGGTTTGCATCACTCAAATCAGCACCCGTTAGTTGAGCATTGCTCAAATCAGCATCTGTGAGAATTGTAGAAGATAAATTGGCCCATCTCAAATTAACAAACTGGAGATGGGCTTCATCAAAATTAGCGCCTGCTAAGTTAGCTTCCTCAAGCTCAATCTTATAAAGTTCGGCTCTGTGAAAATTGGCACATCTCAGATCTGCACCCTTTAAGCTTGCTCCATTGAGATTCGCTTCAATGAAGTTAGCTCTTTTTAATCGAGCACGATTAAGACTTGCATTTTTCAAGTTTGCTTTCTTGAAAAATGCGTCTTTTAGGTAGGCGCCTTGCATTTCTGATGATTCAAGATTTGCGCCATATAAAATTGCTCTTTTTAATCGAACTCCTTTTAGTGCAGTCCAAGACAAATCTGTATGGCTCAAATTTGCTGCGATCAAATTAGCACCCTCCAATAGGGCAGCTCTCAAAGAGGCTTTTCTTAAGCATGCTCCTTCGAAACTAGCGTTCAATAGTCTTGCATGGTTTAATTGCGCATTTTCGAGATTCGAACTCTTAAAATTGGCACCACGAGCTCGGCAATAGCTGAGTTGAGCATTTGCTAAGTTTCCATCACCTAAATAGGCACCCTGAAGCTCTGCTTGTTCTAGATACGCGTTCTTAAGGTTAGCTTCCTTTAAGAATGCCCCTCTTAGACGGGTTTGTTTTAGATTGCTGCCAACTAGCGAAGCTCCAGTTAAAATTGCTCCGCCCAAATCAGCCTTGAGCAGGTTTGAAGAATCAAGGTTAGCTCCTGCAAAACTTGTATTCAAAAGAATAGAATAACTGAGATCTGCTTTTGAGAGATTTGATGAATTGAAGTTAGTACGTCTTGCAACTACGTGAGATAAATTGGTATTACGTAGTGATGCTTCAAACAACTTGACACAAATCAATTCTGTAATCTTGTCCTTATTCGGACTGAGGTCTGCTTCATCAAGATTAGCTCTCTTCATCACGGCATTATTTAATTTTGCTCCTTTCAAGGTTGCCTCCCGGAGATTGGCACCAATGAGATTAGCTCGAATCAAATCTGCTTCGTTTAAGTTAGCCCTGAATAGATTAGCTGCTTGTAGCTTTGCTCCTCTAAATGTGCAAGCTACCAATTGAGTTTGAGATAGATCGCCTGCCATTAAATTAACACCTCTCAGCAAAGCCAAATTCAACTTGGCATATTGCAAGTTAGCGCCTCGTAAAGTCGAACCACCCAAATTAGCTCTCTCAAGAATTGCGTATTGTAGATTTGCTTGTTCTAAGTTGGCTCGTTGAAGTACAGCCTTTCCTAAAATTGCGTGTTGCAGATTTGCGTGTTGTAGATTTATGCCTACTAAATCTGCTTTACTCAAGTCTGCTCTTGTAAGATTTGCAGAGATTAGTTTTGCATCTCTCATTTGACTTCTGATAAGTTTAGCTCCTGACAAATTAGCCTTTGAGAGATTGGCATGGTCAAAGATTACTTGGCTTAGTTGAGCATTAATCAAGCGAGCTCCTATTAGAGTTGCCTGACTAAGATTGGCTTTACTTAGATAGGCACCACTTAAGTTTGCGCCATCTAAATTTGCCCGTTGTAAGTGGCAACCTTTAAGACACGCTTCTTGAAGCTCTCCATGTTGTAGATCTGCCCCCATCAAATCTGCTTTACTCAAATCTGTCTTGATGAGACGTATAGATTTCAGGGTGGCTTCTTTTAGTTGGCTTCTAATAAGTTTGGCCCCTGATAACTCAGCTCTTGAGAGATTGCTGTAATTAAGAATAGATTCACTTAGCATCGTATTAGCTAAGCATGCATTTTTTAGAGTTGCTTGACTTAGATTTGCTTTTTCTAAATAAGCACCGCTTAAATTTGCACAGTCCAAATTCGTACGCTGTAAATTTGCAGAGCTTAAATCAGCACCTTTGAAACTAGCTCCAGCCAGATTAGAACCGCATAGGCTGGTCTCATGTAAAATAGCGCCTTCAAAGTTTGCATCACTCAACTCAAGAGAACTCAGGTCTAAGCCGCTTAAATTCTGCCTCCTAAAATTCTTGGTTTTTGTTAAGTAGAATTCGTGGTAAAAGCGGGTAGATGACTGTTCCTGTTGTTCAAGACTCTTGAAAATCTTCGATTTTTGGTTCCTATCTACCTCAAAAGTTTTTGACAAAAAATCTCCAATTGAGAGAACTCCGCAAGATGCATTTGGATATATATCTGGCATTAATGTAATTATGAAATCAATATTTCTATTGGCAGTAATTGTTGTTTCAAAAGCCACATTAAGATCATTAGAATTGCTTCTTATGAATTCCTCAAATTGCTCACTTTCAATGTCAACGACATTGACTTTAAGTTTCTCTTCAAGACATAAGATGGCATTTTCAGAAGCTTGTGGATCTTTCTTGCCCAAATAGAAACGCAATTTTTTGATGCACAAACTGGTGATATAGAATTGACCTGACTGGCTTTCTAAGCAGGTAAGGAAATCATCTATTGTTTTACGATCGAAATGACGACATAAAAATATTTCCAGGACCAGGTCTGTATCCAATAATATTTCAGGGCTTCTCTCTACTAAAGAGAGAAGAAAGTTCGATGAAGTATCAACACTTTCAAAACTCCTAATGAGCTTAGATGCGTTGTGAAAATTCTTTGATTTTTTGAAATCTTCAAAAGATATTATATCAGCCTGATACTTTAGGAGTTCGTCGAGATCAAAATTATTTGCTAATAATAAACCAATTGATATAGTTTTTAGCTTTGACTCCAGATATATCTCTGGACGAAGCGTTATGACTAGATCGATTTCTTTTTCTAAAGCTGCTGCTATTTCACAGGAATAATCAAGAGCATGAGCTTTGAAAGAAAGTAAGTTAACTGCTTTATCTATTTCTACTGTTAAGATCTGAATGCTAAAATTATCCTCTAAGTAGCGGAGAGCATCTTCAGCTATCTGAGGATTAATAATGCCTAAGTAAAAGTGGATTTTTTCAACGCAAAGATCGGTTAAGTAAAACCTATTGTTTTGATTTCTTAGCCAATCTAAAATCTTGTCACCCTTTTGAGGAGGTAGGTAACGGCAGAGAAAAAATTCTAAAACTAGCTCTGTACTTAACAATATTTTCATTTTCTCCTTAGCCTCTGGGTCTGGAATATTTTTCTCTTCTTCTCTGCTTGCGATTTTCATGGTCTGTGAAGATTTTCAGTCAGATGAACTATTAGGTAGAAAACTTGCTGACCCTGAGCAACCTTTATTAGGTTTTCTTCTATTCGATTTATCAGTTACAATACCTACTCTTTTCATTCTGTGATGATGCAATATCGGTTTCTTTGCTCGTAGAGATTGAATGCTATTAATTCTATCTTCAGGTATATCAATGACTAGATCCGTATATTTGCACTCTAAGGTTTCGCAAAGTCTAATGATTTTGGTTATCTTTTTTCCTGATGTACGGCCATTTTCCCAATTTTGAATAGTGTTCACAGAGACATCAAGGACTAAAGACAAATCTTTCTGTGTAAAGCCGTTTTTATTTCTCAATTCTGCAATTCGCAAAGGGGGAGATTCAAGAGCTACATTAGATTGGATTTGTCTGCGAATATGGTTGATATCACTACTGCTGGGATAGGCGGGCGTGGTGCATATTAATTCTTCTGGTTGACATGCTAACGCCTTACACATCAGCACAAAGCAAGCCAATGTGTAAGCTTTGCTTGCTTCTGTCTCCCAGTTTTGTACAGTGACCTCGCTTACCCCCCAGGAATCCGCCAGCTCACGCTGCGTTAGCCCCTTTTTTTCTCGAAGGACTTTAATCTGCGATTTAGGTCTCCTGGGCACGTTTCGCATCTCCACCTAAACAGCTGTTCTATCCATATAGTTTAAAGAAAGCCGTATTCGTGTTAGCCCTAAAAAAACTTGGTATTGAACTATTGTTAATTATTAGATAAGAAAGTTCAGCTTTACGAAAACTCTGTTAAGGGGATTTTCTGGGTAGGCTGTTCCAGTCATATAGTCCATCCGTCAGCACAGATTTCAAAGCTCTAGATTCCTTTCTATCAGATAAGTTGAGTTAGTTTCTTATATTGACGTTCCAACTTATCTAATCTATGCTTCATTGCGGCAACTGACGTAGGATCCATCTTTTCTAAGTATAATCCGATGGCTTCCTTCACTACATCACTCGGCGTTCGACCAGTTTCTTGTGCGATCGCACGTATCTGCTCATCCCAACTATGGGGAATTCGGGCGGCGGCGATGGGCTTGCTCATAGTGTAAACGGCGTAAACAGTGTTAACCCATGGCTGGTGCATCATGGGCTTCTTTTTTATGACTAAAAACCGTTAACGCTGTGAACCGTGTAAACACCTGCGTACATTGAGCTAGACCCTATGTGACAGTAGATTTTTGACTATGGTAATTCTCAATAAGAAAGCCTAGTTTTACGTTGGAATGCCTGAATGCGTTGATATTCCGTTAAAATTGAGTTCGTGTTTCTACATAAGACGAACTCGTGCCGAAGGTCAATCGGGAGGGGAAAGCGCTTGTCTTTTCTTTAGAACAGCTGGAGTCGGTCTTTGCTCTGCTGCGATATCCCCATAATGCGATCGCAAATCTCTGTTACTGGACCGCATCGAGGGCTGGTGAAATTGTTGCGCTACCCACCAAGGCGATCACGGCTGAAGCCGTCCTGATTAAACAGACAAAGACTAAGGTCACCAAAGAGATCGATATTTACCCCAAGCTGGCCGCAGCGCTGGAGCTGGTTACCCCTGGTAAGGTTTACTGCTTTCCTGGTCGCAAGTCCGATAGTCATCTCACCTTGCGAGCATTCCAAAAGGAGTTGGATACCGTTTGTGAGTCGTTAGATATCCGAGGCGCATCGTCCCACAGTTTTAGGCGGTCTATGGCCACGCACCTTTATTTGGCCCAGGTGGACCTGGAGAGTATCCGGCAGACTACCGGGCACAAGTCGTTAACGTCGCTGACTGAATACATTGATATTTCAAGGCTGCAGGCTCAGAGGAAAGTTGCCGCAGCATTAGAGAAGATATGGGCCTAATTGGCTAAATATCTAAATATTTGAATATTTCACTAACTGTCAACGGTGCCAGGTAACGGAATGGCTGAAACCCCTAAATAGGTTGATTGCTAAAGAAAGTTAAGTACGGCAAGGAACTCAAAAAGTATCAGAAGTACCTATTTTTCAGAGCGTTGGTCGTTTTCTGACTAATTGATTATAGTTGGTAGGAGGTGTTACGACTCCGTAGCATCGCGCCTCAAAAAAATGCGAGCGCTGGAGTGGTCAATGACAGGAGGTTTTTGACAGCATAATACCCATCAAAATCTGATACAAAGCCTTTGACCACTCCAGCTGCGTACTGATTTTGAATCATACCTCGTAAGGCATTCCGCTATGGCGGAATCGTCAACGTCTCTACATCGTCCTAAGTTGCTTATGCACCTGGGACCTGTTGACTGCCTTGCATGGAAATGGTTCAAATTCGGTCAAAAGAATATATCCGCTATTTGGGCTTACGTTCCATTGCTGGGGCTACAGATCTATAGAGACGTCATGTACGGGGTAGGAATCCTCTCGTTGTAGGGGTGCATTTCTCTAATGCCGTATATCCATAAGGAGACATGACTCTAAAGAAGCGGAACCTAAGGGTTCTACCAATCCAGCAACAAGATCCAGCGATGAACCTTGATGTAGGGGTGCTGCAAGCGTAGCTGTCACGAAGTGCCATAAGCCCAGCATTGCCTCCG
>ERZ1740072.232-NODE-232-length-24316-cov-5.914224_pt1 | contig 24316 bp, 26 predicted proteins | sample MGYA00581733_ERZ1740072 | MGnify/ENA primary metagenome ERZ1740072 (study PRJEB43018, sample SAMN04849741) | marine metagenome | isolation source: floating plastic debris | place: Pacific Ocean | collected 2008-08-30 | study: EMG produced TPA metagenomics assembly...
GCGTCGTCTTCCACTTGGCCAGTTGAGTGACCTTCAAGGTGCCCGCAGTGTCCCCAAGAAACTCCCGCAAACCGGACACAAACACTTCGCGGAACAGGATCATCGTAGCGGGCAGGACCAGCCAGGGAGACCACGAGGAAAAGGCAACAATCACCATCAACGCGATCACCACCATTGCCTTGTCCGCAATAGGATCGAGCATTGTGCCCAGCCGGGTTTGCTGGCCCCAAGCCCGCGCAAGATACCCGTCAAACCAGTCGGTGATCGCCGCGCTCACAAACAGAACCACCGCAAAGATGTCGGCGTAAGGCCGTGTGAAATAGAGGAACATCACAGCCACCAGCGGGGCCGCAAGCAGGCGCAATACAGTGAGCGTATTTGGAATGTTCCAGATCATGCCCAACTTCTAGCGCGTTCCGCACAGGGCAGGAAGGGGGCGCGCGGACAAGCGGGAGTGGCGTGCCCGCTTACGTGTCATGGAAGAAATCATAAACCTTCTGCGCCAGCCCTTCTGACACCCCATCAACCGCCTTGAGGTCCGCAAGGTTCGCACGCCCAACGGCCTTTGCCGACCCGAAATGTGCCAGCAAAGCCCGCTTGCGCGCCGCGCCCACGCCCGGGATGTCATCGAGCGGGTTCTTCATGTTGGACTTGGCCCGCTTGGCGCGATGCGTGCCGATGGCGAAGCGGTGCGCTTCATCCCGCATCCGTTGGACAAAGTACAACACAGGGTCGTTGTGGCGCAGGGCAAAGGGTCGTTTGCCCGTGCGGTAGAATTCTTCCTTGCCGGCATCGCGGTCCACGCCCTTGGCCACGCCGACCATGGGGATATCCTCAACCCCATGCTCAGCCATGATCTCGCGCACGGCGCTGACTTGCCCGGCCCCACCATCAATCAACAGAAGATCGGGCCACATCCCCTTGTCGCGATCCGGATCCTCGGCGAGCAATCGTTTGAAGCGGCGATGCAGCACTTCTTTCATCATGCCAAAGTCATCACCGGGCGTCAGATCATCGCCCTTGATGTTGAACTTGCGATAACTGTTTTTCATGAAGCCTTCGGGGCCCGCCACGATCATGGCACCCACCGCGTTTGTGCCCTGAATGTGCGAGTTGTCGTAGACCTCGATCCGCTCGGGTGGTGCGGGCAGATCAAAGGCCTCGGCCAGCCCTTTCAACAATTTGGTCTGCGTTGCGCTCTCTGCCATTTTGCGGGCCAGACTCTCGCGGGCGTTGCGCAGCGCTGAGTCCACCAGTTCCAGCTTTTCACCGCGTGTTGGCACCAGCAACTCCACCTTACGTCCCAGTTTCTGGGATAAAGCTTCGGCCATAAGGTCCGCATTTTCGATCTCGTTGGACAGGATCAACTGTTTGGGCGGTTCTTTGGTGTCGTAGAACTGGCCCAGAAAGGCTTCCAACACCTCGGCGGCGTCCACATCCGCGCCAACGCGGGGGTAAAAGTCACGGTTGCCCCAGTTCTGACCCGCCCGGATGAAGAACACCTGCACACAGGCCTGCCCCTGTTCCAGATGCAGCGCCACGATATCGGCCTCATCCACATTGCGCGGGTTGATGCCTTGAGCGCTTTGCACCTGTGTCATGGCCCGAATACGGTCACGAAGTGCTGCGGCACGTTCGAACTCCATCTCTTCGGACGCTTTTTGCATCTGCCCGGCAAGTTCCGCCTGAATGTCAGTGCTGCGTCCGGACAAGAAGCGTTCAGCGTCCTTGACCGTTTTTGCGTAGTCTTCTTCCGAGATCAGCCCGACGCATGGCCCCGAACAACGTTTGATCTGGTATTGCAGGCAGGGGCGCGTGCGGGTCGAAAACATTGAATCCGAGCAATTGCGCAACAAGAACACGCGCTGGAGCTGGTTCAGTGTCCGATTGACCGCGCCCGCACTGGCGAAGGGACCGTAATAGGCCCCCTTTTCCTTTTTCGCGCCGCGGTGCTTTTTGATCATAGCAAACGGGTGATCGCCGGTGACCAGGATATTGGGAAAGCTCTTGTCGTCCCGCAGCAGCACGTTGAATTTCGGTTTCAACTGCTTGATCAGGTTCTGTTCCAAGAGTAGCGCCTCGGTCTCTGTCCGCGTGGTCAGAAACATCATCGAAGCGGTCATTGAGATCATGCGCGCGATGCGCGGGGAGTGACCTGCGGGCCGCGCATAGTTCGAGACACGCGCACGCAAATTGCGCGCCTTTCCGACGTACAGAACCCGGCTTTCCCGATCCAGCATGCGGTATACACCCGGCGAAGAGTCGAGCGTTTTGAGGTACCTTTGTACCACCTCGTGGCCAACCAGAATGGGTGCTTCTGCTTGCGGTTGTGAAGTCTCGGGCTTTGGGTCCATTTGATTCGGCATTGGCTGCAATGATTGACGGGCGGGTTCAAGCGATCTTGCATCCACGGTTACTGTGGATAAGTCTGGAGATAAGTTCTTAGCGTTTGGAATTTTCCGTTGTTTTTGGCACGCTTCTCCGATTTGCCTATTTTTTAGGCACTACGTGAAGCAATTGATATTGCTTGTTTTATTTTTGAATTGCCGCCAAGTATTTGAACTTAAAGACAATTTAGTAACGGTTTTGTAACGAAGATTAATCCGGTGCAAAACTTGACGATAGGTCACCTATTCCACCCCTACAACGTCCGGTGTTTCCCACGCCAAGTGCTGGCCGCCATCAACACATAACAGCTGTCCAGTGATCCCCGGCGCGTCGAGAAAGTAGCCAAGCGCGGCGACAATATCAGACGGGTTTGATCCGCGTTCCAAAACTGTTGCAGCGCGTTGTTTGGCAAAGTGTTCAGCGCTTTGCCGTCCCCCTTGCAGGGTTGGGCCCGGACCGATGGCATTAACGCGGATCACTGGCGCCAGAGCCCGCGCGCTGGTCTGGGTCAGCGCCCACAATCCCATCTTGGCCAACGTGTAGGTCATGAATTCGGGGGTCAGTTTTCGCACCCGCTGATCGACCATGTTTAGGATCAAGCCGGACGCCACCGGTTCGTCCATGTCATCGCGCGTCGGCTCCAACCCCTGGGCCGCCATGGCTTGGATCAAAACGAATGGCGCGCGCAGGTTGCTGTCCATGTGCCGGTCCCATGACGCCCGCGTCGCGGTTTCAACCGTGTCATATTCAAAGATCGATGCATTGTTGACGAGGCATGTGATCGGACCGCCAAGGGCTTCGACCGCTCGCCAAAACAGGCCTTGGGTTGCGTCCTCGTCCAAGAGGTCGGCCTGCAATGCCACACCGCGCTGCCCTTTGGCTTCAATCTGAGCGACTGTCTCTAACGCGCCTTTGTCCGAACTTGCGTAGTGCACGGCCACGTCATAGCCGCGCCCTGCCAGGTAGACCGCCATGGCCTGCCCCAATCGGTGCCCGGCTCCTGTCACAAGTGCGCGCATGCTCGCACCCTCCCTCTGCTTTGATCTCAGATCAGTACTATGACCAGATAGGTCACATAAAGGGCTGACAACACCACCCCCCACAACCGCGTGATATCGCGCCTCATGTAAACAAATGGCACCAGCAGGATCGACGCGCCAAGCATGACCCACAAGTCAAAGGTCAAAAAGGCACGGTCCACCGGGATCGGCCCCACAAGGGAAGCAATGCCGATAATGGCCAGCAGGTTGAACATGTTCGACCCGATAACGTTGCCAAGCGCGACATCCGCCTGACGTCGCAAAGCTGCCATCACTGTGGTGGCCAGTTCCGGCAGCGACGTGCCGACGGCCACCAGTGTCAGACCGATGACCGTGTCGCTGACTCCATAAGTCTTGGCGATGACGCTGGCGTTTTCGACCAGCAGGCTTGCGCCCAGGGGCAGGCCGATCAGACCGAGGACCAGAAAGACGGCGATGCGCCAGCCCGGCAGGTCAGGATCGACACCTTCGATCTCTTCTTCGTCAACCGCCCCGGCCGCGCAGGCAGAGCGGTGGCCCATCGCTTCTCTGGCCTGATCAAACAGGACAAAGGCAAGGGCCGCGAGCAGCACAAGCGCCGAAATCCAGTCAAACACCCCGCGAAAGGCGAGCGCAATGAACAGGATCGAGGCCGCGATCATGTAGTTGAAGGTCTTTCGCGTCTCGCATTCAGATGTGTGCATGGTCGCCAGCAGCGCTGGAATGCCCAGCACAAGAAGGATGTTGGCCGTGTTCGACCCAACAACGTTGCCCATGGCGATGCCCGGTGCGTCGTCAAGTATCGCCTCGATCGCGATCAGCAGTTCCGGGGCCGAGGTACCAAAGGCGACGATGGTCAGGCTGACGATCAGCGCCGGAATACCCATGCGCAAGCTGAGGTTCACGGCCCCTTTGACCAGCGAATCTCCTGCAAGCAGAAGGATCAACAGGCCCAACCCGCTTAACAGCCAGGGGAGCAATTCGTGCATCAGGATTTACCCCGACCGCAGGAACACGGCCCCTTGCCAATACGGTAGCGTCCACATTCGCATTTGGCTTGGCTCAGACGTTTGCCCCCGAGCCAGTGCAATTTGCCGAACATGGCCAGCACACCCATGAAGACCAGAAACAGGATCACGATCTTCGAGAGCATAAATTACAGTCCAAACTGGGCGAAGGCTGCCCGTTCTTCGACCGACGCAATGGCATCGTCAACCACCTGAGCACCAAAGCGCGCCAGAAACGGCTTGCGAGCACCATAGCGGCGCATCTGGACCTTTTCGCCAAATCTCTCCTTGAGGAATGGTTTGATATGGCCAATCCCGTCGATCAAACCCAAGGCATGCGCTTTCTTGGCCAGCCACACTTCACCCGTAAACAGCTCGGCCTCATCATCCAGTTTGCCCGCGCGTCGTGCGCTCACATGGTCAATGAAGTTGGTGTGGATGTCGTTCAGCAGTCCTTTGAGCCGTTCCACATCTTCCGGCTTTTCCGGGCGGAACGGGTCCAGCATGGATTTGGATTTGCCTGCTGTGTAGACGCGCCGTTCAACGCCTTGGCGGGCCAGAAATTCATGCGCACCAAAGCTGGCGGAGATGACGCCAATGGATCCCACAACCGAACTTTCGTCGGCGTAAATCTCATCCGCTGCCGCAGCCAGCCAATAGCCCCCGGACGCAGCCACGTCCTCAACAAAGGCAATGACCGGTATCTCTTTTTCCTCGGCCAGCCGCCGGATGCGCGCACCGATCAGCGAGGATTGCACAGGGCTGCCTCCGGGCGAATTCACCTCAAGGGCGACTGCGACGGGTTTTCCCCGTGAGAACGCTTTTTCAATAACAGGGCCAAGGCTTGCATCATTGAGCGCCCCACGCCCGCCGCCAGCAATAACCCCTTGCAACCGGATCACGGCGACAGTCGGGTCGGATTTCATGAAGGGGATAAATCGTTTCATTCTGCCCCATGTAGAATGCTGCATAGGTGCAAACAAGGTCGCGCGGCAAACGAGTTTGCATACGCGTCCTTATTGTCGGATGCGCCACCCGGTTTTGAAGATAAAGCCAACGACCAAAAGACACAGGGCCGTGAACCCTCCGATCGCCAGCAGCGACAGACCGATGGGCACGTCCGCCACGCCAAAGAACGCCCAGCGAAAGCCAGAGATCAGATAAACCACTGGATTGAACATCGAAATCGTCTGCCAGACTGGCGGCAGCATCGAGATGGAATAGAACGAGCCCCCAAGAAACACGAGCGGCGTGATCACCAACAACGGGATCAGCTGTAACTGTTCAAAATTCCCGGCCCAGATGCCAATGATAAATCCAAAGAGCGCAAAGCTGATACACGTCAGGATCAGAAAGGCGATCATCGCAAGCGGATGCGCGATCTGCAGATCGACAAAGAAAAACGATGTGATCAGAATGATGATCCCGATGAACATCGACTTGGTCGCCGCCGCCCCGGCATAGCCGATCACGATCTCGAGGAAGTTCAACGGAGCCGACAGCAACTCGTTGAACGTGCCGATGAATTTGGGGAAATAGATTCCGAAAGATGCGTTCGAGATGGCTTGGGTCATCACCGTCAACATGATTAGACCGGGCACGATGAAGGCCCCGTAACTGACCCCTTCAACCTCGTCGATACGTGACCCGATGGCTGCGCCAAAGACGACGAAGTAGAGCGAGGCAGAAAGCACAGGGGAGATGAAGGACTGTGCCAGCGTTCGGAAAAACCGTGCCATTTCATTGCGGTAGATTGCGGCTATTGCGGTCCGGTTCATTGCTTCTCCTCGCCTTTGGGGCTGACAAGCGACACAAAGATATCCTCGAGACTGGATTGCCGGGTGACCACATCGCGCAGCTTTAGCCCTGCGTCCGCCACATCCTTGAGCAGGCGCGTGATGCCCGTGCGATCACTCTTGGTGTCATAGCTATAGATCAGCGTGCGCCCCTTATCACCAATGGTCAGGTCGTAGCCAGACAGCGCCTCGGGGATCTCGTCCACAGGTGCACTCAATTGCACGTCCAACTGCTTTTGGCCCATGCGGGCCATCAACTTGTCCTTGTCTTCGACCAGCAAAATTTCCCCGTTGTTGATCACACCAACCCGGTCCGCGATCGCTTCGGCCTCTTCGATGTAATGGGTGGTCAGGACGGTGGTCACACCATCGACGCGCAACTGTTCAACGATCTCCCACATGTCGCGGCGCAACTCGACATCAACGCCTGCGGTGGGTTCGTCAAGGAACAGAACGCGCGGTTCGTGGGCCAGCGCCTTGGCGATCAACACGCGGCGTTTCATGCCGCCCGACAGTTCTCGCACCTGAGCATCGCGCTTGTCCCACAAAGACAGACGCTTCAGAACATCTTCGACAATGTCGTCCATGCGGGGTTTGCCGAACAGCCCGCGCGAGAACCGGACCACGTTCTGTACCTTTTCAAACGGCTCCAGCGCGATTTCCTGCGGGACAAGGCCGATCATGCTGCGCGCCGCTCGAAAACTGGTGACGATGTCATGCCCGGCCACAGTGACCGTACCGGACGTGGGCATGGTGATCCCGCAAATGGTGGAAATCAGGGTGGTTTTGCCCGCGCCATTTGGACCGAGAAGGGCGATGATCTCGCCCTCTTCAATGTCCAGAGACACATCCTTGAGGGCCTCAAAGCCGCCCTTGTAGGACTTGTTCAGGTTCTTGATGCTCAGGATGGTCGGCATAGGGCCCTCTTCGCCGCGAATGGCGCAGGGTTAACGCGCGCGCCCGGCCATCGCCAGCGCATGCACGCACAAAGAGGTGTGCGAAAGGGTCAGGCCTTACCTGTCAAACGGCCCAGCCACCCCTTTTTCTTTTCGCCGCCCTCTTCTTCATCGGCCCCTGCATCTGCAGGGCCTTCCAGGGTTTCCTGCAGATTGGCAAAAAACTGATCCGCCATCTTTTTGGCAAAGCCATCGATGATGCGGCTGCCAAGTTGAGCGAGTTTGCCGCCCACCTTGGCCTCGACATCATAGCTGAGCGCCGTACCGCCATCCACGGCTTCCATGCGCACTTCCGCTCCACCCTTGGCAAAGCCTGCGGCACCACCCTTGCCCTCGCCTGTTATGGTGAGGCTTTGATTTTCGACCATCTCCGACAGGCTCACCTGTCCTTTGAATGTCGCCTTTACCGGACCAACCTTTTGGGTAACGGACGCCTCGAACCCGTCTTCCGGGGTTCCGGTTACTTCGGTCGCGCCGGGCACGCAGGCCTTCAGAACCTCGGGGTTCAGCAGGGCGGCATAGACCTCAGCCGGGCTGGCGGCGATTTGGCGGGTGTCGGACATTTGCATTTTCGGGCACTCCCTCAGAGGTCTTGGTGTTGAGCAATAGCATACCGCAGGGAGACAGGAGTCACCACGTCGGAATCCGCCCCTTTTTTGGCGACGGATGTCGCGCGTAGGACAGGGTTGTGGATTCCGTGTGTTAGGGCTGACCACATGGACAGCGCACCTCAGAATAACGCGGGTCTGGGTATCTTGTTTCTTTTCATCGGGGTTTTCAGCATTTCGATCAACGACATGTTGATCAAACAGCTGTCCGGGGGATACCCGCTGCATGAAATTGTGTTTACCCGGTCTGGAATCGGCATCCTTTTCAGCTTGTTGATCGTGCAATACGAAGGGGGCTTTGGCATTCTACGCACCGATCAGCCTTGGTTGCATGCCTTGCGCGGGATGATGATCGTGATTGCAAACATGACTTACTTTGTGGCGCTGGCGGTGTTGCCGCTCGCAGATGCCACCGCGCTGTTCTTTGCCGCTCCGCTGTTTATCACGCTGCTGTCGATCCCGATGCTGCGTGAAAAGGTTGGCCCATTGCGTCTGACGGCAGTGGCGGTCGGTTTTGCCGGTGTCGTGATCATGCAGCGCCCATGGGCTGCACCGGACGATCTACAGGTGAGTCGGTTTGTCCTGCTGCTTCCCGTTCTGTCAGCGCTGACGTATGCGGTGAACCAGTTGCTCACCCGCAAGCTAGGCGTGGCCAGTAAGGCCAGTGCGATGGCCGTTTACATTCAGGCTGCATTTATTCTGGTTTCCGTCGGGTTCTACGTGGTGGCAGGAGACGGACGTTACGCAGCCACCACCACCAACGAGTCACTCATATTTCTGCTGCGCGCTTGGACATGGCCTACGGGGAGCGATGCGTGGGTGTTTATTGGTCTTGGGCTAAATTCAGCAATCGTCGGCTACTGCCTCAGTCAGGCCTACCGCCTCGCGGACGCGGCCACAGTTGCCCCATTCGAATATGTCGGTCTGCCATTGGCCGTGTTCTGGGGCTTCGTCATCTTTGGCGACTTGCCGGTAATCGAGGTCTGGGTCGGAATCGCTCTGATCCTCGGTTCCGGTCTGTTTGTCTTTGTGCGCGAGCGGCAAAAGGCGCGGATGCTGGCGCACGCACAGGTCAAGTCCCGCCACTAGCGGATACGGAAAGCGGCTCAACCTTCGACGTCGATCACCACCTTGCCGGTGGCCTTGCGGCTACGCAGCAACTCGAGCCCCGCGTTGGCCTCGGCCAGCGGCAACACATGGCTCACATGGGGCTTTAGTTTGCCATCCGCATACCACTGAAACAACACTTCAAAGCTGTCTGTCAGCACCTTGGGGTTTACCCGCATGTAGCCACCCCAGTAATAGCCAATGACGGTCAGGTTCTTGACCAGCAGGATGTTGGCGGGAATCTGGGGCACCGTGCCACTGGCAAAGCCAAGGGGCAGCAGACGGGCCTCGGGGTTACACGCACGCAAAGCGGCGTTGAACAGATCGCCCCCAACGGGATCATAGACGACATCTGCGCCGCCCAGTGCTTTGACGTCGGTGCGCAGATCACATGTATCACTATCCAGAACGTGATCAGCACCGGCGTTCTTGGCCACCTCCAGCTTGGCAGCCCCACGGGCCACAGCGATGACTTCGGCACCCATCAGCTTGCCAAGCTCGATAGCGGTCAGCCCAACACCACCTGACGCGCCCAGAACCAACAATCGCTCGCCCGGCTTGAGGCCTGCCTTGTAGTCCAGACCGACATGGCTGGTCCCATAGGCAATAAGAAATGCGGCGGCATCTTTGGCAGGCATCGCGTCGGGAATAGGAACGCAGATATTGGCAGGCAGGGCGGCATATTCGGCGAGGCCCCCGAACCCGGAATAGGCAGCCACGCGTTGGCCGACAGCCAGATGGCTAACGCCTTCGCCAAGCGCCTCAACCGTGCCGCACATCTCCATCCCCACGGTTGCCGGCAGGGGTGGTTTTTCCTGATAAGTGCCCTTCACGATCAGCGTATCGCCAAAATTCAGCCCACACGTGTGAATACGCAACAACACTTCACCCGCTGCGGGGCTTGGCACATCAATATCGCGCAGCTCTAGCGGCTGGCCAAGAGTGGTAAGTTGCATGGCACGCATGGGAAGGCTCTCCTGATAGTGACGGAGCCTTCAGTCGTCGCTGCGCCCCATTTGCCAGACCACATAGCTGATTTGCACGGCGCCGAACAGCAGCCCGTTGAAGAACCACAGGATAAAGAGAAGCAGAAACGCGTCCTTGCTGCCCTGGGCGTGTGTTGCGATCTCAAGCACGTCCGTCAGCCACAGGATGGTGACAAAGGCGGCTGACAAGGCAAAACCAACTGCGGTTCCGTTAAGGAACAGGCGGATCAGGGGATTGGGATCTGTGTCTTGCATACTCAAAAAGATAGTACCCTTGTTCAGCGTGTCGAGGCGTCACACCCAATGGCGCCTACTGAATACATGTGACCCGACGCCACGCCGCCAGCTGTACACGAAGACCAATCGGTGACCGCGCTTGTGAATGATCGGGATGTGTCAAAAGCCATTCTTTTGCGCAGTCGTCTAATACATTCGGCACAAACCGCATGAAAGGTAAACAAAAACCAAATTGCGACTTCGTCAAAATGACCGATCCGATCAATCAGTAGACCGACCGGCCATCAATCGTTAGCGTCAACACAAGCATGACGGGAAAACAAAACTCCCAAATAGAAAACCCGGTCATGCGCAAAAAAGTAGGGACACAATCATGAAACTTGTTATCGGACTTGATGGACAGAGTTCGGGGGAAAAAGCCCTCGATTTTGCCAAGAGTATGGCGGCGAACGCGGACAGTTGTGAACTCATCGTTGTTTACGTGATCGAATGGTCGCCTTTTTCGTTTCAAACAGCTGAGGAAAACGCCGAACGACACAAGCGGCGCGAGGAAGAAATCTCAATAGCAATGGAGCGGGTTGTAGACCCCGCCGTCTCAACACTGAAAGAGGCCGGGCTAAACGCGCGGGCCATTGTGCGCCACGGGGATGTGGCGGACACAATCGACGATATTGCCCATGCAGAAGGCGCCAGCCAGATCATCATCGCACGCTCCAGTGCAGGTGGGCTGACAACACGCCTGTTCGGCAGTTCAACCGCAAGTTTGGTGATGCACGCACGCGTTCCCGTCACTGTTGTCGTATAAGGATCGCTAAAAATGAAAAAACTCAACGCAATACCGATGGCGATGCTCGCCTACCTTTCCATAGCACTGCCCGCATACGCCCAAGAGGCCGCGTCATCCCTTGATGCGCGCGTCAACGAGGCATTCTCGAATGCGACAGGCTGGTTCGTCAACTTCATCTTCATGTCAATTCCGGGCACAAATTTCCCTTGGATTGTCATGTGGTTGGTCATTGGTGCATCGATTTTTACGATCTACTTTGCAGCCGTGCAATTCCGCTTCTTTGGCCACGCCATCAGTTTGGTCAAAGGCGACTATTCAGACCCAAATGATGCGGGCGAAGTCAGCCATTTTCAGGCGCTGGCAACAGCCCTGTCTGGTACAGTCGGCCTTGGCAACATCGCAGGTGTGGCCGTGGCGGTCGGCATCGGTGGACCGGGCGCGACCTTCTGGATGATCCTGGCGGGCCTGCTGGGCATGGCGTCAAAATTCACCGAATGTACGCTGGGTGTGAAGTATCGCAATGAATACCCGGATGGCACCGTCTCTGGCGGACCGATGTACTACATCTCCAAGGGGTTTGACGAACTGGGGCTGCCGGGTGGCAAAATCCTTGCGGTCCTGTTCTCGGTGTTCTGTATCCTTGGCGCACTTGGTGGCGGCAATATGTTTCAGGCCAATCAGGCACATGCTCAGATCGTACAGATCACCGGTGACTTTCCCGGCTGGATCACGGGCTTGCTTTTTGCAGCGGTGGTGTTTGCCGTCATCGTAGGCGGGATCAAATCGATTGCCAAAGTGACGGAAAAGATCGTGCCGTTCATGGGCCTGCTTTATGTTGGCGCAGCCATTATCGTGTTGGTTGTGAACTATGACATGATCGGGTGGGCGTTCAGCCAGATCTTTGTTGGCGCTTTTACCGGTCTTGGGGTTGCAGGCGGTCTTGTCGGCGCACTGATCCAGGGGTTCAAACGGGCCGCGTTCTCGAACGAGGCGGGCGTTGGCTCGGCGGCGATTGCCCACTCGGCGGTCAAAACCAAGGAACCCATCACCGAAGGTTTCGTGTCCCTGCTTGAACCGCTGATCGACACCGTTGTGATCTGTACCATGACCGCACTGGTCATCATCATCTCGCAGCAGTTGATCATTGATCAGGCCACAGGCAACTACATGCTCAACGAAGCCGGAACAGCCATCGCAACCGTCGACGGCAACGGTGGCGTGGCATTGACCTCTGCCGCCTTCGGATCAGCCATCGGTTGGTTCCCGTTTGTTCTGGCGATTGCAGTCATCCTGTTCGCGTTCTCGACCATGATCTCCTGGTCCTACTATGGGCTGAAGGCGTGGACGTATCTGTTCGGTGAAGGCAAAACCACAGAACTGGTCTTCAAGATCATCTTCTGCATCTTCATCGTCATTGGTGCCGCAGCCAGCCTTGGCCCGGTTATCGACTTTTCGGATGCGGCGATCTTTGCGATGGCTGTGGTCAACATCTTCTGCCTCTACTTCCTGATGAAAGTGGTCAAGGCAGAGTTGAACTCCTACAGCGCACGCCTCAAGTCTGGTGAGATCAAACGGTTCTCCCACTAGACCTGAAGACACGACACCAGAGAGGCCGCGTGCTGACGCCGCGGCCTTTTTTGATCGCGGCCTGTGGGCAGATGATCACCGGCGAACCTTGTGTTGGCTGATCTCGTGATCCGCCCTGCAAAACATCAATGGTTTCGTGAAGGATGCAGCCCCTGCGTCGTCAACTCGGACAAACCTAGGCGCCGTTATCCCATGACCTGACCCGCGCCAGCGACACACATCCTAACAGAGTGGCAAGGGGCGTCTATGAGTCATTGAATTCAAAGGCCGCACATATGTCCAAGCATGGGACATTCCTTGAGACTCAAAACGCCTCAGGCCGTGCCTCTCGCGCCATGTGATCCAGAACCGCATTCACAAAGCTCGGCTCTTTCCCGTCCGGGAAAAAAGCCCGCGCGACGTCCACGTATTCGGTGATCACAACCTTTGGGGGCGTGCCGGTGTCCCTCAGCTCTGCCCCCGCTGCGCGAAACAGGGCCCGGATGGTGGGATCAATCCGCGCGATCGGCCACTTCGCGACCAGACCCCGGTCCGTCATCTGATCGATCGGCGCCTGATAGTTCACGGCATCATCCATGACCCGAGCGAAATGATCCGGGTCACCCTCTGTCATCTCATCGCCCTCGTAGGACGCGCCAAATCGGTGGTCCATGAATTCGACTTTGATCTGATCAACAGTCTGAGCGCTCTGTTCCATCTGGAAAAGCGCCTGCACAGCATAAAGCCGTGCCGCTGAACGCATCTTGCGTTTCTGGTTGCCCGAAAGGGTCATGTCGTGGTGGACCTCGTGTTGCCGGCCAACTGATATTCAGATGCGGGTTTGAACCCAACACCTTTGCTTTGGCGGCCCCACTTACGGCTGAGCGCGATGAGGTGCAAGGCCGCGGCCGCCGCGCCGCCGCCTTTGTTTTGTCCCGCAGGGTCTGCGCGCACTTCGGCCTGCTTTATGTTTTCGACCGTCAGGATGCCATTGCCGATGCAAAGCCCCTGCAAACCCAGCAGTTGGAGCGCGCGAGAACTGTCATTGCAGACCGTCTCGTAATGCGTTGTCTCCCCCCGGATCACGCACCCAAGAGCGACATAGCCGTCAAAATTCGACATCCGTTCCGAAATGCCGATGGCCGTCGGAATCTCCAGCGCGCCGGGCATCTCGATCAGGTCCCACGTGGCGCCTGCCGCTTCAATCTCGGCCTTGGCCCCGGCGACCATATTGTCGGCAATCGCCTTGTAATAGGGCGAGACCACAATCAGCAGCTTGGTCGGTGCATCAAATTCGGGGCGGTCCAGCACGTGGTGTTCAATTGAAGCCATGATTACTCTCCCAGAATTGGACGGGTGCCGACGATCTCAAGACCGTAGGCGTCAATGCCCATATAGGTGGTGCGCGGGCTGTCCGTCAGCAGGATGAGGCGGGTCAGCCCCATGTTGGACAGCATCTGCGCGCCAAGGCCGGTGTTCTTGACGATGCGCGGGCCGGCTTCTTCTTCGTCAAACAGCGCCTTGCGGGGCTGGCGGAACAGGCAGACGACGCCGCGTCCTTCTTCGGCGATGATCTCCATGGCGCGCGGCAACTCGCCGACGGGCTTGTCTGACAGGCCCAGAATATCCGTGACCTCGGCCAGCGCGTGGGTGCGCACCAAAACGGGCTCGTCGGTGGTCAGATCCCCCTTGGACAGGGTCACATGTTCGATCCCATGGGTCTGGTCGGTAAAGATGCGCATGTGCCAGTCGCCACCATGCTGCGAAGTGACGGTAGCGCTGGCCGTCTCGACGACCAGATTGTCATGACGCCGGCGGTAACTGATCAGATCGCTGATGGTGCCGATTTTGAGGTCATGCTTGCGCGCATAGTCCACAAGGTCCGGCAACCGGGCCATGGAGCCGTCTTCGTTCATGATCTCGCAAATAACAGAGGACGGAAAATGCCCCGCCAGACGCGCCACATCGCACCCGGCCTCCGTGTGGCCTGCCCTCACCAATACGCCGCCTTTGCGCGCACGCAGTGGAAAGACATGCCCGGGGGTCGCAAGGTCTGCCGCCGTAGCCTGCGGGTTGACCAGGGTTGAAATCGTCAGCGCGCGATCGCCAGCCGAAATACCTGTCGTCACGCCCTCACGCGCTTCGACGGACACAGTAAAAGCCGTTTCGTGCCGGGATGAGTTGTGCATCGCCATCATAGGCAGCCCCAACGCATCCACTCGTTCGGACGGCAAGGTGACACAGATCAGACCCCGACCATGGGCAGCCATGAAATTCACCGCCTCTGGGGTCGCAAAATTGGCAGGTATCACCAGATCACCCTCATTCTCGCGATCCTCATGATCGACCAGAATGAACATCTGCCCTGCGCGCGCGGCCTCGATGATCTCTTCGATCGGCGAGATGGCAGCAGCAAGATCTGTTTCAACAGGACCGGGGGTTTCAAAGCTCATGGATCACCTTTGGCAGCACGTGCACGCGACATAGAGGCTGGGCAACGACAATGCCAGTGGGACGCGGCGCACAATCACTCTGCGCCCAACACCACTCTGTTTCAAAGAAGTCTTCCCGAAGGGGCGGGCAAACCGAAACGCAACGGCGCATGATGCGAGCACGACCGCCAAAAGCGCCAGAATGTCGCCAGGCCCTTGGGCCTGTCCTCAGGATCAACCGGCCTCGGCCAGACGCGCGACGTAGCGCGCAAGCGTATCAATCTCGAGGTTGACCATATCCCCGACGGCCACGTCACCCCACGTGGTAACTTCTTTGGTGTGAGGAATAAAGTTGATGCCGAACACGGCCCCCTGCACTTCGTTCACAGTCAGTGAAGTTCCATTCAGGGCCACGGACCCTTTGGGCGCGATAAACCGGGCCAGATCGTCGGGGGCGCGTAGTTGAACGCGGGTGCTGTCCCCATCATCAACCACCGAAACAACCTCGGCCACACCAACCACATGGCCTGACACGATGTGCCCGCCAAGCTCGTCCCCGACTTTCAAGGCGCGCTCAAGGTTGACCCGCTTGCCAACTTCCCATGCCGCAAGGTTGGTCTTGGATACAGTCTCTGCGCTGATCTGCACATCATACCAATCAGGCCCCAAATCCACGACCGTCAGGCACACGCCGTCCGAGGCGATAGAGGCCCCCATATCGATGCGAGCCGTATCATAGCCCGTAGAAATACGCGCGCGCAGATCGCCCTCTTGCTTGAGATCCGTCAGAGTGCCGATATCCGTAATGATGCCCGTAAACATGCTGCAGCCGCCTATTTTAGAAACCAGCCCTGAGGTAGCGGCGCAATCGCCTTAGGGCAAGGGTACGGCGCATTGCGAAAACGCACCGGTTGGGCCATAAAATCGCCCCAGTGCCGTGTTCACCTTAGGGAAAGAGATGCCGCGTATCAGAGGCCAGATGACACCGCATGCCCAAGATGCCCGTGTGTTCCTGTTCTTGCAGGGGCCGCACGGACCATTTTTTAACCGACTTGGCACGATGTTGCGCCGAGCCGGGGCAACGGTTTGGCGTGTTGGGTTCAACGCGGGCGACCGCGCATTCTGGTTTAATCCCAGCAGCTACATTCCCTTTCGCGGAGCTGCCGCAGATTGGGGCGACACCTTTGCCAAGCTGGTTGACGAAAAGAACGTCACCGACATCGTGCTTTATGGCGACGTGCGCCCAATCCACGCCGAAGCCGTCGCGGAGGCCAAGCGGCGCGGACTCACCGTCCATGTGTTTGAGGAGGGGTACATGCGCCCTTACTGGGTCACCTATGAGCGCGGCGGAACCAACGGGCATTCCCGGCTGATGGAGATGGGCGTTGTGCAGATGCAGGAGGCGCTTGCACTTTCGGACATGGAAGCGCCCCTGCCCCCGGGCCATTGGGGCGACATGCGCCAGCACGTGTTTTACGGCGCCCTTTACCATTGGTTCGTGATGTTTCGAAACGGGGACTATCGCAACTTCCAGCCTCATCGCGCACTGAGTGTGGGCCACGAATTCAGGCTATATATCCGGCGCCTGTTGTTAATGCCCGTGCATACGCTGGACCGAATCCAAGCCACGATGCGTATCCGCTACGGCGGCTTCCCCTACCATCTGGCCCTGTTGCAATTGGAACATGACAGCAGTTTTCAGGAGCATTCGCCCTTCGGGTCGATGACCGAGTTTCTGGATGTGGTGATCCGGGGATTTGCGGCCGGCGCGCCGGGCCATCATCACCTCGTGATCAAAGCTCACCCGCTGGAAGACGGGCGGGCGCCAATCCGACGTCATATCAGCGCACTGATGACCGAGTTGGGCCTAAAGGGTCGTGTACATTATGTGCGCGGCGGCAAGCTGGCCCAATTGCTCAACGATGCGCGCAGCGCCGTCACCGTGAATTCCACCGCAGCCCAGCAGGTGCTCTGGCGCGGTATTCCGCTCAAGGTCTTTGGGCGTGCTGTGTTTGCGAAACCCGAATTTGTCAGCGACCAGCCCATGCCCGAGTTTTTTGCGGGTGCCAGCCGTCCCGACAACAAGGCCTACAAAGATTACCGCCGCTACCTGCTTGAAACCAGCCAGTTGCCGGGCGGGTTTTACTCCGCACGCGGGCGGCGGCAGTTGCTGCGACAGGTCGTCGACATGATGCTGTCGGGCGAAGATCCATATGACGCGCTGGCCTCCGGCACCGCGGCCCCAAGGCAACAGTTGCGTGTGGTGACCTAAGGCATACTACCCCTATGGCTAGATTTTATCGCCAGAGTCCGGTAGCTTGAATGCAAATCAGGGGTACAAAAACAGCCCCGAACCAAAAAAATATGATGCGGGCAAACCCGCGTCCCGAGGCAGAACAAGAACAGGTCGAGGAGACCGAGCAGTGATTTTCCAGTCTTTCCGCTGGGCGCGCGCAGTCGCGCTATTTGGCATTTTGGCCATCGTTGCCTCTTGCGGCTTGCCGAATGTCGGCCCGAATAAACGCGAAATCTTCTCAGGATCGGTTCAGAGACAAGGCGACGCCTTTGTCGTCACAGTCAATGACCGTGTCACGCGCGCAACTGCCGTAACGCCCGCCTTGGGCTTTAACGATGGCTTCACCAATGCGGGTGTGATCGGGTCTGACACGATCCGCCCCGGTGACATTCTGGGCCTGACCATCTGGGAAAACGTCGACGAAGGCTTGCTTGTTGGGCAAGGCCAGAACGCCACCGCTCTGGAAGAGGTACAGGTGGACGGGTCGGGCTTTATCTTTGTGCCTTATGCCGGACGCATCCGCGCCGCTGGCAACACACCCGAAGCAATTCGCCGGATCATCACAGCCAAGCTCGAAGAACAGACACCGGACCCTCAAGTGCAGGTTCGCCGCCTTGCTGGTGATGGATCAACCGTGTCGCTAACGGGGGCGGTTGGTGCTCAGGGCGTCTATGCGATTGAGCGTCCCACACGCACCTTGTCCACCATGCTGGCCCGCGCAGGCGGTGTAACCATTGTGCCAGAGATCGCTCAGATCACTGTTATTCGCGGCGATCAACGCAGCCGCATCTGGTTCCAGGATCTGTTTGACCATCCCGAACGTGATATTGCCTTGCGCGGCGGCGACCGCATCCTTGTCGAAGAGGACACCCGCGCCTTTACCGCCCTTGGTGCCACAGGTGGGCAAGCCCGCGTGCCGTTCTTTTCGCAGGATCTGAGCGCACTTGAGGCCATCGCACAAGTCGGCGGCCTGCAATCTGCAACCGCTGACCCGACAGGCATTTTCGTGCTGCGCAATGAGCCCGAAGAAATTTCCAATATCGTGCTGGGTCGTGACGATCTGGTCGGTGCACAGCGTCTCATCTACGTGCTGGACCTGACCAAACCCAACGGACTGTTTCAGGCCCGCGACTTTGTGATCCGGGACGATGACACGATTTACGTGACAGAAGCACCCTACGCACAGTTCAGCAAGATCCTCGGAGCACTTACTGGTCCAGCCGTTTCGTTGGATGCCTTGTCGAGCCTCGGTAGCAACTGATCCCAAGAGCACGCTACGTGACGCATAGTCCAAATTCCGCCGCCGGACCTGAAAAGGACCGGCGGCTTTACGTTTATAACGGCGGCTTTCTGACCCAGTCCCGCGTACGTCGTATACTTGGCCTGTCGGGGTACCGCGTATCCCTTGGGATGCCGGGTGCAAATGATCTGGTTGGTATCTGGGGCAATTCGCCAACGGCCCACCGCGGCCTGTCAGTGGCGGCAAAACGCAACACACCCGTGCTTCGGATTGAGGATGCGTTTTTGCGCTCGCTCTTTCCGGGCCGTGCAGGAGCGCCACCGCTTGGGCTGCTGTTAGATCGAAGGGGCGCGCATTTTGATCCTGCTCAACCGTCTGATCTGGAAAATTTGCTGGCGACACATCCATTGGATGACACGGCGTTGCTAGATCGCGCACGCGGCTGCATTGCGCGGATTCAGGAAGCGCATTTGAGCAAGTATACAGCATTCGAACCGGATAAACCGGCGCCGGCGCCAGGCTACGTGCTGGTGATTGACCAGACGCGCGGCGATGCCTCTGTCACCGCATGTGGGGCAGATCGCAATCGCTTTCTTGAGATGCTGTTTGTGGCCCGTGACGAACACCCCGGCGCGCGGATCGTGATCAAAACCCATCCCGAAACCGCACAGGGGTTTCGCGATGGCTATTTCACCGAAGACGACACGGGAGACCGCGTGGAATTGCTGCGTGATCCTGTCAGCCCATGGACCCTGCTTGAAGGGGCGATTGCGGTTTACACCATTTCGTCAGGCCTCGGGTTCGAGGCGATGTTGGCCGGACACAAGCCGCGCGTTTTCGGCCAGCCCTTTTACGCTGGCTGCGGCCTGAGCATTGATGAATTTCCGCTGCAACGCCGCCAGCGCCAGTTGACGCGTGTTCAACTGTTTGCAGGGGCCATGATGCTGTACCCCAAGTGGTACGATCCCTTTCGCGACAGTCTGTGTGAGCTTGAAACGGCCATCGAGACACTTGCCGCAGAGACGCGCGCATGGCGCGCCGATCACAAAGGTTGGGTGGCAAGCGGCATGCGGTTGTGGAAGCGCAAGCCGATGCAGAAGGTTTTCGGCCGTTACAAGGCGATGACGTTCAGTGACGAGCCTTCAAAGGCCCGGGCCGCTGGGCGCCCCTGGATGGTCTGGGCAGGTAAGGCCGAGGTCGGGCATGAGGCTGCGGTACGGGTTGAGGACGGGTTTCTGCGGTCACGCGGTCTGGGCGCTGAATTGGTGCCCCCCCTGTCACTGGTGACGGACGATCTGGGCATCTACTACGATCCATCGCGTCCGAGCCGCCTTGAAAAAATGATCCAGATGCGCCGCACCTTGCGGCCCGATCAAATCCGGCGGGCAGAGGCATTGGTCAAGGCGCTGACTGACGATGGGGTCAGCAAATACAATCTGGGCGGCGCAATGCCCGATTTACCCGAAGGCCCGCTTGTACTGGTCGTAGGTCAGGTGGAAGACGATGCCTCAATCCGTACCGGCACGACCAAGATCCAGACAAATCGCGCACTATTGGAAGCCGCACGCGCCGCGCATCCGGACGCCACATTGATCTACAAACCCCACCCGGATGTTGAGGCAGGCCTGCGCGCCGGAGCCTTTGATGCGCGCGAGATTGCGGATGTCGTGGCCGATCAAAGCGACATCACCGCCTTGCTTGGCGCTGTGGGCACGTTGTGGACGATGACCTCGCTCAGCGGGTTCGAGGCGCTGGTGCGTGGCGTTGACGTCGTGACCGTTGGCGTGCCTTTTTATGCAGGCTGGGGCCTGAGCAACGATCTTGGGAATGTGCCGCCGCGACGCCGCGAAACCGTAAGCGTGCTGGGCCTCGTGCATGCAACGCTGATCGACTATCCACGGTACATTGATCCCGTGACCGGGCTGCCCTGCCCCGTCGAAGTGGTCGTTGAGCGGCTAGCGCGGGGTGCTATCCCCCACCCCGGCTGGCCCAATCGCGCCCTGTCCAAGCTGCAGGGGCTGCTCGCCAGCCAAGCCCATCTTTGGCGCTAAACTGTCGCGCGGCGCCATTCGTGGCAGATATCAGGGCCAACGCGGCGCATTGCATCCAGATCGAACCGTGCTGCATCCGTCAGTTTGCCAAGCCCGAGCGCCCCGATATTGGGCAGACCCTCGGCCCCGATTGCGACACCAGCTGTGAAGCCAACCAAGCGGTCCACGAGGTCAGCCTCAATAAGTGCCGCCGCCAAGGCGCTGCCACCTTCACAGAATACCCGTGTCAAACCATGCGTACCCAGTTGTTGTAGTACATCCTGAGGATCAAGCTGGCTGCCGCGCGCGGCGCAGGGCAACAGGTGCGCCCCAAGGTCGGCCCATGTTTTTTGCAGCATTGGATCGGCGTCTCGCCCGTGACACAGCAACACCGGAATGTCGCGGGCCGTGCGCGCCAGATTGCCCAGCAACGGTAGATCAAGGCGGCGGGACACAACCACGCGCGCAGGCTGTTGGGTCGCCCCCAGGCCACGTACGGTCAATGACGGATCATCATTGCGCGCCGTCCCCCCACCCACCATGACGGCGTCGTGGCGGGCGCGCATGGCGTGTACCAAACGGCGCGCCGCAGGTCCCGTGATCCATTGGCTTTCGCCGGTACCCGTGGCGATACGCCCATCAAAGCTGCTGGCGAGCTTGAGCGTGACAAGCGGTCGACCCTGTTCGACACGCAACAGAAAACCGGTCAGGTCGGACTCGGCCTCATCTGCGCAGACGCCCGTTTGAACGTCGATCCCGGCCTTTTGAAGTCGTGCAATCCCTGCCCCGTCCACGCGCGGGTCACTGTCCTGCAACGCAACAACCACGCGTGCCACTTTGGCAGCGATCAGCGCATCTGCGCAGGGCGGTGTCTTTCCATGGTGTGCACAGGGTTCAAGGGTGACAAAAACGGTGGCACCCTGCGCCGCGGCACCAGCCTGCGCCAAGGCTTCGGTTTCGGCATGGGGACGGCCACCGGCTTGCGTCCAGCCACGCCCGACGATGCGCCCGTCCTTTACAATTACACAGCCAACAGCTGGGTTCGAACCCGTGTTGCCTTGCCCGCGCCGCCCAAGGCTCAGCGCGAGCGCCATAAAGCGTGTGTCGCTTTGCGCGCTCACTCGTCTGATTGGCTGTCGGGCCGCAGTTCCTGTACGAATTTGTCGAAGTCATCAGCAGCCTGGAAATTCTTGTAAACACTGGCAAAACGCACATAGGCCACCGTGTCGATGCGGTGCAGCGCCTCCATCACGATTTCACCGATTGTCTTTGAGGGGATGTCAGTTTCGCCCATGGATTCCAAACGGCGGACAATGCCCGAAATCATCTGATCAATCCGCTCGGGATCGATGGGACGTTTCTGCATGGAAATGCGGATCGAGCGTTCGAGTTTGTCGCGGTCGAAGTCTTCGCGTTTGCCGTTTGATTTTATGACCACAAGGTCGCGCAGTTGCACGCGTTCATAGGTCGTAAAGCGCCCGCCACACGCCGGGCAAAAACGGCGACGTCGAATGGATACATGATCCTCTGCGGGACGGCTGTCCTTCACCTGAGTGTCAATGTTTCCGCAAAATGGACAGCGCATCGCCCATCCCCCTCTTACAAATCCTGCCAGTGGTAGAGGTTTGCCCCCTATTCCACGAAACTATACGAGGTTGCCTAGGTTTTGGGTAGTCCAGAAATAACACCGCTAGATAAGCGATGAATACCCAGTCTCAGCGCCGGACGATCTGTCCGTTTGGAAGGATAATTCTGACGACCCTGAAGTCGCTGCCGCGACAAAGCGCATTTGCGTGCGCCACGGACAACGATTTGCCCTGTGTCCGGACCCCTTCGGAATAGGATTTGGACGCATTCGGCACTTCCTCGGTCGTGAAGATGACCCCTTTGCGACCTTGCACGGTACGGGACGGTCCGCGTGCTTCCTTGATATAGAGTTCGCCACGGTCCACCCCCTTGACCCGACGCGTGAAAATCCCGGCAGCACACCAAAGCTGCGTCCCGCCTGCCCCATCCGCTTCGACCGTTTCGAATGTCGTGTCGTCAATCGGAACAACTGGAATTGTGAATGTTTCCAAATTCGCAAATCCAAAAAAGTCCGCGTTCGACTGCGTTGGTGCAGCAAGCAGCGCGGCAAGGGCCAAGGACTTAAACATCAAGGTACTCCTTTTGTTGAACACAGAGTAAATCATTTCCAGCGATTTGATAGTCACGGTGGCGTCAACGCACACACTTTGCCGCATCGGAGTTTACCGCAGGTGTGCCACGACACGGCGGGATTTCGGCGCGTCGCGATGTTCAAAAAGGTAGATGCCCTGCCATGTGCCAAGGGCCAATCGCCCGTCCGCGACAGGGATGTTCAGACTGACGGGCAACAGGGCCGCTTTGATATGCGCGGGCATATCATCGGGACCCTCATAGGTGTGTGTGAGGTAAGACATGGAGGGATCGGTGCTGCGCGGCACCAGCCGCTGAAAGAAGGCAGCGAGGTCCGTTTGCACTTCAGGATCGGCGTTTTCCTGAATGAGCAGCGAGCACGAGGTATGTTGCACGAAAAGGGTCAGCAGGCCGGTGCCAGTCGCCCATGCGGCAACATCGCGGGTGAATTCATAAAGACCCTGACCACGGGTTTGAAGCGTGAAGGTGGTTTGCATTTTGCCCAGCTTCAGCGGAACAGCCGATCGCCCTGTTCATCGATCATCTGTTTGGCTTTGCCAATAGACGCTGCTGCGGCCTCATCCACATCGCCGATGGTATCTGCACGGATCAGCGTGTGGCTGAGCTTCTCGCCATTCACCTCTTTTTCGATGCGGGCGCAGATGCGGTAGTGGGTGCCTTCGCGCTCCGGGGTTGGGGTTATGTGAAACCCTTCATAGGTTTCGCCGACCTGTTCCTGTGGTGGATTTTCGATGCCACCAAACAGTTTTTTTAGAAATGACACGTGTACTCCCCTACTCTTTTTGATGCTGACGTGATGCGAAAAACTTGCGTATGAAACGCATTGGCCCAAAGCTTATCTTTCTCACACGCGCCAATCGTAACGCTGTTCGACATATTTAAAAGCGGCGTTTTTGACCTGATCGACCCCACCGTCGCGACGAAAGCTGGCCTCAAGTGCGTGTATCCGTTCCGTTACAGCCACGCGTGAAGAATCCTCTACACCAAGTCGCAAGAAGGCGCGGTCATCGAACCGGCTTCTGACATCCGCAGCGTTCCTAAGGATTGGTGACAGGTCACGCAAGTCGAGCAAGTCTGTAACGTCGGCCATGGCGCGGAACTCGGGGGCATCATAGTGCGCCATCGCCCACTCTAGTCCCTCAGCTTCAAATGAAACCTCGATCATTTGGGAAAGCTGTGCGACTTCTTCCACTTTGGTCAATTCATATCGGTATTTCTGTCGCCGTTGGTTTGTTTCAACTGCCTCAAGAATTGCGAAGACGTGATCGCCATCCGCGCGTCGCGCAGCACGCACGCGATCAGAACTGGTCTGATCCGCGTCCTCCGTCTTTGGTCTCGCTCGATGCTTCGTAACTAGCGTTGTCACCACCCAAACGAGTGACAACCCCACCACCAGAAAAGCACCAAACATGACCTTACCGTCAATGACTTGGGATAATACCATCAGGGCGTTCTAGTTTTGACCAATCTGGAGCGGCGTTACTGATCCAGGAAACTCCGCAGTTTACGCGACCGGCTTGGGTGCTTGAGCTTGCGCAGCGCCTTTGCTTCGATTTGGCGGATGCGTTCGCGGGTCACGCTGAACTGCTGGCCCACTTCCTCGAGGGTGTGGTCGGTGTTCATCCCGATCCCAAAGCGCATGCGCAACACACGTTCTTCACGCGGCGTGAGAGAGGCAAGCAC